>Ga0247806_10000996_pt1 | contig 14871 bp, 13 predicted proteins | sample UWRJL059202B1_FD_179935 | JGI IMG/M metagenome (GOLD analysis project Ga0247806, IMG submission 179935) | Plant litter microbial communities from Arlington Agricultural Research Station in Wisconsin, United States - UWRJ-L059-202B-1 | ecosystem: Environmental > Terrestrial > Plant litter >... | reverse complement strand
GTTAGAAGTTTTAACTTGTTAATATTTAACATATTAAATAAATAAGGGATGTACGGTAAAATAAAGGAGTATTTGCAAAGCGAGCTGCAAACAATTGAAGAGAATGGAATTTTCAAAAAAGAAAGAATTATAACGTCGGCTCAGGATGCTGAAATAATAATCTCAACAGGAGAGAAGGTTTTGAATTTTTGTGCTAATAACTACTTGGGGCTTTCGTCACATCCTGAAGTGGTTCAGGCGGCTAAAGACGCGATGGATACACATGGCTTTGGGATGTCATCAGTTCGTTTTATATGCGGCACACAAGATATTCATAAAACATTAGAAAAAAAGATTGCAGAATTTTACGGCACAGAAGATACTATTCTTTATGCCGCTGCATTTGATGCAAATGGTGGTGTTTTTGAACCTTTATTAGGAGAAAATGACGCCATTATTTCAGATAGCCTAAATCACGCGTCGATTATTGATGGTGTTCGTTTGTGTAAAGCAGCACGTTATCGCTATGAGAATAGTAATATGGAAGATTTAGAGCAGCAATTAATTAAGGCAAATGAGTCTGGAGCCCGTTTCAAATTAATTGTTACTGATGGTGTTTTCTCTATGGATGGTGTTGTAGCGCCTTTAGATAAAATTTGCGACTTGGCAGACAAATATGATGCGATGGTGATGGTAGATGAATGTCATGCGGCCGGATTTATTGGGGCAACAGGAAAGGGTACACTTGAAGCAAAGGGAGTTATGGGAAGGGTTGATATTATAACCGGAACTCTAGGAAAAGCATTAGGTGGCGCAATGGGTGGATATACTACGGCTAAAAAAGAAATTATAGAGTTATTGCGCCAGCGTTCACGTCCTTATTTGTTTTCTAATTCTCTTGCGCCTGCAATTGTTGGGGCTTCTATAAAGGTTTTCGAACTTTTAGAAAATGATACTTCTCTAAGAGATAAATTGGAATGGAATACGAATTATTTTAAAGCAGGATTGAAAAAAGCTGGTTTTGATATTATAGATGGAGATTCTGCAATTGTACCGGTTATGTTATATGATGCGAAATTATCGCAAACCATGGCTAATGAATTACTTAAGGAAGGTGTGTATGTAATTGGCTTTTTCTTCCCAGTTGTGCCAAAAGAAAAAGCGAGAATAAGAGTACAGTTGTCCGCCGCGCACACCAAAGATCACTTAGACAGAGCAATAGCTGCATTTACAGTTGTCGGTAAAATGTTAAAAGTTATATAATTTCCATATACGGTAATTTTTGTAGGTTTTTTTTAACATTTCATTTTGTATTTAAAAATTTTGGTGTTACTTTTGTCTGTAATTAACTAAATTGTAATTAAAAAAATTAAGTATGAAACATCTTAACAAACTTTTAGTTGCTGTGATGATGGTGATGGGTTTAACTTCTCACGCGCAAGACAGTAACAATCCATGGGCTATCTCTTTTGGAGTTAATGCCGTAGACACCAGAACTAGTGCTGGCGGTGGAAGTGGATTCTTTAATCAACATTTTTCTCAGCCTTTCGCTGTAAAAGACAACTGGAATATTCTTCCTTCTTTATCTTACATTGGTGTATCTAAGTATGTAGGATCTGGTTTTTCTGTTGGTTTACAAGGATCTGTAAACAAAATTGATAAAGCCGTTTATTTTAGACCAACAGCTCCTGGACACGATTCAAGAGGTAATGTTGTTACTAATCCTGGTGATTTGATGTATTATGGAATTGATGCTACTATCAAATATAGCTTCCAGGAATTAATCAAATCTAAAGTAATCGATCCTTCGTTATCTGTTGGTGGAGGTTACACTTTCTTAGGAGATGACAGTTTTGGAACTGTTAATCCAGGTGCAGGTATAACTTTTTGGTTTACTGATGCTATTGGTTTAGAATTAGCTACAAGATACAAATGGGCTGTTGCTTCTGGTTCTGGAGACAATCCTGGAAGAAATGATTATAATGGAGAAATTGATACTCCATCTCATTTCCAACACACTTTAGGTCTAGTTTTCAAATTCGGAGGTAAAGATACTGACGGAGACGGAATCTACGATAAAGATGATGCTTGTCCAGATGTTGCTGGTTTAAAACAATTCAACGGATGTCCTGATACTGATGGAGACGGAATTGTTGACGCTTCTGACGCTTGTCCAGATGTATTTGGTTTAGCTGCATTAAACGGATGTCCTGATACAGACGGAGACGGAATTGCTGATAAAGATGATGCTTGTCCAGATGTTGCTGGTTTAGCTGCTTTAAAAGGTTGTCCAGATGCTGACGGAGACGGAATCGCTGATAAAGATGACAAATGTCCTACTGTTGCTGGTCCTAAAGAAAATGGTGGTTGTCCTTTCTTAGATGCTGATAAAGATGGTGTTTTAGACAAAGATGATGATTGTCCTACAGTTGCAGGTCCTGCTTCAAACAGAGGATGTCCAGAAGTAACTTCTGAAGCATTAGAAGATCTTAAAGTTCAAGCTAGAGCAATCTACTTTAACTCAGGAAAAGCTACTTTCAAAACAGGAGACAAAGAAACTCCAGCTAGATTAGATGCTATCAAAGAAATCCTTAAAAACTATCCAAACGCGAAATTCAGCATTGAAGGTCACACAGATAGCGATGGTTCTGACAAATTGAACCAAAAACTTTCTGAAGAAAGAGCTACTGCTGTAATGAACGCTTTGATCGAAAGAGGAGTAAATGTTGATAATTTACAATCTAAAGGTTTTGGTGAGTCTCAACCAGTTGCAAGCAACAAAACTGCTGCAGGTAAAGCACAAAACAGAAGAACTGAAATCAAACATATTGGTTCTAAATACCAAGGTAAACTATAATTTACCTTAGTAAATAATAATGAAAAGCCATTCTTAATTGAATGGCTTTTTTTATTTTTATCAAATGATAAATTCTTCCTTTCTAGAAAAAATAGCTAGTGTTATAATTCAGGATTATTCAGCAAAACTTGCTGAAACAACTATTATTTTACCTAATAAAAGAGCTAAGGTTTTTTTAATCGAGGCTTTGAAAAGAGAAACTAAAAGCACCATTCTTTCTCCTGAAATTATTAGCATTGAAGATTTTGTACAAGATGTTGCTTCAATTAGATCTGTTGACTCTATTGAACTTCTATTTGAATTTTATGAAGTCTATCTTTCTGTTACAGAAAAACAAAATCAACAATCTTTTGAATTGTTTGCCAATTGGGCAAAAACGCTTTTGCAGGATTTTAATGAAATCGATCGATATTTATTAGAACCTTCTCATGTTTTATCTTACTTAAAAGATATTGAGGACATAAAAAAATGGGGAATTGAGGTCGAAAATAAAACAAAACTGTTAGAAAATTATATTGATTTTTGGAAGCTCCTTCCCTTATATTATAATTCTTTATATGAACATCTGCTAAATAAAGCAATTGGATATCAGGGTTTAATTTATCGCGAAGCAGTACACAACTTAGATCACTTTTCGAATACAACTTCTAATCGAAATTATATTTTTGCTGGCTTTAATGCGTTGAATGCAGCCGAAGAGAAAATTGTACAGCACCTTTTAGCTTTGGATCAGGCAAAAATTTATTGGGATGCAGATCAGACTTTTTTAAATGACCCTTATCACGATGCCGGTTTGTTTTTGAGGCGTTTTAAAGAAAGCTGGAAACACTATAAATCAAATATTTTTGAATGGATTGTAGATGATTTTTCTCAATCTAAAAATATACAGGTAATAGGAACTCCTAAAACAATTGGACAGGCAAAATTAGCAGGAAGCATAATTGAAGGAATAATCAATGAAAATCCCACAACATCTCTTGATAAAGTTGCAATTGTTCTGGGTGAGGAGAATTTACTAATGCCAGTTTTGTACGCTTTGCCATCTTCTGTGGGAGCTTTAAACATTACAATGGGGTATTCAGGCAAAAATAATCCATCCCAAATATTAATTGCAAAATTATTTAAGATGCATACTAACGCACTTTCCAGAAAAGGTGAAAGTTATGTGTTTTATTATAAGGATGTGCTGGATGTTTTAACGCATCCATTGGTTGAGCCTTATGCTAAAGCAAACAATTTGGTAAAGTTAATTAAGGAAAACAATTATACTTTTATCACGCATAACAGGCTTTTGGAACTTGCGTCTAATTCTTCTAATTTATTCCGACTGTTATTTCAAAAGTGGGAAAATGGTTCTGTCGAAGTTCTTGAAAATATTTCTGCACTTTTACTGGTAATAAAAGAGAATTTTAGTAACGATAACGAAGAAGAGAAAATCGCGAAGGCATTTGTTTATTCGATTTTTAAAGTTATTAATAAATTGACAAATTATTATTTACAGCATAGACACATTGATAATATTGATACTTTATATGCAATTTACAAGCAGGTAATTGATGTTGCAGAAGTTTCTTTTGAGGGAGAGCCGTTGCATGGATTACAAATTATGGGAGTTCTGGAAAGCCGTGTTCTGGATTTTGATACGGTTATTGTAACTTCGATGAATGAGGGCAAATTTCCGGCTGGTAAATCTCAGAATTCATTTATTCCATACGATGTTAAAAAAGAACTGGGTTTGCCTACTTTTAAAGAAAAAGATGCCATTTATACCTATCACTTTTATCATTTGCTGCAAAGAGCAAAAAATATTTATCTTATTTATAATACCGAAAATGACGGTCTGGATGCTGGTGAACGAAGCCGTTTCATCACACAATTAGAAGTAGAAAAGCAAACAAAACACAATCTGACATTTGATATTTATAATCCTGTTTTGCCAAGTACGGCTTATAAGCCAATGATAGTTCCAAAATCAGAGGCTGTTATGGAACGTTTAAGGGAAATCGCCTTAACAGGTTTTTCTCCCTCGGCATTGACGAGTTATATTCGTAATCCGATTGATTTTTATTTCCAGAAGATTCTTCGTATTCGTGAAGTTGAAGAGGTTGAAGAAAATATTGCTTTAAACACGCTTGGTACCATAATTCATGAGACCCTAAAAACGCTATATGAACCGTTTGTCGGCAAATTTATTTCGGCAACTGATATTTCAGGTTGCTTTAAAATTTTAGATAATGAAGTTTTAAAACAATTTAAAGTAGTTTATAAAGAAGGAGAAATTAAAAAAGGCAGAAATCTTCTTGCTTTTGAAGTTGCTAAAAGAAATGTATTCAACTTTTTAAAGATGGAGCTGGAATCAATTGAAAACGGTGATGCAATTCAGATTATTGCTCTGGAAAAAACGTTTGAAAGAGAATTTAAGCATTCTGGTTTGCCTTTTCCGGTTTTAATTAAAGGAAATGTGGATCGAATTGAACTTCGGAACGGAAAAATAAGAATCATTGATTATAAGACCGGAAAAGTCGAAAAGACAAACGTCATACTGAAAACATGGAATGGATTAACCCAGGAGATTAAAAACGATAAAATTATTCAGGTTCTGGCTTATGCATTTATGTTTGAACATGTGGCCAATGGTGTTCCAATTGAAGTTGGAATTATTTCGTTTAAAAATCTTAAATCAGGTTTTCTTCCTTTTGGCTTTAAAGAAGAAAAAGAACTTACTATTACAGTGACTTCAGATATTTTGAATAATTATTTAGAAGAGATCGCGGTGCTTTTAAATGAAATTTTTGACTTAACTATTCCATTCGAAGAAAAAATAATTTAATATTTTGCTAAAAGAAGATCTTTTGTTTAACGGATTAAAACGGACTGTAAACAAATTATAAAATTGAAAACCTATTTTGCATTTTTTTAAATATAAAAACAAGAAATGTTAAGGTGAGAATTATGTTGATCTTAAGTATGTAAATCCTCTGTGTTATTCAAAAAAGTTAAATTGATAATTTTTTTTGAGCTGAATTTTACTTTACAAGCATTCAAAAACAAGGATTAAAAATTTATGATAAAGAAGTTTTTTAAAATGTAATCCAAATTAAAAAAGATTGCTTTTGAATTAAAAATGCATTTTGATGATTTAAAAGCAAAAAGCTGAAATTTTAGAGATCAGAGATTTCAATAATTTCAGCTTTTTTGTAAGTAGTTTTAACTAAATATCTTTTTAAAGAATCCCTTTTTTTCAGTTTCTGGTGCTGCAAGATTATTTATATTTCCGTTTTCAAAGCGGAATCTTCTGAACTTCATTAGCTTTACATTCAGGTCAAATCTTAATTCTTCTAAAGTTTTCATCTTGATAATTTTTGCAAATTTAAGAAAAACTTCCTGTAATCAGACTTTGTAACTAACGTTAATTTTGGAAATGAATAATGTGTAGGAAAATGTTGGGATTGTAGGTAAATCTCTTTTTCTTCTAATTTTTTTTGCATTATTCATTCTAAAAATTGCCAAAAAACAGCGTATAACTAAAAGTACGTTAGGTAGTAATATCTGTTGTTTTTTTAACAAATGTTCACTTGGCAATTCTATTTATTCAAATATCTTTGACTATTGTTAAACAACATAATAAACAAAACATGATTGATATAAATACATTGGTAGAAGAGACTGGCGCTGAATCTGGATTGGTTTTTAATATAGATGGAATTTTGCTTGAATCTGTTAATTTAGAATATGATGGAAATGTAGCTGCAATGATTGGAATGATATTGAAAATGAGTTTAGAGATGTCTGAAGATCTTAATAACGGAGATCTTAAACAAATCATGATCAAGAACAATAATGGAATTGTGGTTGCAAATAAGGATCAGGATGATAATTGCGTTGCGCTGCTTTCTAAAGATCTAAGTAAAATGGGACTTTTGTTACGCAAAATGGATACCGTTTTCAACAACTAATTTTTAACTAGAATTTTTGCCCCCAACAATAAGAAGAAAAAGGCTGTTTCAATACTAATTGAACAGCCTTTTTTGATTTTTAATGATTTTAATTATTTAAAAAAATCTGCCAAAACCATTTTCAGCTCTTCTTTGTTTTCTATGTGGCTCATGTGTCCGTCGTCAAACGAAACCAGTTCAGCCGTAGTATTTTTAATTTGGGCAAGATTGTCCTGGTAATTTAAAACGGGATCTTTTTTTCCTAATATTAATAAAGTTGGAAATGCATTCTGCTTTAAAATAGCTTCTCGGTCTTTTCTGGTTTTCATGCCTTCTAGTGAGGCTACAATTCCTTGTAATGGTGTTTTTAGAGCCTGAACTTTTACCTTTTCAATTTCTGCCACTAATTTGGTTCGATTTTCTTCACTAAATAGATTAGCAATTGACATACTAACAAATGTTACATAATTTTTTTTCACAGCTTCTATAGCGCGGGTTCTGTTTAGTTTTTTCTCGGCACTGTCTTCTTTCGAACTTGAATTTAATAAAACTAGTTTTTGAATGTTTTCCGGAAATAATTCGGCGAAAGCCAAACCAACGTATCCACCCATAGAATGTCCTACAACAATGGATTCTGAAATTTCTAAATGATTTAAAACTTCCAGTACAGCACTGGCATTGTCTTCCATAGAATGTACATATCCTAATGAATCAGATTCTCCGTGTCCTAATAAATCGATCGTAATAACGCGGTATTTTTCTGTAAACAAATCAACATATTCCTGCCACATTGTTTTGTTTTCCAAAAAGCCGTGGAGCAGTACAATCGCGGTTCCTTCGCCTGAATCTGTAAAAGATATTTTAGTATTTTTATATAGAATGTTTTTCAAAATATTTCTTTTTAAAGTCTAATTACAAAGATAACAAAAGGCCAACCATATAATAATTTTAAAACTATATGAGTTAAAATTATTACGCAATCCGTTCAAAAATAAATGGACGTGTATCAATTACCATAAAAAGAAAACGGCCAACATTCCTGTCAGCCGTATCCGTCTATTCTCTAGAATCTATTCTCTAGAATCTATTCTCTATAATCTACTCTCTATATTCTTTCTTAAGAATTCATCAAACTCTCAATTTCATCAACTTCAACCGGAATATTGCGCATTAAGTTAAAAGGTTCACCTTTTTCCTGAACTACAACATTATCTTCCAGACGAATTCCAAAACCTTCTGCGGGAATATAAATTCCGGGTTCAACCGTAAAAACCATATTGGCTTTCATTGGTTCGTGAAGCAATCCGTAATCGTGCGTGTCAAGTCCCATGTGGTGAGAAGTTCCGTGCATGAAATATTTTTTGTAAGCCGGCCAGTCCGGATTTTCGTTCTGTACATCGGCTTTGTCAATTAAGCCTAAACCAAGTAATTCTGAAGTCATGATTTTACCCACTTCAATATGATATTGTTTCCAAAGTGTTCCTGGTGTTAGCATTTTTGTCGCTTCATTTTTTACATTTAAAACCGCTTTGTAAACCGCTTTTTGTCTGTCAGAAAATCGTCCCGAAACCGGAATCGTTCTTGTCATATCGCTTGAATAATTAGCGTATTCTGCTGCAACATCCAATAAAATCAAATCTCCTGCTTTACATTGCTGATTGTTTTCGATATAATGCAAAACATTAGCATTATTTCCCGAAGCAATAATTGGTGTGTAAGCAAAACCTTTAGATCGATTACGAATGAATTCGTGCGCTAATTCAGCTTCGATTTCATATTCCGTTATATTTGGTTTTACGAAAGACAATAATCTGCGGAAACCTTTTTCTGTAATATCACAGGCTTTTTGAATCAAATCGATTTCCTCACTTTCTTTTACAGAACGAATGCGCTGCAAAATTGGGTTGCTTTTTGCAACATTATGCGCGGGATAACGTTCTTTCCACCATTTTACAAAACGAGCTTCACGAGTTTCTGTTTCAACAGTTGCGCGATAATGTTCGTTTGTATTGATGTACATCGTATCGGCATAGGTCATCATTTCGTTCAAAACTTTATGAAAATCCTGCAGCCAATAAACAGTTTTAATTCCTGAAACCTGAAAAGCACGTTCTTTGCTCAGTTTTTCACCTTCCCAAACGGCAATATGATCGTTTGTTTCTTTTAGAAAAAGAATCTCCTTTTGGTTCTCATAAGGCGCATCCGGAAACAATAACAAAATACTTTCTTCCTGATCTACACCGCTCAGATAAAAAATATCTCTGTGTTGTGCAAACGGCAAAGTACTGTCGGCACTAATCGGGTAAATGTCATTGGAATTGAAAACGGCAACACTGTTAGGTTTCATTTCTGCCGTAAATTTTCTGCGATTTTTTACAAAAAGAGCGCTGTTTATTTGATGATATTTCATAATTATTTCATTTTTGAACTTCGATTTTCAAAATTAGTGATTTTTGAATAAGATGATATAATTGGTTTATTAAAGTTTTCTTATTTGTTTCCCTGAGGCAATATTCTAGATATTAATAAATACTTTATGAGCATGCATTGATGTGATTTATAATTAGTTATAAGTTTCGTGAAAATATAGTTTAATAAATTATGGCTTCCCGTAAAGAAAATAATTTCGAAATGTTCATATTTGCGCGTCGTTTTGAAAAACAATCTGATTTTAAACGAAAATTCAATAATAGCCAAAACAAAAAATAGCCTATCAATGAAAACAAAAAACTTTCTATTTACCACTTTTTTAATTATTACCTTTTTAATGGTGTCATGTGCTTCAGATGAAGTATTAAGTTCTGATAACACTATCTCATCGTTTACCTTAACAAAAGGAGATATTGCTAAACAATTTGATATTACTGAAACAGCTATAAATGGAAATGTAGATAGCAATTTTGAATTAAATGATTTAAAACTTACTGTTGTAATTCCAGAAGGCGCAACAATTAGTCCGGATCCTTCAACAATTAAATCTATATCGGGGCCGTTTGATTTAACTGTCACAGCTGCAAATGGAGATCAAAAAATATATAAAGTAGATATAAACAGAGAACCAAGTACTGCTAATGCTCTTTTAGAGTTTAATATTAATGAACCAAATTTTTTAGCAAATGCTGCAATTGATGAGCAATCTGGTATAATCACTAAAAGAGTGCCTGAATTTGTTGATTTGGAAAATTTAAGTGTTGATTTGAAAATATCTAAATATGCATCAATTACACCAGATCCAAAAACTATTAAAGATTATTCGTCTCCAGTAAATTTTACCGTTAAGTCTGAATCAGGAGTAGAGAAAGTGTATCAGATAAAATTGGAATATATGAATGCTATTAGATCTAGATCATGTACAGAAGCAAATGCATGGAAATGGTTTGGAGGAGATAACAGAACTAATGGTCCGGATATTTTACCATATGATCGAAATGTGGCCACTGGGCAAGTGGTTATAGTCGATAAAGATTTAGTACCTTCTACTTTTAGTATTCATCTTCGTGAAGGTTTCTCCTATCCTGAAGATAGACAGCAATATAATAAGCCAGTCGTATTAAAATTAATTGTTAAGGATGTAAATTTTAAGACATTAGTATCTACTACGACATCTGTTTCAGGTCAGTTTGCCGGAGGTTTTATTCCTTTTGATCTACAAAATTTGAATCTTTTATTAGAAGCTAATAAAACGTATATTTTTTATTGGTATTTGGTAGATGGTGAAAAGTTGGGTATTTATGCTGGTAGTTCATCTGATAGAAATAAGGGCTCTGGTTTTTGTTTTAACAGCGGTTATGATGGTGAATCTGAGTTTAGTAAAAAAACAAATATCGAAGATACAGCAGTGATGTATAAACATGAGTGGCACTTTAATATAGAATTAGAAGGAAAAGAATAAAAATTCTATAATACTAGAATAGAAACCGAAACTAGTGTTTTCGGTTTTTTTATATCATACGTTTATAATAAAATGAATTTTTTCAATCGTGGTATTTCGTATATTGTTTCGGAAATGAAATTCGTATGACTATAAAAAAAGCAATCCCTAACGATCATAAAATCCTAACAGAAATAACCAAAAAATCAAAAGCATATTGGGGATATTCTGAAGAACAAATCGAAATCTGGTCTGAATTTTTAACGGTTACAAAAGAATATATTGAAACCAAATCTGTTTGTAATTTAGTTATTGATGATGAAATTATTGGGTATTATTCATTTTTCCACGAAAGTGAAAATAGTATAAAACTGGATAATTTATTTGTTTTGCCTGATTTTATTGGCAAAGGATTTGGAAAAATATTAATGAATGATTTTCTTGATCGAATCAAAAACAGCGATATTCAAAAAGTAATTCTAAACTCAGAACCAAATGCTGAGGATTTTTATTTAAAATTCGGATTTGTAAAAGTGGGTCAAATCGAAACCTCTATTAAAGATCGTTATTTGCCTGTAATGGAATTAAAGCTTACTAAGTTTTAAACATAAATATAATGAATTCAAAACTTGAAATAAGAAAAATAGAACCACAAGACGTCGATTTTATCTACAAATCAATCTGCGAACTCGAAAATGACAAATTAAATTTCGAGGTTTTTGAACAAATCTTTCATGAAAATATTTCAAATCCAAACCATTTATATTTGATCGCCGAAAACGAGAATGAAAGTCTAGGTTTTATTAGTTTTCATACTCAAAATCTATTACATCATTGCGGAATAGTTGGTGAAATCCAGGAATTTTTTATTGATCAAAATTATCGAAGCAAAGGAATTGGACGACAATTAATAGAAAAGATAATGAAGTTTGCTGATCAAAATAATCTCAAAAGTATCGAAGTTACCACAAATCGCAGAAGAGTAGAAAATGTGTTGATTTATGAAAATCTTGGTTTTACATTATCGCATAATAAATTTACTTTTTATAAGTAAGCATTTCGATTATTAAAAAAACCAAATATTAAAAACTGCTATTTTAATAGCAGTTTTTAATATTTGATTATTATGTACTATAGAGCGTATTCCATACAGATGCTATTTGTTGCGGTTCTATATAAATACCAGCCACATATGTTTCTTCCATAATAAGACACTTCGTCACCGGCACATATTGGATATGGTACGCAGGTTGGAGTTCCTGCATTAATTGATTTCAATTCTTCTTTTGATAATCTTTGGTTCGATAATTTTTCTAAATTTTTCATAAATAGTATGTTTTTGGTTTCTACTTTTTCAAATATGAATTAATAATTGCAGTTACGTTTTATGATGCACCATATTCCATACAGAAATTTTTCCCTGATATCTTGTATATATACCAACCACATAAGTTTATGGTATAAAAAGTGGCTTCCTGACCGTTACATAGCGGGTATGGTACGCAGGTTGGAGTTCCTGCATTAATTGATTTCAATTCTTCTTTTGATAATCTTTGGTTTGATAATTTTTCTAAATTTTTCATAAATGGTTTGTTTTTTGGATTCCTACTCTATAAGTTTTTCGGATACGACTTCGATAAAAATACAACTTATTTTTAAATAAAAACTTACAAAAAAAAACCTTTGTCAAAGTTTCAAACTTTGACAAAGGTTTTGCGAATCTAATTAGGTTGGAATTAGAATTTAGAAAATTTGAATTTAATTATTCAACCCATTTATAATATCTCGCTCCAATTAAATTCGGCATTTCTTTTTCAATTCGATCTAAAGCCCATTCATTTTTTGGAGTTCGAATACTGTGTTTTTGTTCTTTTTTATGAAGGCTTTCATAAGTCTCAAAACCAATTTCTACGCTTTCTTTCAGATTTTCAAAAAGCTTTGTTTTGGTTAAAGCTGATTGCCATTCGGGTTGAATTATTCCTTCAAAAACTTTTGATTTCGATCCGCTTCCGTAGGCAAGAAATCCGAATTTAGTTCCGGCAACTTCTGTTTTTGTATCGTAATAATGAGCCAAAGTTGACAGTAATCCCATGAAAATAGAACCTGTATAAAGGTTTCCAATTAGAGAAGAAGCTAATTCTGCGGGTTGTAATTTGTCTGTTACAAATTTTCTGTATTCATCAGATTTACCAACTTCTTTAATTTTAGTTTGATAATCTGCGGGTTCAATATTCTCTGCAATAATTTTATCAGCATGATCTAAGGCATAGATCTCAGATAACATTCTGCGTCCCTGAAAAGAATAGGGAAGATGCATAATAATACTGTTCCAGCTATTATATAATGTGTCAGTTGTGTTTTTTAATTTTTTGAATGAAAAATAAGCATTTCGCGTACGATCCATATAACATTGATTCGAATATTGACCGTCAAAAACAGGCTGGTCTTTATGAATTTCGATTTCTGCTTCTAAATTTTCAAACCAGGGATCATTGTTTTCATTTTTCGTAATTATTTCTTTTGAAAGTGTTCTGTAAGGTTTGAAAAAATCAAAAACACCTTTTGTACTGGTTGCCCAATTTTCATCAAAAGCAATAATTCTTGGATTTGAAGTCACTAACATTGCTAATGCTCCGGCTCCCTGTGTATATTCTCCGGTTGAATTTAAATCGTATTTTGCAAAGTCCGTAGTAACCACGATTGCTTTTTTTGTCGGATTCAATTTTACAAAATCAATACAGTTTTGTAAAGCGTCAACACCTCCAATACAGGCAAAAGTAAAATCAACAACATCGCATTCAGCAAGAGAATCTTCTCCAAATTTTTGTTCCATTAAACTGATCAGGAATGAGCTAATAGGTTTAGAGCTGTCAATCCCACTTTCGGTACCTACGTAAATTCGGCTAATTTCGTTTAGGTTTATTTGGTTCTCCAAAATAAGTTTGGTTAAAGCGTTTGCTCCAAAAACCACTGCGTCCTGATGAACATCCGGCAAGGTCATTTTAATTAATCCAAGACCTTTTTCTAATTTTTCCGGGTCGATATTTCTGGCAATCGCCAAAGTTTTGATGGGTAAATGTATGTTGGCTACATCAAAAGAGATAGCATCAATTCCTGTTTTCATTCTCATTTTTTTTGAAGCTGATAAAGGTAAAATTATGTAATGGAATGACCATTTTTTTCGTCTATAAAATTTCGAACCAAAGTCACTTTTGAAGAAAACAAATTAAAAGTTTGATTAAAATCATAATTTGATAAAGTTTTATGAGGGTCGTAAGATGTCTGTTAAGTGTTAAATAATTTTTGTAAAGTGTATGTTTCTAGTTTTTTATAATAAAATTATCTTAGATTAAGTATTTTTTATACGTAAATATACGTATTACTTAGTCTATTTTAAAATCATTATAAATAACAACGAAATGGTTGTAGTTCTTTGTTAATTGAGTTATTTTTGTCTAATTTTTTAAAACAAACTACTTAAACACTTATGGCACAATCTGCACTATTGAATGCTTCCATCTTAAAGAAAGTGGCTATGGCTCTTTCGGGAATATTCTTAATCACGTTTTTAGCGCTGCATGTTACCTTAAATTTCATTTCTGTTCTTAGTGAAAATGTTTTTAACGAAGCATCTCACTTTATGGGTTACAATCCGCTAATTCAATATGTAATGCAACCTGTTTTGGCAATCGGAGTAATTTTCCATTTCGTTATGGGATTTGTATTGACTGCTCAAAACACAGCTGCAAGACCAATTTCGTATGCAAAATACAATGGAGCTGCAAATGCTTCATGGAGTTCTAGAAATATGATTATTTCTGGATTGGTTATTTTGGCTTTCTTAGGATTGCATTTTTATGATTTCTGGTTTCCGGAGGTTAATTATAAGTATATTGTAGATGCAACACCAGATGCTACAAGGTATTATGGAGAGTTAGTTCATAAATTTAATGATCCAATACGTACAGGAATCTATTGTATATCTTTTGTTTTATTAGGTTTTCACCTTTGGCACGGATTCGGTTCATCGCTTCAGTCAATGGGGATGCACAATAAGTATTCACGATTTTTAAGTAAAGTGGGTTACGGTTTTGCAGTTGTAGTGCCAGCCGCTTTCGTAATTATCGCATTATTTCATCATTTCAATCAACATAATTAATATCAATTATAATGGCATTAGATTCAAAAATTCCACATGGCCCAATATCGGACAAATGGACAGATTATAA
>Ga0247806_10000995_pt1 | contig 14876 bp, 17 predicted proteins | sample UWRJL059202B1_FD_179935 | JGI IMG/M metagenome (GOLD analysis project Ga0247806, IMG submission 179935) | Plant litter microbial communities from Arlington Agricultural Research Station in Wisconsin, United States - UWRJ-L059-202B-1 | ecosystem: Environmental > Terrestrial > Plant litter >... | reverse complement strand
TGCCGACGAAGAGGATGGTGCCGCCGTGGGCGACGGTCTCCTTGACGAAGTCATAGGCCTTGTCAACGAACCCGAGCGACTGCTGCAGGTCGATGATGTAGATGCCGGAACGCTCGGTGAAGATGAATCGCTTCATCTTCGGGTTCCAACGGCGGGTCTGGTGCCCGAAGTGCACGCCGCTGTCGAGCAGCTGGCGAATGGTTACGACGGCCATGAGCCGTACTCCTTATCCGACGTTTCTGCACAGCAGAAAACGCCTATCGGTTTGTGTCGTGATCGGATGACCACTACTCCTGGTGCCCGGCGCACAGCCCGCCCGACTTCGTGAAAAGTCAGGACCGAGTGGGTGTGTTGGCCGAATGGGCACGCGTAGTCAGCGCACAAAGCGCTGCTCTGAGAACTCTAGCACCCGGGCGACCTCTACCGCGGACACGATCGGGTCCCCACGACCGCTCCTCCACACCCACGAGCCGTTGGCTCTTCCCACCGAGTGGCTCAGGCGCCGGGCGGAGCAGCCAGCACCCGTGATCCTCGGAGCATGACGAGTTCACGGTTCCCTCTCCGCCGCCGCGGCGGCATCGATATCGGCACCGCCGTGCTCCTGACGGCCGCGGTGATCGTGCCCTCTCTACTCGTGCCCGCGTCGACCACTGCCCGTGCGGCGCCAACGGTGTCGGCGACCCCGGTTGCAGAGGTCGCCGCGGGCGCGGCAAGCCGGGTCGAGCTGCCCCGGTGGACCTGGCCGGTCGGCCCGGTGCACGATCTGGATCGCTCCTTTCACGCACCGGCCGGGCCCTACGGCGCCGGACACCGTGGGATCGATGTGGCCGCCCAGCCGGGCACCGCGGTGCGCGCTCCCGCCGACGGTGTGGTGTCGTTCGCAGGCGTCGTCGTCGACCGGCCGGTGCTGTCGATTCAGCACTCCGACGGTCTCCTGTCCAGCATCGAACCGGTCACCGCCCAGGTGGCCCAGGGCGACCGGGTGAGCGCCGGCCAAGTGCTGGGCGTGGTGGCCACGGGCGCGCACTGTTCCGATCGGTGTGTGCACTTCGGGGTGCGTCGGAGCGGCCAGTACATCTCACCGCTTCTGTTCCTCGGCGGCCTGTCCCCGGCGGTGCTGCTCCCCCTGCACCTGAACGGCACGCAATCGGGTGTGCTGCCCTGAGCGTGCTGCCCGGGGTCCGCCGCCTCGGCGTCTGGCGCCCGCGGCTGAGCGGATGTCTCAGGCGCGCGGGTGCGCGAGCCGGTAGCTCTGCTGCAACCGTTCCGCGGACACGTGCGTATAGATCTGGGTGGTCCCGAGACTCGCGTGCCCGAGCAACTCCTGCACGGCACGCAAGTCCGCTCCCCCGTCGAGCAGGTGGGTGGCCGTGGTGTGCCGCAGGGCGTGCGGTCCGGCCGGTCCGGTTCCCGGCACGGACTCCAGGAGTGCGGCCACGGTCCGGTACACGGCCCGCACCCCCAATCGGTTGCGGGAGCTGCCGAGGAACAGGGCGGTGGGGTCGGGGGCGGGGCGGCCTGCCGGCTCACGAACCGGATTGGCCGGGCGCGCCATCAGCGCCGGTCGCGCCATGCTCAGATAACGAACGATCGCGGTGTGCGCGGGCACCCCGAACGGTACGACTCGTTCCTTGTCGCCCTTACCCGTCACCCGCACGGTCAGGCGAGCGAGGTCCACGTCACCCACGTCGAGCCCGACCAGTTCGGACACCCGGAGGCCGGAGGCGTAGAGCAGTTCGATGATCGCCAGATCGCGCACGGCGCCGGCGTCACCGGTGTGGGCGGCCGTCTCCAGCGTGAGCAGCAGATCCTGCATCTGAGTGCGGTTGATCACCCGCGGCAGGGTACGACCGGGTTTCGGTGACCGCAGCCGCACGGCAGGGTCGCTGGGGAGCGTGCCCTCCCGGGCGAGCCACGCGGTGAACCCGCGGGCGGAAGCTGACCGCCGCGCGATGGTGGCCCGGGCGAGGCCCGCTTCGGTGCCGGTCCACAGCCAGTCCCGCAGCAACTCCAAGCCGATGTCCTCCACCTGGGCCACTCCCCTGCCGGCGGCGAAAGCGGCCAGGCCGGTGAGGTCGGCGCTGTACGCCCGCACGGTGTTCGTCGAAAATCCGCGTTCGGCACTGAGATACCGGGTGAAGCCGTCGATCGCCGGGTCGAGGTGCATGGTTCCAGCTTCCCCTTCTCGAGGCTTGATCGTGGGCAGCGACCCGGGTATTCGGGGGAATGCTCGGTTGCTCGGGTCGTGACGGTTAGGACTGGTGCCGAGAGAAGGCCTCGACTCGGCCGGCCGGGCTGAGGGCCTCCATCTGGTCCAGGTAGTCCGCCGGGAAGCGGGTGACCACATCGAAGGTGCCCAGCGGCACGTTCGAATGCACCACTTGGTCGGCGTAGACGTGCACAAGGTTGATCGACTGGCCACCACCGACACCGGTGAGCTTGCGTGGCGGGGCCGCCGCGTCGATTGTGTAACAGGTGGCCGCCGCCACGGAGACCGGAATGCCCGCGAAGAGTCCGGTGGTCGCGTAGTGCAGGTGCCCGCCGAGGATCGCGCGCACGTCACTGCCGGCGAGCACGTCCGCCAAAGCGGCCTGTTCGCGCAGTTCGAGGATGGTCATCAGTGGCAGCGCTGTGGGCAGCGGCGGGTGGTGCAGCGCCAGCAACGTGCCGTGCTCAGCGGGCCGGGAGAGCACGTCGGCCAGCCAGGAGAGCTGGTCGGCCGTGACCTCGCCGTGGTGGTAACCGGGCACGCTGGTGTCCAGCGAGATCAGCCGCAGACCGTTGACATCGATGACCCTGTCGACGGGAGCGTCGTGCCCCTCGACGCGCAGCAGTTCGGTGCGGAATGCGGTGCGTTCGTCATGGTTTCCCATCACCCAGACCAGCGTCGCTCCCATCCGCTCCGCAGACGCCTCAACGATGTCGCGCACCCGGCGGTAGGCCTCCGGTTCGCCGAGGTCGGCGATGTCACCGGTGAAGACGAGAGCGTCGATGTCGAGCCCAGAGGACTCCAGTTGCGCCATCGCCCGGTGCACGGTGCTGTCAGTGTCGACGGCGTCGTAGAGCAGCCGGCCACCTCCACCGGCGGCGTCGCCCAGGAAGTGGGTGTCGCTGAGGTGCGCGATGAGGTGGGTGGCTGCCGGATACTGGCCCCACTGCTCGGCCGGGACCGGCAGGTCACTGCCCTGCACGTCTGTCGGTGTTGTCTCCGTCATGGCTGACCCCTCACGCTCTCGGCTGCGTCAATGAGGCCCACCAGGTGCCTGCCTCACGAATCACCCTACGGGCACCCACCGACCCACAGCCGACAACAGTTGCCAACCCGGACAATTGCGCCCGGCGCACCGGGCGCAATTGTCCGATCGGGCAACAGTTGGTCAGGTCACCCGCACCCAGCCGGTAGAGCGCTCCCGCACCGAGCCCTCAAAATCGAGGGTGCCAAGCGCGCCCAGCACCGCCGCGGTCGACAGCCCACAGCGGCGGGCGATGTCCGCGGGCACTCGGGGCGCCCGTACACTCAGGGCGTCGAACACCCGCACCTGATCGCTGGTGCGCTCCCGGGGTGCGGCACCCTCGGCTCCGCTCAGGTCCAGCTCCAGGTCGACCCCCACCCCGATCAGCTCTGCCATCTCCGCGGCGTTGGTCACGCAGATCGCATCGTAGTCACGGAGCAGCCGGTGGCAGCCGGCCGAGGTGGGCGAGGTGACCGGACCCGGCACCGCGCCCAGCGGCCGGCCGAGGGCGGCAGCGTGCCCGGCGGTGTTCAGCGATCCGGACCGCCAGCCGGCCTCGAGCACCACCGTGGCTCCGCTGGCTGCCGCGATCAACCGGTTGCGCTGCAGGAAGCGCCATTTGGTGGGTGCCGCGCCGCAGGGTAGCTCGCTCAACACCGCGCCGGCCTCCACGATGCGGGTGAGCAGGGCATCGTGACCGCTGGGGTAGAAGCGGTCGACTCCCCCGGCGAGGAACGCGACGGTTGTGCCGTTGCTGGCCAGCGCCGACCGGTGCGCCATGCCGTCGATACCGTAGGCGGCCCCCGACACGATGGTGAGGCCCCGGTCGACCAGCCCGGCCGCGGCCTCCATCGCCACATGTTCGCCGTAGCCCGTCGCGGCGCGGGCGCCCACGAGCGCGATCGAGTTCCGGATCGCGTCGAGCGCTTCGGGGCGACCGCGCCACCACAGCGCGAGTGGGGCGTGCTGGCCGAGGTCGGCCACACCGGTCGGCCAGAGCGGGTCTCCGGGCAGGAGTAGCGCTGTTCCGGTGCGTTGGGCCTGCTGCAGTGACCGGATCACCTCGGTGGAGGACAGCCGTGGTCGCCACCGGGCCAGGGCTGGCTCCAGCCCCAGGCGCAGACCCGCCGCATCGCCGGCGCCGTGCTCGTCGATGGTCGCGGACAGGCTCTGGGTGAGACGCTCGGCCGACCATGCTTCCACCACGGCGGTGAGCGCGGTCGCGGCCCCGAGGATGTCGATCACCGCCCCGGCGACCCCGTCGCCCGGTTCGGCGATGCTGGTCCACGCCGCCCGGGCGAACACCTCCCGCGCATCGGCCGCCTCCCCGGCGTCTGGCTGGCCCGGGCGCACGGGTGCGGTGGCCGCCCGCACGACGGTTTCGTCGAGGCCGAACATGGTCATGACGTCATTCCCTTCCGCAGGTACAGTGCCTGCCCCACTTCACCGGGCCCTGGGCGCGCTACGCCGGCGAGGTCGGCGATCGACCACGCCACCCGCAGGATGCGGTCGTAGCCACGCATGGTGATTCCGCCGCGTTCGAGGGCCCGGTCGAGCATCGCGGTGACTCGGCCGCCGAGCCGGGTGTCGGCGCCGCGTAGCCAGGGCCCTGGCACCTCGGAGTTCAGGTGCCACGGGGTTCCCTCGAGCCGCCGGGCGGCGGCGGCCCTGGCTGCCAGCACGCGCTCGCGCGCCACGGTGCTGGACAGCCGTCCACCATCCGCCGCCAGGCGTAATTCGGCCACACTCACCCGCTTCACGGTGAGCTGGATGTCGATGCGGTCCAGCAACGGACCGGACAAGCGGGCGAGATAGCGCCGCCGTGCCTGCGGTGGGCACGTGCACTCCGGGTCACCTGGCCCCGACCGAGCGGCACCGTATTGCCCGCACGGGCAGGGGTTCGCGGCCAGCACCAGTTGGAACCGGGCCGGAAAATGGGCAACCGCGTTCGCCCGGTGGATGCTGATCTGGCCGGATTCCAACGGCTGCCGCAGCGCGTCGAGTACCGACGCGCCGAATTCGGGTGCCTCGTCGAGGAACAGCACTCCGTGTGACGCCCGGGCGGCGGCGCCCGGCCGGATCGCGCCGGTGCCCCCACCCACCATCGCGGCTGCCGTGATGGTGTGGTGCGGCGCCTCCAGCGGCGGGCGGGTGACCAGCGACCGCCCGACCGGGCGGCCGCTCAGAGACCGCAGCGAACTTACCTCGAGGGACGCGGCCGGGCCGAGGTCGGGCAGCAGGCCCGGCAGCCGGGCCGCGAGCATGGTCTTGCCCGCGCCGGGTGGACCCAGCATGAACACGTGGTGCCCGCCGGCCGCCGCGACCTGCAGGGCGAGGATCGCCTCGTCATTGCCGATGATGTCGAGCAGGTCCAACGATTCGTCGACGGGGTCGGCCTCGGCCGGGGCACACAGCACCTCCACGTCCACCGGCTCCAGCCGCGCGCCGTGCCAGATCAAGGCGTCGCGGAGCGAGGCGACACCGATCACGCGGATGCCCGGCACCAACGCGGCCTCGTCGGCGTTGCCGGCCGGCACCATCACCGTGCGGCGGCCGGCCCGGGCGGCGGCGATCACCGCGGGCAGGATCCCCGGGGTGGGGCGCAGCCGGCCATCCAGGGCGAGCTCCCCGATGTGCACAACGGCGGCAACGGAGTCGGCGGGGATCACGTCGTCGGCGGCGAGGCAGGCCACCGCGATCGCAAGGTCGAATCCGGACCCGTGTTTGCGCAGGGCGGCGGGCGAGAGGTTCACGGTGAGCTTGTGACCGTTCAACGCGCAGCCGGAGTTCTTGGCCGCGGCACGCACCCGTTCGGCCGCTTCGGCCAGGGCCGCATCGGGCAGGCCGATGAGTTTCAGACCCGGCAGCTGACTGGAGATGTCGGCCTCCACCTCCACCAGCGAACCGGCCAGGCCCACTAGTGCGACGGAGTGGGTGCGGGCCAGCCCCATCAGAAGACGCCTTCGAGGTGCTCGACAAGCGGCTCGCGACCGGGGCGGTTGATCACGGCGATGGCGTCGATGCGGATGTGGCGGGCCCGCCACCCGGACTGGCGGCACCAGGCACCGGCCAGGCGCCGCATCCGCGCCAGTTTGCGCACCGTGATGGCCTCGAACGGGTGCCCGTATCCGACGCCGGAGCGAGTCTTCACCTCGACGAACACGATGTCGCCGTCTCGCGACGCGATCAGATCGATCTCGCCCTGGTCGCACCGCCAGTTGCGGTCCAGCAGGGTGTACCCCGCCTCCACCAGGTATTCCGCCGCGCAGTCCTCACCACGTCGGCCCACTTCGTCCTTGAGCGCCATGAGCACCTCCGCCTCCAGGGTGCCGTGCCGGCACGGCGGCGACCGGCCAGGTGTCCGCCCTGTGCACATACAGTCAAGCCCGCTCCCTGTGGAGGAGCGGGCTTGCGGTGCGGCGCTGCGGGACTAGACGGTGTCGTTGCGCTCGGCCGTCGTGATCTCCGCCGAGGCGTTCGCGAGTTCCTTGTCGAGTTCCTTCGCGTCGACCTTCAGCTCTTTCTGGATGTGCTTCTGGGCGACCAGCCCCGCCTTGCGGAACTCCTCGTCGAGCCGGTCCTTGCCCACGACGATGAGCGCCGCCTGGCCCGAATCGAGCAGTTCACCGAGCTCCTTGATGTCGCCGCGGTCCAGGCTTCGCCAGAAGTGCCCCACGACACTGCCGGCCGCACCGCCGACGATGGCCGTGCCGATGATGCTCGGCGGAAACAGCAATCCCACCACCGCGCCGGCGGCCACCCCGGTCCAGCCGGCGTGCCTGCTGCTCTTGCGGCGCACCTGCACCGAACCGTCCGCTTCTTTGGTTGCCACTCCGGCGTCGAACGTGCCGATGACCTTACTGGCGTGCAGCTCGCGCACGACCTCCAGATCGGACTCGGCCGTCGCCGTGTCGGGGTAGACACCGAGGTAGAGGAATACTGAATCGTCAGACATAGGGATCTCCTTACAGTGCTCGGGGCGCCCGGAATGGGCACGTTTGCTGGGGACGGTACTCAGCGCCCGAACGGGTGTCAACCGGATCGCGCCCGTAGGCTGGGCCCATGCTCTCCCATCGCGTCACCGATCTGTCGATGCGGGCCATGAACGGCGTGCACCGGGCCCTGTTGGCCGTGTCCGGTGGCCGCATCGGCTGGAAGATCGGGCCGATGGCGGTGGTGGAGTTGCACACCATCGGTCGCACCAGCGGCGTGCGCCGGTCCACGATGCTCACCGCTCCGATCCACGAAGCGGACCGGGTGGTGTTGGTCGCATCGAAGGGCGGCGATGACCGGAACCCGTTCTGGTACGCCAACCTCCTGGCCCACCCCGATGTTGAGCTCACCGAGCACCGGGTCACCCGGCCGATGCGCGCCCGCACGGCCGGCGCCGCCGAGAAGGCGGCCCTGTGGCCGGGGATCGTGCGCGCCTATCCCGGCTACGCGGGTTACCAACGCCGTACGAAGCGGGACATCCCCGTGGTCATCTGCGAGCCGCACACACCTGAGTCCACGCCGGGCGCGGCTCAGAACGACGCGGGCTGAACTCCCCCGTCGGGTGAACTCACCACCGGTGCGCGACGTCGACGACGAGTCGGCTCCCGTCACCGGGACCGTCGAGGATGAACGTGCGGAACGGCAGCCTGGCGCGCACTCCGAGCCCGAATGTGCTCTGACCGGCGTGGGTGTCGGCGAACGCGACCTGGCGGAAGGTCTGGTAGCCGGTCACGTTGACCGCTTCACTCTTCTTCGCCGGGCTGTAGGTCGTCACACCGTTGGCGTCGTAGGGCTTGGCGTACGCCACCACCTTGAGGTCGGCGGCACCGCGGAGGGGTATGGCTGCACCCGATCCCTCGTTGGTGACCTGGGTCACGTACTGGACATCGAACCCGTGGATGTCGCCGCGAACGTCGACGACGAAACGATCGAAGCAGGCATGCTCCCCCGCGCGTGCGTTGGTGATCGCCGCGTCCATCGACTGGACGTTCTGGGTGTCGCGGACCGACCCCCAGGTGATGCCGCAGTACGGGGCTGCGGTCGCCGCGGGACTTCCGGCGGTGAGGAAGACTGCACCCAACAGGGCACCGAGAATCAATGCAACGGAACGCTTCATCGCGATCCACTCCTTCGGACGAGAACTTAGGACGGATTTTACGCCGCCACATCGGCCTCCGAGACGGTCCGAATATCACGGATTGGACGCATTTGCCGGGCCCGTCAGAGCGTCAGTCGCGTGAGTGCCGCGCCGCTACCGGCGAAGGCCGCATCCGTGGCGCGCAGCACCCGCAGCACGTTGGCGCCGGCTAGGGCCGCCAGCTCCGCGGCGCTCCAGCCACGCCGGGCGAGCTCGGCGAGCAGGGCCGGGTACCCGTCGACACCGTCGAGCTGATCGGGGAATTCGTCGGTACCGTCGAAGTCGCCACCGAGACCGATGTGCCGGATTCCGGCGACGCTGCGCGCGTGCTCGATGTGGTCGGCGACCTGGCCGAGGGTGACGGCGGGTGCCGGCGACGACCGGTCACCGGCGAACCACTCCGCGTAGTCGGCCGAGACGAACTGGGGAACGAAGGTGACCATGAGCACACCGTCGTTGTCGGCCAGGCGCAGCAACACGTCGTCCGGCACATTCCGTGGATGCGCGGTGACGGCGGAGCAGGAACTATGGCTGAAGATCACCGGTGCCGTCGTGACGTCCAGTGCGGCGTGGGCGGTCGCCGGGGACACGTGGGAGAGGTCCACCAGCATGCCCAGCCGATTGAGTTCCCGGATGTACTCGATGCCGCGCTCGGTGAGACCGTCGTGCACGGGTTCATCGGTGCCGGAGTCGGCCCAGCTGGTGTTGTGCACGTGGGTGAGAGTCAGGTAGCGCACCCCGAGTCTGGCGAGCATCCGCAGCACGGCAGGCGAGTCGTTGAGGCAGTGCGCGCCCTCGGCTCCGAGCAGGGACGCTATGCGGCCGGCGGCGCGGGCGGCTTCCACATCGGCGGCACTGGTCGCGATCTGGAAGGTGTCCGGGTACCGGTCGGCAAGCCGGTACACCCAGTCGACCTGCTCCAGTGTGCCCTGCACCGCGTCGGCGCCCGGCAGGGTGTCCTCGACGTAGACCGACCAGAACTGACCGCCGACCCGACCGGCGCGGAGCCGACGGATGTCGGTGTCGGTCTCGAGAGACCCATCCAGGCCGTCCACCGAATAGGCGCGATTCAGGCGGCACTCCCACGCCCAGTCGTTATGCCCATCGATCAGCGGGGCCAGCTCCAACGCCTCGTCGACTGTCGCCTGGACGGTGCGGGACGGGTTCGAAGGAGCGTTCATCCCGACACGCTAGCAGCCGGGCGCTGGCGCCGGGCAGGCTACTCGTCGAGGGCGAGTTCCTTGGGTAACTCGAATTCCTTCGAGGCGAGCTCTTCCACGTTCACGTCCTTGAACGTCAGCACACGTACCGATTTGACGAACCGGTCGGACCGGTAGACGTCCCACACCCAGACATCCTTCATCGTGAGCTCGAAGTAGAAGTCATGCTCGGTGTCCCGTCGCACCAGGTCGACCTCGTTTGCGAGGTAGAAGCGGCGCTCGGTCTCGACGACGTACTGGAACTGCCCCACTACGTCTCGGTACTCGCGGTACAGGGCCAACTCGACCTCGCGGTCGTAGTCCTCGAATTCGTCTTCTTCCATGGTGAGTCAATCCTACGCGCTGAAGTTACTCCGCGATTTTGAGCCAGCTGAGCCGATGGTGTGCGCTCGGGCCGAGTGTTCCGATGGCCGTCATGTGTTCGGAGCTGCCGTAGCCTTTGTTGCCCTTCCACCCGTAGCCGGGGGTGGCGAGATCGGCGGCGATCATCAACCGGTCCCGATGCACCTTCGCGATGACGGATGCCGCCGACACCGATGCGCAGTCCTGGTCGGCCTTGATGCGGGTGACCACGGCCAGCGGGGTGTTCAGTGCTTTGTTCAGCCAGTCGTCCTTGCCGTCCAGAAGCACCACCCCGCCTCGGATGTCGACACCCTCGGCGTGCAGCTGGGCCAACGCCCGCTTTCCGGCCAGGCCCAGTGCGGCGATGATACCCACGGAGTCCACCTCCTGCGCGGACGCAAGACCCACGGCGCTGTGCTGCACCCACTCGGCGGCCAGAGGAGCCAGCAGCTCCCGGCGCGGTTCGCTGAGCAGCTTGGAGTCGCGCAGGCCCGCCGGGAACGCACCCACACTCGCCGTCACGACGGCCAGGCCAACGGCGACCGGGCCGGCGAGTGCGCCGCGGCCCACCTCGTCGCAGCCGATGACGCAGCTGGCCCCGGCGGAGAGCATCGCCAGTTCCACCTCAAGGGTGGGTTCGACAACGGCCATCATCATCGCGGGTCGACCATCACTTTTCGGCCTCTTCGACCCCTCGGAACACGTCGGGGTAGTCGTCCAGCCAGCTCCACCGGTTCATCGGCCAGCTGATCACGAGGGCACGGCCCACGACGTTGTCCATGGGCACGAAGCCCTTGCCCGGGGTGTCCGGGTGGTACCGGGAGTCGAGCGAGTCGTAGCGGTTGTCGCCCATCACCCAGAGGGACTCGTCGGGTACGACGACGTCGAAGGCATCCTTCGAGGCACTGGTCTGGCCGACGGGCAGACGGATGTAGGGCTCCTGCAGCGGAACGTCGTTGACGCTCATCTGGCCCAGGGCGTTGCAGCAGACGACATGGTCGCCCGGTAGCCCGATGATCCGCTTGATCAGGTGATCGTTGCTGTCCGGCGCAGACAGGCCCACGACCGACATGGTCCAGTCCAGGGCGGCGACAATGGGGTTCTGCTCGATGGGAGCCTGCGGGGGCAGCCAGCCACCGGGATCTCGGAAGACGACGACGTCGCCGCGGGAGACCGGCACCAGCCCCGGCTCGAGCTGGTTGACGATGATGCGGTCCTGCACCAGCAGGGTGTTCTCCATCGATCCCGATGGGATGTAGAACGACCGCACCAGGAAGGTCTTGATCAGGAACGAGATGAGCAGCGCCACCACGAAGATAATCAGAAGGTCGCGAATAAAGATCGCGATGCCGCGCTTCTTGCGCGGAGAATCTGATTCCAGGCGATGCGATCGCGAGGGCAGAATGTTGTCTGTCATTTAACCGCCTGAGCTCCTCCCCCAGTTTAGCGGGGAGGAGCTCAGGGGGAAATCCAGCGGGCTGCGAATACGCTCAGGCTTGACGCCGGCGCATCCGCGACTGACGCTGCTTAGTCGCGCTTTTCCTTGATCTTGGCCTTCTTGCCACGGAGACCGCGGAGGTAGTACAGCTTCGCGCGACGCACGTCACCGCGGACGACGACCTCGATGTGGTCGATCACCGGGGAGTGCACCGGGAAGGTACGCTCGACGCCGACCTGGAAGCTGACCTTACGGACGCAGAAGGTCTCGCGAACGCCTTCGCCGGAGCGGCCGATGACGACGCCCTGGAAGACCTGGACACGCGAGCGTGCGCCTTCAACGATGTTGACGTGGACCTTGACGGTGTCGCCCGCGCGGAACTCCGGGATGTCTGAACGCAGCGATGCCGCGTCCACCTGGTCGAGAATATGCATGTTATTCGCTCTCTGTACCCGCCACAGGTCGAGGACGTTTTAGTGGCGCCCCGCCCGCTCACGGACAGTGAGCTGGTGGCGACCAATTGAGTGTGTGCGTGCCGATATCGATGCAGCTCCCCTGTGGCAGAGACTTGCCGCGGCACAAACGCTTATTCTGCCACGAATTGCGCCGCCGCGCCAACAGGGCACGCCCGGCGCAGGTTCAGCGTTCGCCGGGCTTCTCCTGAATGATGATCACGCTGGGGTCCGCCGGTTCCGTGCTCGCGCTGTCGGGGCGGGAGGAGGCGGGGTTGGTCATGGACACAAACCCCGTGGGCCCGGACGGAACGGTGCCGAACCTGGCCGTCTCGTCGATGTAGGCCAGCGCCTCGCGCACCCGCTTGCGGGCGGCGGAGTACAGTTCCCAGGCGGCGAACCAGAAGGCGCCGATTCCCACCAGAACGACGAGCACCGACAACCACGCGGCGGTCTCCGAGAACACGCCCATGAGCACGATCAGACCGTGCCACAGCGTCAACACACCCACGTCGGCCCAGGAGACGGCCTTGTCCAGGCGCACCTCCCTGCGGGCGAGGATGAGGAGACTGACGACCAGCAGCCCGAACCCGATGGCGACGGCACCGAACGTGGCGCCCAACACCTGCCAGGCCGAGTCGCCGAAAATCGACGCGGCCACCATCAGCCAGAGCGGAAGCGCGCCGACGGCCACGAACTGCCAGAAATAGAAGACCCTGCGGAGAATCACAGTGCCCAGATTACCCGCGGGGGCGCCGCCGAGACTTGGAGTTCGCTGGAGGCAGAAGTTCAGCGTCGGCGGTGTCGGCCGAGAGCAGGTCAGGGCGCACCAGGCGGGTGCGTTCGATCTGCTTCTCGTGACGCCAGGTGGCGATGGCTCCGTGGTTGCCGCTCAGCAGCACGGGCGGCACGTCGAGGCCGCGCCAGCTGGCCGGCTTGGTGTAGCTGGGGTACTCGAGCAGGCCATCTTCGTGCGATTCCTCGACGAGGCTCTCCGGGTTACCCACGACCCCCGGAATCAGCCGGCCGATTGCTTCGATCATCGCCATCACAGCCACTTCTCCCCCGTTCAGCACGTAGTCGCCCAGGCTCACCAGACGCACCCGGCCCCGAGTGGCGAAGTGGTCGACGACCCGCTGGTCGATACCCTCGTACCGGCCGCAGCCGAACACCAGCTGAGTCTCCTGCGCCAGTTCACGGGCCATCGCCTGGGTGAACTGTTCACCGGCGGGCGAGGGGAAGATGAGCACCGGGCCGCCGTCGGCATCGTCCGGGTCGGGGGCGGTCGGCAGGATGCTGTCCAGCGCCTCGCCCCAGGGCTCCGGCTTCATCACCATTCCGGCACCGCCGCCGTACGGGGTGTCGTCGACGGTGTTGTGCCGGTCGTGGGTGAAATCGCGCAGGTTGTGCACGGAGAGGTCGATGAGACCGGCCTGCCGGGCACGGCCGAGAAGGGAGATGTCCAGCACACCGAAGAATTCCGGAAAAATACTGATGATGTCGATGCGCATATCGGCAATTCTACGAGAGGGTGGCGGCGAGTTCCGTCTCGCGGTCCGTGTCGGCCTCGTCGTGAGCAGCTGCCGTACGGTTGACGCGGGTGCGGTGCGAGAAGTACAACGGCAGCGCGGTGAAGAGCACCGCGCCCATCAGGTTGCCGATCAGGACCGGCCCGGTGTTCCACCCCCACCAGTCGCCGAAGCTGATGTCGGCGCCGAGCAGCATTCCGGCCGGGATGACGAACATGTTGACCACGGCGTGTTCAAGACCGAGGCCGAAGAAGGTGACCACGGGGAGCCACATACCGATGATCTTGCCGGCCGCGGACGTGGACGTGTAGAACATGATGGTGCCGAGGGCCACCATCCAGTTACAGAGCATGGCCTTGATGATGACCACAAGCACCCCGCCGGCGCCGACGGCTTCGTACGGCAGCACCTTGTGCTCGGCCAGGTGGATGATCGCCTGGATCATCGGGTCCGTCGTGTCAGTACCGAGGTAGGTGATGACGCCCGCGTACAGCAGGGCGAAGAGGCCGGCTCCGAAGATGTGCGCCGGGATCACGATGGCGAAATTCTTCAGGCCCTTCGCCAGGGTGGTGCGGCCCTCGAGGATGGCGAGGGGGATCAGCGCGAAACTGCCCGTGACCAACTCGAGTCCCAGCATCAGGATCACGCAGAACCCGACAGGGAACAGAATGGCCCCCACGATCGGCAGCCCGGTCTGGGCGGCCGCGGTGAGGGCCAGCGAGGTTGCCGCGCCGAGGATCGCCCCGGACAGCGCCCCGCGCAGAAACATCTGACGTGCGGTCAGATTGGACTTGACCACTCCGGAGTGGACCAGTTGATCGATCAGCTGGTCGGGATTCACGTAGGACATGCGACGGTACTCCTCTTCAACGGCCGCGATATCAACGAACGTGAAGTAGGTGTGGCGCGGCGCGCCTCTCCCCGTGAACTCGGGTCAGGGGCCGCTATGCGCCCTGACCGTCGGGAGTCGGCGTCGCTGCCGGTTCTTGCGAGGTTTCGGGTTCCGGCACCGGTGCGTTGGTGTCGGGTTCGGCTGTGTCGGGTTCGGCTGTGTCCGGTTCGGCCGTGTCCGGTTCGTCGGTGTCCGGCTCGTCGGGAAGCTCTTCCAGCAGTCCGGGCGGCGGGGTGATCGTGATGATGCCGGCCGCGACATCGACACTGGGAACGATCGCCTTGACGAACGGGATCATCACCTCGCCGTTGACGGTCTTCACGATGAGAAGGTCCTGTGCGGGCAGGTGCTCGAGGCGCGTCAGCGTTCCGATCTGCACGCCATCCCGCACGACGGCGAGTCCGACCAGCTGGTGGTCGTACCAGGCGTCTTCTTCGTCCGTCTGCTCGGCGGAGTCCTGGTCGATCCACAGAATGGCCTTGGCCAGGGTCTCGGCGGCCTCGCGGTCGGGCACGCCCTTGAAGAACCCGACGGCGTGCTGGTTGTACCAGCGCAGCTCGACGAGTTCGATGGTCTTGCCGTGCCAGGGTGAGCTGGTCGGCACCTGGAGGGTGAACACGGCGCCCGGGACGAAACGTC
>Ga0247806_10000994_pt1 | contig 14885 bp, 10 predicted proteins | sample UWRJL059202B1_FD_179935 | JGI IMG/M metagenome (GOLD analysis project Ga0247806, IMG submission 179935) | Plant litter microbial communities from Arlington Agricultural Research Station in Wisconsin, United States - UWRJ-L059-202B-1 | ecosystem: Environmental > Terrestrial > Plant litter >... | reverse complement strand
GAGGCGCCCGTAATGGCGAGGAACTCTCCAGGTTTCACGTCCAGGTCCAGGTTTCGGATCACCATGCGATCCGAGGCGCCGTAGCGGAAGCCCAGCCCCTTGGCCGACAGCGCGCCATCCACCTCGAACCCAGCCTGAGCCCTGGCCGGGGTCGCTTCGCGCTCGGACCTGACGATGTCCGACAGGCGTTCAAGGTGCAGGCCGATGAGCTTGAACTGTATGGCTTGGTTGATCAGCGCGCTCGTCCTGTCTGTGAAGGTCTGGCGGAACGACAGGAATGCGATGAGCATGCCGATTGACAGACCGCCGCCCTCCACGATCGTGACCGCTCCCAAATAGACGACCGCTATGCCTTGCAAACCGTTGATCGCGGTCTGAAGGGCTGTGAGCGTGACCTGGTACTTGCCGACGGAGAAGCCAGCGTTGACCGAGTTGGCGAAGAGGTTCCGCCAGGCGCCTTCGCGCTCCGCCTCCCGACCCATGACCTTGATCGTCGTCGCTGCGCGCACGGACTCCATCAAAAAAGTCTGCTCACGGGCCCGCTCGACCATCTGCGCTTCATTCCGGCGTCGGATGATCGGGAAGAACAGGGCGGCGGCGAACCCGCTCAGCCCCACGGCCGCCACCACTACAGCCGTCATCGTGGGCGAGTAGAGAAAGAGGATGACGATGGCGGTGACCGCCATGAAACCATCCAGCAGCGCCGCGATGATCCCGCGGGTGAGAATGTCCTGGATCGCGTTCGCCGAAGAGACCCGAGACAGGATGTCGCCGATGGCGCGCTTCTCGAACCAGTCCGAGGGCAGCCGCAAAAGGTGATGGACCACATTGCCCACCATCTGGAAACTCAGCAGATGGCTAAAAACCTGCAGCAGCCACGCGCGCAGGAGTTCAATGCCGGCTTGAAGAAGGATCAACCCACCGAAGGCTAACGCGAGGACCGCGAGCAGTGACCGGTCCCCTCGCAGAATCCCGTCGTCGATCGTCAATTGCATTTGAAACGGCAGCACGAAGACCACGACCTGCAGCGCCAAGGACAGTCCAATCGCCTGCGCGATCGAGGGACCGAGACCCTGCACGCTTTCCCAAAGGTGCGGCAGACGGAGGTCCGAGCGATCGGAAATTCGCTCGAACTCGGCCGTCGGCGTAACCTCCAGCGCCACTCCGGTGAAACTGTCTGCCAGTTCCTCCCGGGTGACACGGAGGACGCCCCGGGCAGGGTCATGGATGATCGCGCCCCGGCGGTCGGCTTTCCGCAGGACCACAAAATGGTTCATATTCCAGTGAAGAATCGCGGGCGCCTGGAGATCGTGCAGGTCTTCCGGCTCCAGCCTCAGCGGTCTTGTCGAAAAGCCGAGATCATCCGCCATGGTGATGAGGCCGCCGAGCGAGGCGCCTGCTAACGAGGCAGGAAACCGCTGGCGCAGGCCGTTAAGGTCGAGGTCATGACCGTGGTACCGAGCCACCATGGTCATACATGCGAGACCGCATTCCGCGACTTCGTCCGCGCGGATTTCCGGCAAGGTCTTACGACCCGGAAGATTGAGTCCGGCCATCAAGCGCCCCGCCGCCCGACCGCGTACAACGGGTCGAGCAACCATTCGAGGAAGGTTCGGCGATCCGCGATAACGTCGGCCGTCACCAGCATTCCTGGCTGCAATGGAACCTGGCGGCCGTAAGCCTCGACGTAGGGCCGATCCAGCCTGACCCGAACCTGAAAGACGGGTTCGTCGATGGGCAGCCCGGAGACGGACAGGTCGGACGGCGCGATCACCGTGTTCGAGACGGCGACGACGGTCCCGCGACCGGCACCGAATTTCTGGAACGGAAAGGCTTGGTAGAGGAGCCGCACCTCCTGACCTTCCGCGATGAAGCCGGCCGATCGGGAAGGCGCGTACAGATTGGCAAAAAGACTTTCACCGTTCGGCATCAGGACAGCCACACCGCCGCCCGGCGAGACGGACTGTCCCCGCCCCACCGGCAAGGCCCCGACGCGGCCGTTTATGGTCGCCACGACCTGATAGGTCGCCAAGCCTTCCGATTGAACTGCTTCCTGGTCGAGCCGCGCACGGGTGGATTCGGCATCGGCCCGCGCGGCGCGAAGGTCATTGGGAATGGTCGAAAGGCGATTGTTCCCCTCCGCGATCTGTTGCTGTTCCTCCAGCATCCGGGCGATCATGTCCGCCAGGGTCTGTTCGGCTTGGAGCACAGCTGACCGCCGCGAGTCGAGCTCCCGGCTGGTGATAAAGCCCTGCTCGGCGACGGGCGCGACCCGAGCCCATTCGGAACGCGCGAGTTCCAAGCGCTCTTCCTGTAGCGCCACTCGGCGCCGACTTTGATCCAGCTGGAGACGCAGCGCGGCCAGACGCTGCCGAACCTGTGTCTGCTCCGCTTCGAGCGCGCCGATCGCCGTCTCGCCGCGCACGAGCGCTGAATGACGCTGGACCGCCTGGCTCTCAACCGTCGTCGCATAGCTGTCACCGCCCCGTAGCGCGGGTGAAAGCCTCATGGTCACGATGGGATCGCCCTCCCGTACGGCCTGTCCCTCGGTGACATGCACGGCCTGCACTGTCCCGCCCTGCGCGGCGGTGAGGCGAATGAGCCCGCCGGTCGGCGTCAGATAGCCGGACACGGTCTCCTTGCGGGCAAAGCTGGAGTTCAGAGCCAGGATGACCCCGCCTAGGACGAGGACAACCAGCAGGGCGGACAGCAACTGAGTGGGAAACGAGGACTTCAGGACGACCTTGCCGGTCAATCGACGTCCCGCGTGCGCCACGGCCTGCGCACGAAACAGGCCTTCGTCCGTCGGTCGCTCCACGATCGCTCCGTCTTCCGTTCAGCGGTCATCTTCGCTGACTGGTAGTCGAACGACAATGGGCCTTGCAACTTCCGGCGGTTCGCCTTTGTGAGCCAGCTTGGCGTTCCCCGCGGCGCCGGGGCGGGAGGGGCCGCCCCGGGTCCTGACCCCTCGATCCGCTCCAGTCCGGACGATACTCCGCTGCACCGAGGTCAGCACCGCGCCAGAAGCGGAAGTTGGGTTCCCGCCCTGAAGCGGAACTTCACGCTCCAAGCGTTCGGCCGTGAAAATGGTTGGCACCTAACCCGTCCCGAGCAGGATCTGGCTGTCGACGCCTTACAAGGCAGACATAGTGTCGGTTCATCCGAAAGGCCGACCGCTCGAAGCCATGCCTGGCAATCGCCCCGACTTCAGTGAAACCAAGAGTAGGGCTTTCGTCACTGCCGCCGACCCGGCTCCATCCGCCTGCGTCCTGTGTGGGTCATGAGATCGAACTGGGTCCCGAGGACACGCTCCAGATGTCCTTGAACACCAGCCGCATATTTCGAGAGCGCATCTCGTAGGGGATCGGCTGCCTGGTTATGGGGCGGCTTCTTTCCTCCGTGGCCCGTCGTGTCACTTCCTCAAAAACACTAGCGCCCGGCCCGAGCTCATGCCGAAGACGGACCAGCTGAGGCCACGTCAGAGTCAGAACACCGCCACTTGATGGATAGCCCAAGCTTTCAAAGCGAGCGTTGGACCGACCAACACCCCACATTCGGATGAGGCTAGGCGCGTCCCCTGCCGGAAGCTTGATCTGCAGGGCTTGGCAAAGCTTGGCCACGCCATGCTCGTCTATCCAAGACGTGACCTTGTCGCCCCACGATTCCACTCCCTTCACGAAATTCTTCGCCTTGCTCTTCCGGCTTCGAACGTTCGTCGCACTGAAATCCTGCCACTTCAGCTGAAACAGTACCAACTCGCCGCTCAGCCAGTCGAATACAGCAGCGTCAATGTCCGTCACGACGCGTCCTTTTGAAGTCAGTTTCGTCTGCCCCGACACCCGTTGGAAGCGCGCTCCTTCGAACAGGCGACACAGGTCTTCGGCCATCCAGTTCTCTCGATGGACCCGGACCTCGTCCGCCAGTCCGGGAACGCCTTTGTCACGGAGTAACCGAACATTCGTGAACGGATTCTGGAAAATGGCGGACGCCGGGGTCAGCAGGAACTCCTCCGAGATCGCGATCAACATAGGTATAAGCGGCGTTCCTAAGTCGAGGAACCGACCGGCGTCCTCACTCCGGACCGTCAGGAGGTCGATTACCGCTTCGGCGACACCCCTCGGAGAGCCTACCGACTCCAGACTCCTCACGAGCTCATCTCTGGTTTTCCAGATCGTCAGGCTCATGTGATGGTTCACGTCCGCGAACCGCTTTCGGGCCTCTTCGACGAAGATGATGTGCTTGAGATAGAAGCTCAGCATGACGGACGTGGTTGCCATCAGATCGCCGCCATTGCAGCCCGGTAAAGCCGCATCCGGATGGATGCCGGCGTCATCCTTCCATTCAAGCGCCTGGCTTGCCTGCAAATTAAAGAAATACTGGTCAATCGCGAGTGTCGAGCTGTAGCCGACCATCACGCCGCCGGCCTGCTCCCATCGGAATGTCAGGTCGGCCATTTCCGACCGCAGGGCTCGAGCAGCATCAGGGTCTCCCGGTGGCTGGCCGGACAGGATTTCGGAACGAAGATCGGAGAGGCGATCGCGGTCGATCTGATCATGAAACAGGTCGAGGAGAGCGATCTCAGAAATCGACAGCGTGATCTCATTGCCGTCGAGATGAGCAGAGATGAGCCCGTGTCGAATGCGCTCGGCGCTGTCGGTCAGAATGGCGTATCGACCGGCACCATGCAGGATGCTGATGGCCATGCGTTGGGTTTCCGGCGAGCTGCCGATCGCAGGAACACCGCTGAGTTTCCCGATGCGCGGCAGCAAAAGGCCGAGCGCTACATTCCAGCCTCGGCACACAATGCTGAAGTCGGGCCCATGGAGGAACTCGCCTTGCGGAACCGTGAGAAGTTGCATGACGTGGGTGTGGTCGAGGCAGCGCGTGGCCTCGAGCAACAGGGCGCTGCACTCCCAGTCAGATAAGCCGCCGATGAAGGTTTTAACGTCGTCCAGTTCCGCCTGACCGAGCGCTTCAATTCTTGAGCTGAGGTCCGGATAGGGCACCTTGTCGGTCATCTATCGCGTCTCGTTCATCGGTCGAGCGACAGACTTCGCCCTGCGGCAAGAAGGAGATCGATCACGCCTCCTCCTCGCTCTCGCTTTCTGATCGCACCGAAGCCGGCCCGCCGAGTGCGTCATAGCGGCGAGCGGCCAGCCATTGCAGCCGTTTGGCTTGCGTCAACAGGACCCGCCGCAGGCCCCCCTGCACCTTCCGTTCTGAAATGACTTGGGCAAGGCGCGCCAAAATCTGTGCGCGTCGTGCGATTCGAAAGTCCGGGTGCGAGCGGAGTTCGAAGACTCGGTCCGACACGATTCGTCCCCGGACGGAAGAAGGCGGCTCAACTGCGGATCGACCAGGAGGCGGATCCTTCTCGTTGAGGATCGCCTTGAACTCCGACGCTTCGACCGCTTGTTCTGTGATGAGGCGTTCCAGCGCGTCGAGGTGTTGACGCGCCTCGACATCAGATCGGTTGGCGTCCTGGAAAGCCGGCAATGGCCAGAGCTCGACCTCAAAGACCTCGAACGGATCGAGCACCGACATCGCAACGGCGTCTGTCCGCTGATTGGTCAGATGGCGTCGAACGCGGGTGCGGAGACGCTCGTTGGTCTGTCCTACATAGATCGGCTCGCCATCGTAATCGAAAAAGGCGTACACGCCCCAGCGAAAGTTGCCGACGGGAACCCCTGTTTGTTCGAACGCCGTATCGAGCAGGCGCGCGAGGTTCTCGCGCAAATCCTCCGTTTCAAAAGGCGGAAAATTTACGGCGTCCGGATTACGGCCGAACAGCAGCCCGGTGTCAGCCACGTTTCGCCCGAATATCGTGCCGTTTGCCGCTCGCCGAGCGCCTTCCGGCCGCCATCGCCTCGACGCCCAGCAGCGGCTCGAAGATGTGCTCGGCCAGGTGTCGAACGACGGGCGCCGCGACGCCGTCGCCGGTGAGATGATAGGCCTCGGTGTAGTTGGCCGGCAGCTTGTAGCTGTCCTTTAGCCCCATGAGCCGCGCCGTCTCCCGCGCCGAAATCAGGCGGCTGCGCACGTTCTCGCCGTCCACGACGAGTATCACCTGACGGCTCGATCCCCCGGCCGGCGTGCGAAGGCATCCGGCGACATCGTCGAACCGAACCTCGGCACGTTGGACCTTGTTTCCGTTCTCATCGAAGCGTGTGCGTTTGTAGACGCCGCCAACCATTCGCCGGCCGGCCCGCTTGGCGGCGGTGAGCTTGTCCAGATTCACGCGGGACATCATCCCGACCAGCGCCTTGGTTTCCGTAGCCGTGTGCCACTTCACGTCCGTCGGGTTATCCTCGATGATATCCGCAAAGGTTTCCGTGCGGTGTGGCGGGGTCGGGAGGTTCCACCAAACCCTGCGCTCAAGCACCTCCGGGGCGACGCGGTCGAATGCTCGCTCGAGCGCTGGCGTGTGGAAGGGGCCGATCGGGCCTGACGCGAGGAGGTCGGGATCGATGATAACGTCTGGCCGCACGCCAATCAGGAACAGTCTCGGACGAGACTGCGGGACGAAGAGTTGTGCATTGATCACCAGCGCGCCGTAACGATAGCCGCTCGTAGAGAAAGCCTCGCAAATGGCCGCGAAATCGCTGCCGTTATGCGACGTCAGCGTGCCGCAAACGTTCTCAAGCGCGACGATCCTTGGCGCACGATTTTCGTCCTTGAGGGCGTCGACGATATCCCAAAACGGGTAGAAGGTTCCTGACCGCTCGCCTTTGAGACCCGCTCCGACGCCGGCAAGCGATAGATCCTGGCAAGGGAACGAGCCCCAGATGAGGTCTGCTTCCCCCGGAAGCTGGCGAGGCTCGACCTTGCGAATGTCACCGACGTGCAGTTCGCCCCCCGCGCCCCAGTTCGCTTGGTAGGTCAACCCTTTCTTGCCATCAAAGTCGTTGGCGAAGCGACAGGTCCAGCCCTCGCCGAGGCCGGCTCGAGCCATGCCGGCCCCTGCGAAAAACTCGTAAAAGTCAGCCATTGAGACGCTGAAGCTCCAAAGCGACGACCTTGTTCAGATCCCGCGCCAACTTCTCTCTTACCGCTTCCGCAACCCAGGTGTTGCGCGAAACGCGTCCTGCCCGCGCTGCACAACTCGCGTCTATCTGGGCAAACACAACCGCTGGAAGCCGCAGGTTGATGCGGTCGGGCGCTGTAGTCGCAGAAGTTGTCGAATCTCGCTTCATGGCGCCACAATGGCGCCAGAAGTTGAATTAGTCGAGTTGCTATTTTGTTCTTTTTTCCGGATGGGGGGCAAGTTCCTGAATGTCAGCGACTGCGTTCGGTCAGCGAATTTATGGCGAGCCGCTCCGGAGACGCATCGTGCTCGCCGATCTCGCCGAGATTTCCGCTGAGGAGGCGGACGCGGGCGAGGACTATGGATTGGAGGGCAACCATCTCTACCGCGATATCCGGTCTGTGGACTGGGATCTGGTCGCCGCCGCGATCCAAGCCGAAGCCGCGCTCTTCGACCGGTTCAGGGCGTCGGCGGACATGGACGCCGAGTACGAAGCCTGGCGTGAGGAGCTAGACGAAGTCGAAACGCCGGAAGAGGACTTCTGGGGGCTCGACCTCGGCGTCATCAGCGCTGTCTTCGCCCTGTCCGCGATTGGGGCGGTTACGGTCCGGAGTTGCAACGCCGGAGGGTTCGGCGGGCGACACGCTGAAGCCTTTCCGCTCGTCACCATGTTCCTTCCGCGGGAACTCGCGGGCGAGGTTCTCGCCGCCGCCGAGGATGCGGACGTGGGCCTCGAGATGCTTGGGGGTGGCCTCGTTCGACTCTACGGGCGCACCGACTTTGACCTGCACAGGTTCGCCCAGGTCGCACTGGCCAGAAAGCTCAGGCTTGACCCGTATCCTCAGCCCTGACCTCGGCTTCGACGGCCTGTTTGATTAGCGCGTTGATGGCTAGAACAGATGGCTCGGCTTCATGCGCCGTCCTGGCGAAAAGCACCTGCTCCGCGAGATCGGCATAGCGTCGATCCTGGCTGAAGAGAGCGTCCTGGCCTTCAAGTTCATAGAACCGCCACAGCCTGCACAGTTCAATCGTTCTCGCCCCCTTGGCCGTTTTGGCCGCGTAGACGACAGTCCCGAACATGAAGTGCTCTTCCCACCTGTCGTAGTGCGGATGAACGATCGAGTAGGCTGCGGATTCTCGGGGGAAGGTTTTGCGCGGCTTGACCAGAACAACTTGGTCGCGCTTGGCGGAGTTGCAGTCGATGCAGGCGACCGCGAGGTTCTCAGGTTCGAACATGAAGGTCGGGTGCGAAGCTTGGGCGATCACGTGCTCAATGTCCCAGGCGCGCCCATGGGTGGTGGCGTTGCGGCGGCGGCAGTAGCAGCATCGCAGCCCTTGATCCTTGAGATAGAACTGCTTGATCCGCCCTCTGAGGGTGTTCAACTCATCGCAACCCCAATCGAGTTCCCGCTCGCCGACGGTCTTGATCAGGGCCACTTCGTCCGCAGTGTACTCGATCGCGTTAGTCGCCATCTAGCGACAGCTCCGCCTTGGCGTCTTGCAGGTCCTTTACGATCTGCTTGACCTGAACGCCGTCGTCCATTGTCTCGGATAGCCGGACGAGCTCTGTGAGCTGCTTTTCAAACGCTTCGGACCCAATCTGTCGTTCGCCGACCAGGCGAAGCGCTTCCGCCAGCACATCGCGAAGATAAAGGTTCGACGGCTCCACCACATCGAAGGCACGGGCCATTACATAATCCGGCGACCGCCCCATCATATCCGAGTTCGACACCGTCTCGCGTCGGTCCATCGAATAAATGCTGGCCCCCTTGGGCATGTCGGCGACGATCAGCGGGCTGTGTGTGCTGAAGATGAAGTGACAGCCGCTGAAGGTCGAAAAGACTTCCCGCATCAGGTTGATGTAACGGCTTTGCCATTCTGGATGAAGGCTGGTTTCGGGCTCGTCGATGAGGATCAGGCTTCCATCGCGGAGATGAGCCGCAACAGAGAGAAAGACGGTCAGAATGCTGATCTGGCCGGAACTGGCCTCACGCAGGTCGTGGGTCACGCCATCGGGCCGACGAACGATGACATTCGCTAAGGTCAGGGCGCCCAGGCGTCGCAGCAGTCGCAAAGCCTCCATGTCGAAGGGGCGCGGCGTCGATCGTCCATCGAAGGTGATGGTGTAGATGATCTTCCTGTTCGCCGAATCCACGAAGGGGCGAAGGGCAGTCCTCAGCCAGGCTTCGGAATAGCGTTTGGAACTCGACGCCGACCGCAGGCGCGCCAGCAAACGCGAGTCCGTGCTCGAAGACGCGTCGAGATCACGTTCCCCACGAACGAAGGCCGCCACGTCCGGGGTGATCGCCAGATTCAGTTTGACGTGCACCTCCGCTGCGTACCCGAGAAATTCGAAGACTTGGCTGAGCCGCTCGTTGTCCGCGGCGCTGCGGGCGCGATCTAGCCCCTCCAGGGCGCGATACAGCAGGGCGGAGATCGAAGCGCGATTGGTGCGATCCCGCATCCCGACATAGCAGTAGAACTGCTCGTCATCGCTGACGTCGGACAGTTCGCGCTCCACGATGTCGTCACTGGACCCTGACGGCTCGAGTGGGAATTTGTCGACGGAGGTCAGTGCGACCGCGATGACGCGCGATGGAAGCTCCGGCAGGAGATCGACCATCGGCGGTGATGACCAGGCATCCTCGAACAATGTCGCGCTGCCCGAAGGCCGTCCATCGACCACGAAATCGAGGACATCGATCTTGCGAGAACGTCCGCCACGTCCACTGGCGCCCCGCTGCAGTCGGACAAACTCGCTGGCGATATTGCCGAGGAGCCGGCTCTTGCCCGAGCCATTGTTCCCGATGACGACCGAATAGGCGCAGGCCTCGGACGGCTCGCGCCAGTCTTCCGCCAGAACGACAATCGGATCGTCTGCGGCCGGAGCCGCGCCTTTCGGACCCGTTGCGCCGCCCCCGGCGCGAATGAGCCGAAACGTCCGCGCCATTTTCCCCACCCTGAATATGCTGACGCACAGTCTAGGCTGGCGTTCGGATCAGGCGCAACCAATGCGACAGTTATCGTCGCGCGGCTCGCCACATGGGCGTCGCACCGCTCGCCATCATGAGACCTTCAGCGGGCCTTGCCGTGCGGCGGCTGGACTGTTTTGAGGAGGTTTCTGATGCGCGCCTTGATGTTCTCGTACGTGTTGCTCAGGTGAACCTTGGCGTTCTGGTGAAGTAAACCGGTGTGCCCGACGGCGTTTCGCACAGGTTTGTAGGAGAGGGCATCTCGCCAAAGCGAGGCGCCGACACTGAGCTTCGAGCCCTCAACGGCGACGGCGAGGGAATCCATTCCCAGATAATCGAGATCCTCTTCGGATTTCCGCAACTGGAAACTGATGTTTGCGGCCTCCTTGGCTTCCGCTTCGCGCTTGCGCCACTCCTCGCCGCCGCTGCCCTCCCTCGCGTGGCTCTTGCCGGCGATCATCCCACCGATGTCGCAATGCCCAGCATCGTCGAACACCGTCGGTACACGCTGTTCGGCGGTCGGCGCGACACGCTCATCGAGTTGTTCGAGCGAGAATTCATCGCGCCCCAGAACGTCATAGGCGCTCCTGTGCTCAGGACGTTCACCGACCTCAACCAACCCGACCGGTTTGTCTGGCTTCGGGGCTCGGACACTATGAACACCCGGCGCGAGGCCCTGCCCGCATTTTACCGCGGCCCGCTCAGGAAAACGCGCCGAAGCGCAGCGAATGCGACGATGCGTAACTCGAACAACGTCCTGCACCTGCATCTCAGAACAGGTGCGTTTGAACCGCGACGTGACGTCACTGTGTACACGGTCGATATACACTATCTCGAACCGCACGAGATCGAACCGTTCGAGCGCTTCTACAGCGATGTGCTCCTCCCCCGAGCCAAGGCGGCTGGCGCTCAAAGCATCGCTACTCTTGCCAGCGAAGCTTCGGTCGACAACTTCCCCCCGCGTCCGGTCGGAAACGAGACAGTGTTCGTCATCATCGGCGGCCACCCGTCCTTGGTGGCGGTGGCGGATTACGATGCCCGCTTGGCTTTGGATAGCGGCTGGCGAGGTAGCGCGCCCGCCAGACGCCACTCTGTCTGGTCGGTAGCGGACGCCGCCAAGATGATGCTGCTGCTTTGCCGCCACCCCTGCTCAGGACCGTTGAGGACGATCATGGCCAAAGAACACGACTTCAATAGCCGCATCGAGTGGACCGGAAACCGGGGTGACGGTACGCGGAGTTACAAGGGTTATGACCGGACCTGGCAGATCGCCACGCCTGGTAAACCGCTTATTCAGTGCTCCAACGATCCCCTGCTGGGTGGCGACCCGACACTCCCTAATCCGGAAGATCTGCTCCTCTCAGCGCTCTCGGCCTGCCATATGCTCTGGTACCTCCATCTCGCCAGCGCCGCTGGCATCGTGGTCACCGCGTACGCGGACGACCCTGTTGGGGTCGGCGAAAGCACACCGGATGGCGCGGGACGTTACGTGAGAGCGGTCCTGCGACCCAAAATCACGGTCGAAGAGGGCGCAGACCTGCAGCGTGCAGAGGCCATCCATCACGAGATCCATCGGGTCTGCTTCATCGCCAGATCGGTCAACTTCCCGGTGACCTACGCGCCCGAGTTCGTTTTCGCATCAGCTCAACCGGCATCGAATTAGGTGTAGCCTGCAGGATAACTTCGCGAACGACCTGGCCGGATCGTCTTGGAGTTACAAGGCGTCGTCAGGCAGATGGCACGAGCCACAGCGACGGTGCTTGGGAGCGGCCTGTTCAGTCGCAACGAACGGTCGCAGCAGTCGGAAAAGCGCACCAGAAACCAACTCGGTTATGGCGTCGAAGGGCTTTGGCCTCCTATGTTGAGGTCGACGCGGAGGCAGCTGCACCGGCTATCGCGTGAGTTTGGTGAGGCGATCTGTTGAGGCTGGCCCGCTCAAGCGACGAGCGATCCAGTCTCGTAGACCCTTCAGGCCGCGTTTGATGGCTTCGCCAGGCAGCTGGGCTCGATCGCTCGCAAGGGGGACGTAAAGCCAAGGCTGGCGATCGCTCGTGCGCGAGAAGATCAGTCCATGTGGCCAGATCAGCCTGTCGACATGCAGGTTGAAGATGAGAACCTCATCGAAGGACGTCCACGTGTCCCGCCGATTCCAGAAGGTTTCGAGATCACGCCTATAAAGGTCAAACCAATCGACGAGATCGGCTTCGCGTAAGCGCTGCGCAAGCTCAACGTCTGTTTCGGGCAGAGGCTCTCGACCGATTTCATCACGATGGCCCAGCCAGGCCCCGGCATGGATCAGGACTTCGCCAGCCAGCGCGAGAGCCTCAGTCGCCAGGCGCCCCGCGTCGCCATGGAACCGATAGTCCAACCGGCGCTTCGGTAGGGTCGTCCGGAGCATCTCAAGCGCGCTCAGGAGAAGGCTTCGATGCTGGGTGTCGGCATCAGTCCAGGCTGAAGCCGCTAGGCGTCCGCTAAAGTAAGCCTGCCATCCTGCCGAGGCCGGCCCAAATCTTTGGTGGTCCAGTTGATCCTCAAGCACGAAGGTTGTCACCCCCGGGAAGGCCGCCTCGCGCATCCGCAAGACCTTCACCCAAGCCAGACCGCTGACGATGACATGGCGCGCCATAGACCTCACAATTGGATCGCTTGCGATCAAGGCGCGACCGATCTCCGCCCTGAACAGCAGATGTGTCTGGACGACACCGCTTCTGAGCACCAACGGCGTGAGCGAGACCTGTGCGCCATAGGAGATTCCTCCCGGCTCCAATGCCGCGCCAGGGACGCCGCGGTCCAACGCGCGGGCGGCCCCAGCGAAGTCGCCAGCGAAGTCGCCAGCGAAGGTAATCCCATCGAGGCGGCCGAGATCGTCCCGGTCAAGATGGTCGCCGATCAACTCCGACAGAGCCGGGCTGATCGCCCGAACGTCGTCCTCGTCCATGTCCTTGAAGGTCACACCCACACGCCCGTCGGACGCGGATGGGCTGACTGTCGCAAAAGCTGGCGCCAGCTGAGCCGGAACCGAAGCCTCCTCCGCCATGCGCGCATCAAGATCGCGCATGGCGGAGCCTAAGGAGTCGTCGATGCCCGCATAGGTCCGCACGCCGATGTACCGGCTGTATTGGCGCAGATCTTCCGTATCGACGGCAGCGACGAAGAACTCGAGGCTGCATGCGGCGGCGTGCAGATTCCAAAGGAACAGCGGCGGTTCAGGCGCGTCGGGCGCCCGCCCAACAAGAAAGCGATCGGCACACAGCGCCATGATGACCAACGGACGGTCGGCCGACATCATGAGTGGCGCTGCCTCGCCCTCCGCATTGAATGACAAGGCGACGCAGTCTGGCAAGATGACTGATTGATCGGCCTTGATGATGCTCCACGCCAGCGTGCTGAGCCGGGTCTGTATGCCTTCTGGGTGAAAACCCTTGTCGAGGGCCTCGTTGTGGATTTCGGTCATGATCGAACCCTGCGAGGCTCCAAGCAGGCCGATCGCCCAAGTCCGCATCCCAGATCGCGTGTCTGACCAAAGCCCCCCAAACTTCTCCCGGACTAGAGAGAAGGCCACGTCGTCGAGCGCATCCACAGGTACTGGCAGAACGTCCAACCGGCCGGGTTTGGCAAACGCGCTCCGGATATGCTCCCGGAACCGAGCTGTGGGGCGGACCGCATCAAGACCCAGCATGCGACGGATCCGCTCTGGATCCTCAGACCAGTCAACCGCTGTGGTCGCCAGTCTGCGCGCTGCAACGCTCATGCTGTCTCGGACATGGGCGTTTCGGAACACCAGGTGTGAGATGAGCTCAGCTGCGTCCTGCGCGGGTACGGGTTCTCCGATCGGTGCGGCCCGCAGCGCTCTCAGAACGGTGTCGAAGCGACCGTTTTCGTAGTGGGTCATGCGCCAGTCGAGCGACTGCGCGCCTGGCGCGCCGTCCGCGGAATAGAACCGGCGTCGTGCGCCAATGTTGTTGGTTGGCGTCAGACGAGGCGCGCCCTCACCGCGATAGAACCAGACGCGGGTGATCCGGCCTTTGCGCTGTGCGGCGAACCCCCGCTGAACGTGCTGCGGCAGATAGTGCTGGTTGTCTCCACTCAAAACCGCCCTCCTCCGGCTCGGGCGCCGCCGCAGACTTACGGGTCGCCCAACCGCCGATTTCACGCTTCGAATCGTCTGATGCCGAACCAACCTATTTTAGCGGGAGGTGCGTGATGACGGAGCCCCGGCTCCTGACAGAGGAAGAAGCGGCGGCCTATCTCGGGCTCCCGGCGGCGACGGTGCGCAAGCTGCCGTTCGGCCATGTGCGATTGGGAAGCCGTCATCGGTACGACCGGAAGGCGCTCGATACGCATCTTGACCGAATGGGCGGACTGGATTCTTCTGCAGAACCGAACGTGAACAAGGCCAATGCCGAACTCGCCCGATTCATTGCTGATCACCCGAATGTTGCCGGGGGTCCATAGGATCAAGCGCGCCAAGGCGAACCGGGTTTTCGAATACTGGTACGCGTGGCGCGGCGGTCCACAGATCCTGGCGGCTCAGGCCTCGAGCGTGCGGTCGCTCGCGCGCGAAGTCGCGCGCAAGGCGCCCGCAGCGGCCGAGGCGTTTCGCGCTCAGATCAAGACCGAGAAGAGCGTCCGCGACGAGGTCACGCTGTATGGCCTGATCACGCGGTATCTCGACCTGATGGGCAAGGACAAGCTGCTTGCGCCGCGAACCAAGACAGACCGCCGCAAACATCTCGATATTGTCCGTAAAGAGCTGGGCGATCTGACACTTACGGCCCTGACCTCACCCAAGGCGCGATCCTTCCTACTCACCTGGCGCGACAAGCGGGCGACGACGCCCAAGACTGCCGACGAGCTTCTCGGGGTCATTTCTTTGGTGATGAACTGGG
>Ga0247806_10000993_pt1 | contig 14892 bp, 12 predicted proteins | sample UWRJL059202B1_FD_179935 | JGI IMG/M metagenome (GOLD analysis project Ga0247806, IMG submission 179935) | Plant litter microbial communities from Arlington Agricultural Research Station in Wisconsin, United States - UWRJ-L059-202B-1 | ecosystem: Environmental > Terrestrial > Plant litter >... | reverse complement strand
ACCGTGCAGCATCCAGGAACGCCGTGAGGAATCGGTGCTGCTCGGAGCGGGCGACCGGAGTCCGCCGTTCGCCCGCAACGTGTTTCCGTGCACGGCTCACCAGCTGACGAGCGTTGGTTTCGCTGCAGCTCAGGATCTCCGCTATCTCGTCATACGGGTACGCGAAGGCTTCCCGCAGTACATAAGCCGCGCGCTCGAGGGGAGTAAGACGTTCGAGGAGAAAGAGCACTACGAGCTCGATAGTCTCCGCTTGTTCCGCCACGAGGTCGGCGTTGACGGCGGTGTCGATCGGCTCGGGAAGCCACGGTCCCACGTACGCTTCGTGGCGCACCCGCGCTGATTGCAGCAAGTTCAGGGCGAGCCGGGTCGTCGTGGTCGCCAGAAAGGCGCCGGGGTCTCGCACCGCGGAACGATCGTAGCCGTGCCAGCGCAGCCAGACTTCCTGCACGATGTCTTCGGCGTCCGCCACACTGCCGAGCATCCGGTAGGCGATGCCGAAGAGGCGTCCGCGCACGAGCAGGAACGCTTCGGTGGCCGTCTCCAGCTCCGGGTCCGGTTCCGGGGAGTCACCCGGCGGAGGCGTTCGTGCGACGGATGGGTCGTCGTGCCAGGCCGGGCGACGCATCCGTTCGACTGACGGGCCCTGGCTTGTCTTATGGGAACGCATTCAACCCCTTGCTGCAGGCTGACCCGAAGGACTCTCGAACCAAGTACCCTGCCTGCCTGCCTGCCTGCCTGCCTGTCGTCAATTCCCGATTGTCTCAGCACACCGCCGAGCCCGTCAAGGTTGCTGGTCCAGGCTCACACCCACGAGATAACCTCGGCCCGTCACAGCACACCGTCCCATCCGGTCTGAACTAGCAGACACCGCTTATTCGAAGAGGTGCCGGAAATAGGAAGGGAACGCATCCATGTCAACTCAGAATCCCACCGTCGTGCTCGTGCACGGTGCATTCGCCGAATCCGCCAGCTGGAACGGCGTCATCGAACGCCTCTATGCCCAGGGCATCACCTCCGTCGCGGTAGCCAACCCGCTGCGCAGCCTCGCCGGTGACGCCGCGTACCTGCGCGATGTGATCGCCTCCGTCGAGGGCCCGGTGCTACTCGTCGGCCATTCCTATGGTGGTCTCGTGATCAGCGAGGCATCCGCCGGCAACGACCAGGTGATCGGCCTCGTCTTCGTCTCAGCGTTCGTTCCGTCGTCCGGCGACAGCGCTTTCTCCCTCTCGGCGAGCGCGCCGGGTAGCACCCTCGGCGATGCGTTGGACACCCACGACCTCTCCGGCGGCGGTGTCGAGTTCGTGATTCGCCGCGCCCTGTTCAGGGACCAGTTCGCCGCCGACGTTCCCGTGGCCGTCGCGGGTCTGATGGGCGCGACCCAGCGCCCCGTGACCGAAGCCGCACTGCGGGATCCGGCGCAGGCATCCACGCCAGGCTGGGCGGACCGCCCCACCTGGCATGTGTTCGGTTCAGACGACCGCAACATACCCGTAGCAGTGCTCCGCGCCGGGGCTGACCGCGCCGATTCCCGCGGCACCATCGAGATCGCGGGTGCCTCGCACGCCATCAGTGTGTCCCGGCCCGAACAGGTATCCCAGACCATTGTGACCGCCGTACGCGCACTGGAATCCGCCGGCGAGCGCGTGTAAGTAGTCCTTCACCTCGCGGGCGCTGCCGAAAGCGTTGACAGCGCCCGCACCCGGCTGCAGGATCAGCGACGGCAGTTCCCGCCACCGGCCGACCCTCCACTCCACCACGAAAGGCTCTCACTATGAACAACATCGCGATTTACGGACTCGGGCGCATCGGGCGTCAACTGCTGCGCAGTGCTGTGCGCAACGACCTCTTCTTCCCGACCGTGGTGTGTGACATCGCACCAGCCGGCACCCTTGCCGCCCTCCTCGAGGTGGACACCAACTATGGCCGGTGGCCTGGCGTCACCTCGGACGACGAGGCATCCATCTCGATCGACGGACGGAGGATCTCTTATGTGAATTCCCGCGAGGCACTGCCGGACTGGAAGGCTCTGGGAATCGATCTGGTCATCGACTGCACCGGCCGCGGCGTCACCCGGGCGGCGGCGACCCGCCACCTCGACAACGGCGCCAAGCGGGTGCTGATCAGTGGGCCGAGCAAAACCGCCGCCGACTGTGACGCGGTCCTCCTGCCCGGCATCAACCTCGACGACTACGACGCCGATGCCCACAAGATCATCAGCATGGCCAGTTGCACCACGAACGCCCTCGCCGCGGTCGTCAAGGTTCTCCTGGATAACACCGGCATCAAGTACGGAGTGTTCTCCACCGTTCACGCGTACACGAACACCCAGTCGCTCACCGACCAGCCGATGGCCAGCCGCCGGGATTCCTGGGCGGGTGCGGAGAACATCATCCCGTCCTCCTCCGGTGCCGCCAAGGCGCTGGGCTTCATCTGGCCCGACCTAAAGATCACCGGCAAGGCCTACCGCGTGCCGGTGCGCACCGGGAGCATCGTGGAACTGAACGTGCTGCCCGAACGCGAGATCTCTACGGAGGACCTCCGCGACCTATTCCGCAAAGCCGCGACGGACGGCCCGCTGCGCGGCATCCTCGACGTGTTCGAAGACGAATGGACCTCGGCCCGTATCGTCGGTGACCCGCACTCCTCGATTGTGGACCTGCCGCTGACCCAGTCGTTCAACGGGGTGGTCTCGGTGGCGGCCTGGTACGACAACGAGGCCGGTTTCTCGATGCGTCTCGCCGAAACGGCGGCCCGACTGGCCTCCTGACCGTCCGGCGTGTGAGCGCCGGACTGGCCAGGCGGGTGACGAACAACCCCGCCTGGCCGCCCAGCAGACGGGGCGTATTTCGCTGGTCAGCCCCTGGCATCGACGGGCAGCCGCCGCGGGCCAGACGGTAGACGTAACGAACCTGGGTGGCTGCGTTCCCGGCGCGGCGCCCCTGTCGCCAGGACCGTGCACACCCATTCCTTCATAAGTGCGCCGGCCCTTCCGGTTATCCGCACCGGTCGCGGCTGGTCCGCTCTGGTCAGGAGTTGGATGAGCGCCGTCTTGCGCCCGATGCTGATGCACTGGGCGCCGAATCCCACATCGAGGTCCGTGAGGGTGCTACCGCGCAGAACCGCGAGCACATTGTCCGCCGCGTGACCGCCGACGGGCATCGCGATCGCACAACCCATCCGCAGGTGTGACCCCACCGACGACGGCGGCTGCACCGCATCGCCAGCACCGAAGATCTCGGGGTGCGCGGGCGTGCGGAGCTTTTCGTCGACCAGCAGCCGACCGATGGAGTCAACCGCGAGCCCGCTCCGACGGGCGAGGTCCGGCACGGCGAATGAGGCGGTCCACACGGTCACATCGCTCGGCAGGCGCGTACCGTCCGTCAGCTCTACGGCGTCCGCGTGCACCCGACCGACGCCTCTCCCCTCCAGCACCGTGACGCCTAACCGAGCCAGGGACCGGGCGACGGACCGGCGAGAGGCCGCCGGCAGGTGTCCGAGCACGGCGCCGCGAGACACCAGGGTGACCGATGCGGTCGGATGCTGTTCAGCGACCTCCGCAGCAGCCTCCACACCGGTCGCCCCACCTCCCACAACGACGATGCTCTTATCCGATCGACCATCGGCGATCGCGACCCGCGCCGACTCCGCCCCTGCCAGATTGCTGAGCAGGTGCGCGAACTCCTCAACCCCTGGCGCGCCCAGCTCCGCCATGCTGCCCACCGCATAGAGAAGCGTGTCATAGGTTTCGCTGGCGACACCGGTGCCGGTTGAGACCGTCAGCGCCCGCGCCGAGGGGTCGATCTGCACCACCCTGCCCACCACGACCCTGATGCGAGCGTGGAGCATATCGTCCAGCGGGACGGCGGCGCTGGCGCGGACTCCGGCTGCCAACTCGTGCAAGCGCACGCGATCGATGAAGTCCGGCAGCGGGTTCACGATCGTGATCCGCACCCGGCGCCCTTCCTGCGGTGTCAGCGACGCCTGCACCCGGTTGGCTGCGAGAATGCCGGCATAGCCGGCACCGATGACAACGATCTTGTGGTCGGTACGGGGGTTCATGTGCTCTCCTCAGAAAAGTGTTGTCGTCCTCCAGTGCTGACAGGCCGCGGCGCCGAAACGTGACACGGCTCAGAAACAGATGGCCGAGTTCGCGCTCACCCGTCACGAAGCAGTGCTCTCGGTTGTCTTAGCTGATGACCCTTCGCATCGCGCGCCACCCGGCGACGGCGACCCGGTGGCTCCCAATGACGAGAGGTGCGGCGAAAGTACCCGAGGGGCCGAAAGGAGACGAGACCCATGCAACGCATCGTGATTGGCGGTGGCGGACACCACGTGCTCGGGCGTGACAATGGTTCCGTTCCACCGACCGCCCGCGCGTGTGGTTTATTCGGGCGCGGGGTGCGACCGTGAGCACCCGGCCGGGGTTCACCGACCGCCTCGCTGGCCTCTTAGAGAATTCCGGGGCTGCCCGAGTCGCCGTAGGCTTGCGCCGGCGCGTGGTTCCCACGCACTGGTCGTCGATGTTCGCAAAGATCGCCCTGTTCAGCCTGATCGTCGTGTTCGTCACCGGCATCTTCCTGACCTTCTTCTACGATCCCTCTACGACGCTGGTCGAATACGACGGCGGGTACGTCCCTCTCCAGGGCATCGAGATGTCCCGGGCACTCGACTCGACCCTGCACGTCACATTCGAGGTGCGTGGTGGGCTACTCATCCGTCAGGCGCATCACTGGGCTGCGCTGCTGTTGCTCGCCGCCCTGGGAATGCACCTGCTCACCATGTTCTTCACCGGTGCGTTCCGAAAGCCGCGCCAGCTGAACTGGGTGCTCGTATTCGTCATCTTCGTTCTCAGCCTCATCGGCGGGTGGACCGGCTACGCCCTGCCCGATGACATGCTGTCCGGCAGTGGACTGCGCATCGTTCACGGCGTGATCCTGGGCATCCCGGTTGTGGGCACCTGGCTGTCGTTCCTGGTCTTCGGCGGCGAGTTCCCCGGCACCATCATCGCCAACTTCTACCCACTGCATGTCATCCTCGTGCCACTGGCGACGATCGCGCTGGTCGGCGTTTATGCGTTGCTGGTCTACATCCAGAAGCCTCCACAATTCGCCGGCCCGGGCCGCACCAACGACAACGTGGTCGGCATCCCCCTGGCCAACTACGCCGTCCGTTCCGTCGGCCTGTTCTTTCTCGTCGCCGGCGTGCTGACATTCATCGCGGCGACAGTAACGATCAACCCGATCTGGAACTATGGACCGGCCTCGCCCGGCGACGCATCGGCCGGCAGCCAACCCGACTGGTACATGGGGTTCCTCGACGGTGCGCTCAGGCTCGTGCCGCCGGGCTGGGAAGTGCTGTTGTTCGGGCACACGCTCACCCTTGCTGTGCTCGCTCCGCTCGCCGTCGTCGGGGTATTTCTTCTCCTGGTCGCCGTGTACCCGTTCATCGAGGGCTGGATCACCGGCGACAAGCGGGACCACCACATTCTCGATCGGCCGCGGAACGCACCGGTACGCACCGCCATCGGGGTGGCCGGAGTGGTCTTCTACGGCACGCTTTGGGGTGCCGCCAGCTCGGACCTCGTCGCAACGCTCTTTCGGCTGTCCGTCGAAAGTGTCATCACGTTCTACCAAGGGATGTTCCTCCTCGGACCGCTGATCGGGTTCCTGGTCGCTCATCGGGTGGCACTGGCCCTGCAACGCAAAGACCGCGAACTGGTCCTGCACGGTTACGAGACCGGTCGGATCGTGCGGCTGCCGGGCGGCGAATACATCGAGGTTCACAAACCTCTCACTCCCGGTGAGCGGTGGCGCCGCGTCGAATACGACGTGTACGAACCGTTCCGAGCTCAATCGGATGCTCACGGCCGGCTACCGCTGCGGAACCGGGTGCGGGCACGGCTGTCGCGGTTCTTCTTTGAGGACCGCGTCATCCCGGTGACCCAGAAAGAACTTGGCGACACCGGGCCCGGGTACATTGAAAATCGTCCGCATTCCAAGCGGGGCGGAGCAGGGGGTACACATGGGACGTCTTGACCACAGCATCCCTTCGTCATCCGTCCCTGACGCCGATCTTGACGAACTGGCCGCGGGATTCGAGGGCCTCCGCCCCCGGCTCTTCGGCATTGCCTACCGGATGCTCGGCAGCGCCGTCGAGGCCGAGGACGTGGTTCAGGATGCCTGGGTCAGATGGCAGACCACCGATCGGTCGAGCATCCTCAGCCCGGGTGCCTTCTTGACCACGATGACGACGCGGCTGTCGCTCAACGTGGCCACATCCTCTCGCCGACGTCGGGAGATCTACATCGGTCCGTGGGTTCCGGAACCGGTGCGCACCTCGACCGACCCGCAGCTCGGTGCGGAGAACGCTGAAGCCCTCGAGATCGGACTGCTGATGTTGATGGAACGGCTCACGCCCATGGAGCGCGCCGTTTACTTGCTTCACGAAGCCTTCGACTACCCGTATCGCGACATCGCCGAGGTCATCGAAACAACTGAGGCCAACGCACGCCAACTCTCCCGACGCGCCCGCCTCCACCTCACGCAGCACAGCGACATCCAGGTGCCCGTTGAGCAGAAGAACCGGCTCCTTCGCACCTTTCTCGCGGCCGCCCAATCCGGCGACGTGCAGCGCCTGCAGGCGCTGCTCACCGACGACATCACGGTCTATTCCGACGGTGGCGGCATCGTCTCCGCCGCTCGCCGTCCGATCGAGGGCAGGGAGCGCGTGGCCCGGTTCCTCTTCGGCGCGTTCAACAAGTTCCCGGAAGACATCGACACACAGTTCACGACGGTCAATGGCGCCGAAGCCGTCCTGGTGCGACGAGCAGGCGAGCCATACCTCGTCGGGATGATCGACGGCACCGATGCGGGCATCGACCGGATCTTCTTCGTAATGAACCCTGACAAGCTCGGCGCCTTCCGCGACGCAGCGGGACCTAAGTGATCTCATGCCGAACCTGATAATCCGCATGACCGCTCGCGACACGGCCGAGACGCACCGAGGATCAACGCCCCTCGAGTTGCTCTTCGACCTCACGTTCGTCGTCGCCGTTGCGCAGGTCGCGGCACGACTCGCGCATAGCATCGCCGATGGGCACGAGCTCGAAAGCCTGGGCCCGTACATGATGGTGTTCTTCGCCATTTGGTGGGCCTGGATGAACTTCACCTGGTTTGGCTCGGCCTATGACACCGACGACGTGCCGTATCGGGCGCTCGTGCTCGTGCAGATGGTCGGAGTGCTCATCATCGCTGCGGGCGTGACGTCATCGTTCTCGAGCCATGACTTTACGGCGGTCATCATCGGGTACGCCGTCATGAGGGTGGGACTGGTAAGCCTCTGGGTGCGTGCCGGGCCGCAGCATCCGCAGGGCCGCGCCACCGCTTTCCGATACGCGGCGGGCATCTCACTTGTGCAGGTGCTCTGGCTGGGCAGCCTCGCGTTGCCCGAGCAGGGTCCGTGGTGGCTGTTTCCACTGATCGCGGTGGTCGACCTCAGCGTGCCGCTGTGGGCCGAACGCGCTGGCACGACCGCGTGGCATCCGCATCACATCGCCGAACGGTATGGACTCTTCACAATCATTGTGCTGGGCGAGAGTGTGCTCGCTGCGACGACCGGTGTGCAGCGGGCTCTCGACGGCGGGGGCTTGAGCGCCGAGCTCGTCGCTATCTCCATAACCGGTCTCGTGCTGCTCTTCATGCTGTGGTGGCTTTACTTTTCGCAGCCGGCGGGTGAGGGACTCTCCGGCCACCGGGAACGATCCTTCATCTGGGGCTACGGCCACTTCGGGATTTTTGCGTCACTCGCGGCGCTCGGAGCTGGGCTTGAAGTGGCCGTAGAGAGCGCCGGCCACCATCTCTATGTGAGTGTCACGGCAATCACCGCAGCGATCGCAATCCCCGTCGCGCTGTTCCTCGTGCTGCTCTTGGCCATACACGCACCGCTTGTGAACCGGCTTGTGATCAGCCCTGTCGCCACGTGTGTGGCGACCGTACTCGTTCTGCTCAGCCCAGTCGTGGCCGATGCTCTGGGGGTGGGCGGGGCCCTCATCGCGATCACTCTCGTGGTAACGGCGTTGCTATCTCATACCCTCTGGGCCAGTCACCGAATCGGTCGTCGACACCGGAGCTAGTCGTGGTCAGATTGAGCGAACGTTTGCCACTCGGTCGCTCCGCCACGCGTGGAATGTCGTCACAACGGCTGTGCCATCCCGGTCTTAGTTGATGACCGGATGGCGTTGTGCCCGACGGCGCCAACGGAAGGGACACCATGAAGAGGAACTGGCGCATCACTATTGGGCTCCCTCGATGACCGACACCTTCGATTTCACAGGCCTTCGCGCGGTGTTCGTCAATTGCACGCTGAAGCCAAGTCCACAGGTCAGTAACACTCAAGGCCTCATGGACCACAGCATCGATCTGATGCGCGCCCATGGCGTGCAGGTGCAGACTCTTCGCCTCATTGACCACGACATACCTCCCGGCGTATACCCGGACATGGTCGCGCACGGCTGGGCGAGCGACGAGTGGCTCACCGAGATTTGGCCAAAGATCGTGGCTGCCGACATTCTCGTCGTCGGCGGCCCGCTCTGGTTGGGCGATAACTCCTCGGTCACACGCAAATTGATTGAGCGTCTCTACGCGATGAGCAGTGAATACAACGCGAAAGGGCAATACGTTTTCTACGGGAAGACTGCGGGCGCCGTCATCACGGGCAACGAAGACGGTGTGAAACACGCGGCATCATCGATTCTCTACAGCCTGCAGCACATCGGCTACGTCATCCCGCCGGCCGCCGACGCCGGCTGGATAGGCGAGATCGGCCCTGGACCGAGTTACCTGGATCCCGGGTCGGGAGGACCGGAGAACGAGTTCACTCGCCGCAACCTCACGTTCATGACCTGGAATCTCATGCACATCGCAAACATGCTCCGCGCTTCTGGGGGCATTCCCGCCTTCGGCAATCTACGCGAAGCGTGGAACAAACAAGAGCGCTTCGGCCTCTCCGACAATCCGGAGTACCGCTGAGAATCCAGAGGGCTGCCGCGCTGACCATCCGGTCGAGCTGGGCAAGGCTGTCCGATTAGTCACAAACCGGGCATCTGCTCGGTCATAGCCTGCAACACAGCCACTTTCATGACCGCGCCCGAGGTCAGACGAGACAGCCGCAACGATGATTCGATTAGAGACAGGTACAGGCATGGACGGACCAGACAGTCGAGACGAGCTGGGCCAGGAGGGTGCTCCCGGTGAAGCGGTGAAGCGGGGAGCCACCTCGGCTCAGCACCGGTCCACCGTGCACGAGCTCCGAATCGCCGCGGAGGAGGGCGACCCCACATCGCTGGCCGCTGTGCTCGACCGCCGCGTCGTGATGCTCATCGACGGGGGCGGCGTCGTTCCTGCCGACCCTCGCCCATTCCGCGGGCCCACAGAAGTCGCCCGCAAAATCTGCGACGTCTTGGAAAATGATCCGGCAGTGATCACCGAACGAGAAGTCAACGGGCAGCGTGGGCTGGTACTGCTGCGCAGGGGCCGTGTCACAGCGGTTGTGGGTATTAGCGTTCGCAAGCGAAAGGTCACTGAGCTCTGGGTTGTCCTCAACCCAAACAAGCTCCGCCGCTGGAACATCGCGCCGGCACACCCGCCCACCGGATGACGAGACGCTCGGGCACTGCTGTTAGAAAATGGCGATGGTGGAGAGATCCATCTGGTTGTCGTCGGCGAGTCCTCGAGCGGTCAAAGCCCCATCCACGACGACACGAAAGGCTCTCAATGGCTCCCGCAGTCCCCCGCATCCACTTAGCTACTCGCCCATCGCCACCATCCGTCTTGGTCGCGCAAGTCGCGCAGCCAATCGGTGTGGCGTTGCTGGTGGCAGTTGTAAGTCTTCTTGCCTTATTTGTGCTGATTCGCGGAGTACTCGCAACGGGAGGCGGCATACCGGTGCTCCTCATCGCCGTCAGCGCGAGTGCGGTCGTGCTCGCCGTGGGATTGCGTCTCCTGTTTCGTCAGCTCGGTAGGCGATCCGCTTGGCCTATGGCGATCGCACTCACGGTCGCAGATCTTGTCGTGTATGTCGCGCTGCTTATCACGGGCACGCAGTCGCTGTCGATCGTTTCACTTGGCCCAGAAGCCGTCATAGCTTCGGTCGCGCTGGCTACCGGCTCCGCCAGCACGATCGTGCTCAGAGGATGGTATTGGCGCATGGTCGGCGTGGCCGGAGTAATCGTTCTGCTGTGGTTGTTCGCGACACCGGCACTCGTCGTCCTGTAACGCAAGAGATCAGGGCCCCCGGTGCATCGAATCGACACCGGAGGCCCTCACCTTCTTTAGCTCTCGCCACGCTCACAATCTGTGTGGCACTAGAAGCGAGATGCTCTATTTCTTGATGAAGTCAAGAATGTCTTGGTCGAACTCGGCCCGATAGGCACCGTAGATGCCGTGCGGGGCCCCGGCGTAGACCTTGACTGTGCCGTATTTGACCAGCTCGGCCGACTTGAGAGCTGCGGCCGCAATGGGCACGATCTGATCGTCATCGCCATGGGCCAGGAAGATCGGCACGTTGAGCGCCTTGAGGTCTTCCGTGAAGTCGGTCTCGGAGAATGCCTTCACACAGTCGTATGCAGCGGCGAGGTTCACGAGCATGCCCTGGCGCCAGAAATCATCTTTCGCCCCTTGAGACACTGTGGACCCCTCACGGTTTGCGCCGAAGAAGGGCTCGGTGAGGTCTCGGTAGAACTGCGAAGCATCCTCAAGCACACCCGCGCGAATGCCGTCGAAGGCCTCAAGCGGGGTGCCCTCCGGGTTGCTCTCGCTCTTCACCATGATGGGCGGAACCGCACCCGCGGTGATGACCTTGACGACACGGCCGACACCGTGCTGCGCGGCGTAGCGCACGACTTCACCACCGCCGGTGGAATGACCGATGAGGACGAGGTCGTGCAGGTCCAGGGCCTCTACGAGCTCTGCGAGATCACGAGCGTAGGTGTCCATGTCATTGCCGGTGTATGTCTTGGAAGAACGACCGTGACCACGACGGTCATGAGCAATCGCTCGGTAGCCAGCGTCCGCGAGCAACTTGAGTTCGACCTGCCAGGCGTCGGAGGACAGCGGCCAGCCATGGCTCAACAGCACGGGCTGCCCCGTGCCTTGCTCCGTATAGTAAATTTCGGTTCCGTCAGTGGTGGTGATGAAGGGCATCGATTTCTCTACTTTCTGGTTGGTGTGGGTGAATTGTGGGTTGGGAACGTCGACGAGCGTTTAGGCGATCAACGGCCTGGATAGGCCGGGTCGATCAAGTCTGCGAACTGCTGATTCCCCTCGATGAAGGCGGCGACGAGTGGGCAGTAGACCGTGATCTGCATGCCGCGAACCCGGATGTCGCGCAGTGCGTAGGCAATGAGTTCGGTGGCGATTCCGCGGCCCCTGAAGGTAGGCAGAACATTTGTCTTCAGCACGACGACGCGGCCGTCTACCTCGTCGTAGCGAATGTTCCCGACTTCCCTCTCGCCGACCGTGGCGACGTATCTGCGTTGGACGTCGTCGCGATGTAGCTCTACCTCGGCTCCCCCATCCTTCGACGGCAGGGCCGGGTCATTTGCCTGGTGGGGGTCGCTGTCTGTGAGAAGCATCGCTGTGCCCTCGTCGAGAAAACCAGACCCATCGGGATAGCCGGCGGCATCAGGGAACTCGTATCTATTGGAACCGACTTCAGTGCTCACAGCGCTCCTCCTATTAGTCAGGACAGGCCGACGGCAACCGAAAGTTGTCTCGGCCTGTCATGAGTGAAGACCGGACGCGCTCAGAGTTTGTGACACAACGGCCGGGAGTCTTGTGCGGCTCGCGCCGGGCATAGGTATGACACCGACGTGGCTATCGGGGTTGGTCGCCGGACGTCGTGTTTTCCGGTCGAGCCGACCGTCGCCGCTCGACCATCCCCACGCAGCCGACCGTCGCAGGCGCGCAGGCTCTACCGGTGCGGACTGCCACCGTCCGCGCTGATCGAGTTCGATGGCGTGCGCGGCTCGGCGCAACTCTCACTCGCACGAGGGATCGTAGGCCCGGTGACAGGTCGCCACTTCCGTATCGCCGGTTCACAGGCTGCGAGGTAACTGCACGTGCTCAATCCGTACATCCCGGCAGGCTACGCGAGCTCCGACACGGCCACATGGACTCGAAAAGTCTCTCATCAGGACTTTCGTGCCGGCTGGGCTAGGACGAATTTGTTGTTGACGACAACGCTGTGACCAGATACTCTGCAGAAATCATGATTATGTAAACAACAAAACCCCCGCATGACCGGGGGTTTTTACTGCTGGGGTACCTGGACTCGAACCAAGAACAAATGAACCAGAATCATCCGTGTTGCCAATTACACCATACCCCAATGGCGTAGTCCGAGAACCGCGCCGAAAAGTAACTCTAGCCCACTTCGTGGTGCCCCGCCAAATTGAGCGGAGGGTGTGTCGCGAGAGCACCCAGCAGCTCGCGGTTGATGGCCACAGCCGCGCGTGCTCCTTCGCCGGCGGAGACCAGAAGCTGCTCCGGTCCGGGTGGGGTGGTGTCGCCCGCGGCGAAGAGGCCGGGCACCGAGGTGCGGCCCTGCGGATCGACGACGATCAGGCCGGACGCATCCGTTGCCGGGTTCAGCACGGCCGCGAACGTGGCGGCTGCCGCGTACCGGGGGCGCACAAAACCGCCGTCCCTTGGCACGAATTCGCCGTCGGCGACCTGGATGCCGGTCATGGCCCCGCGCTCCCCCACTACATCGGTGAGCGGGCGCCGGTCGACGCGGATGCCGCGTGCGGCCAGCCCGGCCTCGTCGGCGTCGGTGACCTGGCCGATGCCGTTGGTGAAGACGATCAGGTCGTCCGTCCACTGCGAGATGAGCAGGGCATGTTCGGCGAGGTCGTCGGTCTCGCCGATCAGGGCGAGGGCCCGGTCGGCCTCTTCGTAGCCGTCGCAGGCGATGCAGCTGTGCAGGTTGGTGCCGTACCAGGCGCGGATGCTCGGCAGCGATGGCAGCGTCTCGGCCAGGCCCGTGGCGATAAGCACGGTTCGGGCGGTGACCACGCGGTTCTTCTCACCGCGCATGCCCTTGGTCGACACGGTGAACCGGGCACCGGTCGCGTCGGCGAGGTCGTCGCCGGGCAGCGGCTCGACGGTGCGCACCAGGCCCATGTGGAACTCGGCGGCCGGGTAGGCCTCGTACTCCTCGCGGCCGATCCGGCGCAGCTCCAGCGGCGGCACGCCGTCGCGGGTGATGAAGCCGTGCGAGCGCAGGGTGGCGGAGTGCCGAGGCCGGTTGCTGTCGATCATCAGGGTGCGCCGGCGGGCGCGCACGAGGTTGAGGCCCGCGGCGAGCCCGGCCGGGCCGGCACCGATGATGACGACGTCATACGGCGCCTCAGCGGCGCCGGCAGCGGAATCGCCGCCGGCGCTCAATGAACCGTCGGGCGTCATGACACCAGGGTCGCCGAGAGCCGATCCAGGCGGGCCAGCGAGTCGGCCTGGCCGAGGATCTCCATGGACTCGAACAGCGGCGGCGAGATCTTGCGGCCAGACACGGCCACGCGCAGAGGGCCGAACGCCACCCGCGGCTTGAGGCCGAGGCCATCGATCAGGGTCTCGGTGAGGGTGGTGTGCACCCGCTCGTGGGTCCAGCCCGCTGCGGGAATCTCGCGCAGGGCCGCCGTGGAGGCCGCGAGGATCTCGTTGGCGTTCTGCGGAAGCGACTTGAGCGCATCCGCCTGGTGCTCGAGCTTGTCGGCGCTGTGGAAGAGGAAGCCGAGCATGTCGGGTGTCTCGCCGAGCAGGGCGATGCGCTCCTGCACGAGCGGGGCGGCCGCGGTGAGGATGGCCTGCTGGTCGTCGGTGAGCGGCTCGGTGACGATACCGGCGTTCACCAGGTAGGGCACCACGCGGGCGGCGAAGTCGGCCGGCTCGAGCAGGCGGATGTGGTCACCGTTGAGCGACTCGGCCTTCTTGAGGTCGAAGCGCGCCGGGTTGGGGTTCACGTCGACGACGTCGAACGCGGCGATCATCTCGTCGATCGAGAACACGTCGCGGTCGTGGGTGAGCGACCAGCCCAGTAGGGACAGGTAGTTGACCAGGCCCTCGGGAATGAAACCACGCTCGCGGTGCAGGAACAGGTTCGACTCCGGGTCGCGCTTGGAGAGCTTCTTGTTCTTGTCGCCCATCACGTAGGGCAGGTGGCCGAAACGCGGCACGAAGGTGGTGAGGCCGATGTCGATCAGCGCGTGATACAGCGCGATCTGCCGCGGCGTGGAGGAGAGCAGGTCTTCGCCGCGCAGCACGTGGGTGACACCCATCAGCGCGTCGTCGACGGGGTTCACGAACGGGTACAGCGGATGCCCGTTGGGCCGCACCACGACGAAGTCGCTGAACGACCCGGCCGGGAAGGTGATCTCGCCGCGGACCAGGTCGTCGAAAGAGAGCTCCGTGTCGGGCACCTTGAGCCGGAGCGCCGGCTCGCGGCCCTCGGCGCGGAAGGCGGCCTTCTGCTCGTCTGTGAGGTCTCGCTCGTAGTTGTCGTAGCCGAGCTTGGCGTCGCGGCCGAGCTTGATGTTGCGCTCGGCGATCTCCTCGCCGGTGGCGAAGCTCTCGTAGATGTGGCCGGACTCGATGAGCTTGTTGATGACGTCGCGGTAGATGTCGTAGCGCTGGCTCTGTCGGTACGGCTCGTTGGGGCCGCCGGCCTCCACACCCTCGTCCCAGTCCAGGCGCAGCCAGCGCATGGCGTCAAGGAGCTGGGTGAAGCTCTCCTCGCTGTCGCGGGCGGCGTCGGTGTCCTCGACACGGAAGATGAACTTACCCCCGGTGTGCCGGGCGTAGGCCCAGTTGAACAGGGCCGTGCGGATCAGGCCGACGTGCG
>Ga0247806_10000992_pt1 | contig 14903 bp, 13 predicted proteins | sample UWRJL059202B1_FD_179935 | JGI IMG/M metagenome (GOLD analysis project Ga0247806, IMG submission 179935) | Plant litter microbial communities from Arlington Agricultural Research Station in Wisconsin, United States - UWRJ-L059-202B-1 | ecosystem: Environmental > Terrestrial > Plant litter >... | reverse complement strand
GGGGCCTGAAGCCGTGTGAACTGTATAGCAACTAAAGCCCGCAGACCGTTCAGGCGGCCATACATCCTTTTAAAAACTGAATTATCAGTCGTGTCCCGAAAGCTTTCGGGATTAGGGAATACGCAACGCTTATTTTCAATCGTCTCCAAACGGGAGCAACACCTTAAAGCCGAAACAAAGCCACGTCACTCGCACCTTTTCATAAATTATGTTGATTTATTTTGTTATTTAATGCATAATAAATACATTCGTTCATTGCGAAAATTATTTCGCGGATAAAGTCAAAATTTAATATGCACACCTAAATTTTTTACGTAAATTTATTGTGCGCGCTTAGAATTATTTCTTAAATTTATAAAACGATTTATACAAGTATGGACCCAAAACAGGAAACGACCGTCGATTTTTTTATCCGCCAGACCTGGCATAAAATATCGCGTATGTATAATCAGCAGGCCTCAGAGCACGACATGACGATCTCGATCGGCTATATCCTGTTGATTATCGACAAGGACGGCACCCCAAGTACGCAGTTAGGTCCGCGCATGGGCATGGAACCCACGAGTCTTTCCAGAACTTTGAAAACCATGGAAGAAGACGGGTTGATCCGCCGGCAGATCGACGTTTCAGACAAACGCAAGGTACTTATTTTCCTGACTGAAGCCGGACTCGAAAAAAGGAAGGTCTCCCGCAGGGTCGTGCTCGAATTCAACGACAAGCTCGTAGCCAGAATCCCGAAAAGCAAGCTCAAAGTGTATTTTGAGGTCATGGAAAAAATTGACCAGGTGGCCGAGGAAGAACTTAGAAATATCATCAAAACAAGTTAATAGTCTTAAAGTATGAACAGAAACATTCGCAAAGTAGCCGTGCTTGGTTCTGGCGTCATGGGCTCGCGCATTGCCTGCCATTTTGCCAACATCGGTTGTGAAGTGCTCTTAATGGACATTCAGCCCAAAGAGCTTTCCGAAAAAGAAACAAAAAGCGGACTGACCGCTGAGTCGCCGCAATTCAGGAACAGGATCGTCAACGAATCCCTCGATGCAGCGATCAAATCCAACCCTTCCCCTATTTACAGGAAATCATTCGCCCGCCGGATCTCGACGGGGAATTTCACCGATGACATGCACCGCGTGGCGGAATGCGACTGGATCATCGAAGTAGTTGTGGAAAGGCTCGACATTAAAAAACAGGTGTTTGAACAGGTAGAGCAATTCCGCAGGGCGGGAACGATCATTTCCTCGAACACTTCCGGAATCCCGATCCACCTCATGCTCGACGGCAGAAGTGCCGATTTCAAAAAACATTTCTGCGGAACGCATTTCTTCAACCCGCCACGTTACCTGCAATTGCTGGAGATCATTCCCACGGGCGAAACGGATCCGCAGATCATTGATTTTCTCATGGATTTCGGCAGCCGCTTCCTCGGTAAAAAAACAGTGCTCTGCAAGGACACACCTGCTTTTATCGCGAACCGTGTCGGTGTTTATGCGATGATGTCGCTCTTCCACGTCGTGGAGGAAATGGACCTGACGGTAGAAGAAGTTGATAAACTGACCGGGCCTATCCTGGGCCGACCTAAATCGGCGACTTTCCGCACGGCGGATGTCGTGGGTCTCGATACGCTGGTACTCGTTGCCAACGGATTGAAGGACAATTGTCCGAACGATGAAGAGCGCGCCTATTTCCAACTCCCGGGCTATGTAGCCAAAATGGTTGAGAACGGCTGGCTGGGATCGAAATCCAAACAAGGGTTCTATAAAAAAGTAACGAATGCAGAAGGCAAAGCGGAAATCCTTTCCCTCGACCTGAAAACGCTCGAGTACAGGGCTGCGGAGAAAGTGAAATTCCCGACGCTCGAAATGGCCAAACCGATCGACGACCTGAAGCAACGCACGAAAATGTTATTTACAGGTCAGGACAAAGCAGGTACGTTCTACCGCAAATTGTTCGGCGGCTTGTTTGCTTATGTGACAAACCGCATCCCGGAAATCTCGGATGAGCTGTATAAAATTGACGATGCGATTAAAGCTGGTTTCGGTTGGGAGCTCGGACCTTTCGAAACCTGGGACATCCTCGGCATGGAACAAGGCTTGAAGCTCATTGAAGAAGCCGGTAAAAAACCTGCAGCCTGGATTACAGACATGCAATCCAAAGGCGCAAAAACTTTCTACAAACAGGATCAGGGCCAAAAGTCTTACTACGACACTGCCAAAGGCGAATACCTGGTCATCCCCGGAACGGAAAAACTCGTGATCCTCGATGCATTGCGCGATGAGAACACGATCTGGAAAAACTCCGACACGACACTTGTCAGCCTTGGCGACGGCATCCTGAACCTCGAGTTCCACACGAAAATGAACACGATCGGCGGCGGCGTTATCGAAGGCATCAACAAAGCGATAGACCTGGCTGAGAAAGACCACAAAGGACTCGTGATCTCCAATACAGGGCAGAATTTCTCAGCCGGTGCGAATGTCGGCATGATCTTCATGATGGCTGCCGAGCAGGATTTCGACGAGCTGAACTTCTCCGTAAAAGCTTTCCAGGATACGATGATGCGTGTGCGCTATTCCAATATCCCGGTAGTAGTTGCACCACACAACATGGCTTTGGGCGGCGGATGCGAACTGTCGATGCATGCTGACAAGGTCGTTGCGCATGCGGAACTATACATCGGCCTTGTGGAATTCGGTGTAGGCCTGATCCCGGGCGGCGGCGGTTCGAAAGAATTTGCAAAACGCCTGTCGGACGAGCTCAAAGACGGCGACATCAAGATCAACAGATTGCGTGAGCGCTTCCTGTCCATCGGCCAGGCGAAAGTTTCGACTTCCGCTTACGAAGCATTTGACCTCGGTTACCTGCGCGAAGGAACGGACGAAGTGATCGTGAGCCGCGACCACCAGCTGTCGCGTGCCAAACAGGCCTGTCTCGACCTCGCTGAGAAAGGCTACATCGCTCCGAAAAGGGAGAAAAACATCACTGTTCTCGGACAGGAAGGCCTCGGCATCGTTTACGTAGGCGCCAATTCGATGAAAAGCGGTAAATACATTTCCGAGCACGATCAATTGATCTCCGAAAAACTCGGTTTTGTGCTTTGCGGTGGAGATTTATCCGAAAACACGGTTGTTTCCGAGCAATACCTGCTGGATCTCGAAAGGAAAGCATTCATCGAGCTCTGCGGACAACGCAAAACGCTTGAAAGACTGGAAAGCCTTGTTAAATCCGGGAAAATCCTCAGAAACTAACCGGCACGCTTATAAATTTTAACAGATAACATTATGAATACAGCATATATAGTAGCAGGATATCGTTCAGCGGTGGGAAAAGCCGGCAAAGGCGGTTTCCGTTTTTACCGTCCGGACGACCTCGCAGCAGACGTCGTTCAACACCTCATGAAACAATTCCCGCAACTCGATCCGACGCGTGTCGAGGACGTCATTGTCGGCAATGCAACGCCTGAGGCTGAACAAGGACTAAACGTCGCACGTTTGATCGCACTCATGGGACTGAATACGGACCGCGTTCCGGGCATGACCGTTAACCGTTATTGTTCTTCCGGCCTGGAAACGATCGCGATCGCGAAAGCGAAGATCGAAGCCGGCATGGCAGATTGTATCATCGCGGGCGGTGTAGAATCCATGTCTGTCATGGCGATGGGCGGATGGAGAATTGTTCCGAACCCGAAAACCTCGAAGGAAAACCCAACATGGTACTGGGGTATGGGACTGACTGCGGAAGCCGTCGCCGAACAATTCAATGTATCGCGCGCCGAGCAGGATGCTTTTGCCTTGCATTCCCACGAAAAAGCGATTGCTGCGATCAAATCCGGCAGGTTCAAGGACGACATCGTTCCGATCTCCGTTGAAAATATTTTCCTCGACGCCCAGGAAAAACGCCAGGTGAAAACCAACGTAGTAGACACAGATGAAGGTCCGCGCGCGAGTACGCTGGAAGCGCTTGGCGCCCTGAAACCTGTATTCGCACAAGGTGGGAGCGTAACAGCAGGAAATTCCTCCCAGACTTCAGATGGTGCCGCTTTTGTAATGGTGATGTCTGAAAAAATGGTGAAGGAGCTGAATATCGAACCGATCGCCAGACTTGTCAGCTATGCGGTTGTTGGCGTTGAGCCGCGCATCATGGGCATCGGTCCTGTAGATGCAATTCCAAAAGCCATCAAAATGGCGGGACTGAAACAGGACGATATCAACTTGTTTGAGCTCAATGAGGCTTTTGCTTCCCAATCGATTGCGGTGATCCGCGAAACGGGCATCAACCCTGAAATCGTGAACGTGAACGGTGGAGCGATTGCGCTCGGTCACCCACTCGGATGTACCGGTGCAAAGCTTTCTGTGCAGATCATGAACGAACTGAAGAAACGGAAACAAAAATATGGTGTTGTGACCATGTGTGTCGGAACCGGACAAGGTGCTGCGGGCGTGATCGAAATGTTGTAATACCTATTTTTCCATACAACAAAGGGGCAGATCGAAATCTGCCCCTTTTTTCATGTCTTTTATTTTCGCTTAATTCCGTGTCGGAACCCAGATTGTTTTGCGGTTGTGGACGCTTTCCGCCATTACGATCTTATCTGCATTGCATTCGCCGATCTTGTACATGTACGTCTCTATCCAGGAAGTATCCGGTAAAACGATTGGAAATGTCATCGTCAATTGGTCGTTGCTGATCGCATAGGTGAAAAACGACGTGGAATCGTACGTACTATCGGCCAAAGCGGTCCGAACCTTCCCGGTTCCTTCTGTTTTCGTTTTTTGGTACAGTGTATACAAAACGGACGTTCCTACAGGCACGGTTACATCGTCGATGACAGCCGCAGACCAGTTGCCGCGAAAATTCTTCTGAATGCGTTTCTTTTTGGAGCAGGCAACTGCCGTGAGTACGACAGACAATAGGATCAGGCAGGTAAACAATGATTTTTTCATGGTCCGGAATTGAGTTTATTCCTGCAAATATACTTATTTCAGCTTTCAAATAACAGCCTGCCAACTACAATTCAAGGGTTACAATTCAAAGGTGATCTCAAAGTGCGAACCCGCACTGCCATCATAAGTTATCGTTCCCGAAAGCTGTTCCACCAAACCCTGGAGGATCTCCAACCCGAGCGTTTCTTTTTCCTGTTCGTAATCAAAGCCTTCGCCATCGTCGCACAATTGCAGCCGCACATTATCGCCATCCATTTCCAGACGTACAGAGATCAGGCCGGAACTGCGGTTGCGAAAAGCATGTTTGTAGGAATTCGTGATGATCTCGTTGACGATCAGCCCGACTGAGATGACTTTCGACAGCTCCACAGGGACCGGCATGATGTGCCGCTCAACGCGAATCTCTTTGTTCTTCGGTGCAAATGATTGTGCCAGCCTGTCCAGGATCTCATTCAGGTAGTCCTCGAAATTGACGGTTTCGAAAGACATCGATTTATACAACAGCTCGTGCAACGAAGCGATGGAGTCGACGCGACTCCGGCAATCTTCGAACAAGGCCTCGTGGTAAGCATCCTTACAGCGCTGTTGCTGCAAATGCATGAGGCTTGAAACGATCGACAGGTTGTTTTTGACACGGTGATGGGTTTCGCGCAGCAGGTTTTCCTGTTCCCTCAGCGCGACTTCCAATTCTTTTTTGACGGTTTTCTTTTCGTGGGTCTCGATCGCGAGGGAAACCATCTGGGCGGTAATCAACCCGAATTTCTGGTCCTGCAGGTTCCAGTTCCGCGTTTTGCCGACATTCTCAAAACAGAGTACCCCCACAATCTCTCCCTCGATTCGGATCGGAATATCCATCATCGCCTGGATATCATTCGGGATCAGGTAATCATCCAGCAATTCGCGCGTAGCTTCTGCATGCTGCGAATCTTTGGTAACGATCATTTTCTGAGTTTCCAGCAGGCTGAAGTAAAGCGGCATGCGGATTTGTGAAAAATCGTGTGCAGGCATTTTTTTCGCAGTTGCCAGATCATAACTCCCCATGCATTGGATCATCGTCCTATCGGCATTGAACATCCAGGCGTTTACACGTGCTGTATTTGTAGCTTTGGACGACATTTGCAGAATCTCGCAGACCGCTTCATTCAAAAGTCCGCTGCGGATCTTGACTGATTTGGACCAATGTTCGATCGTCAGCATTTTGCGCAGCAGGTTTCGCTTTTCGCGCTGCAAACCGGAAATATCGAGAACTGTTGCCAGGAAAATCTGGTCGTCGGCCTCTTCGACCGACCAGGAAGCGATGTTGACGCGCGCCGAAAAAACACTTTCCTTCCTGCGCAGTCTCAGCTTGAATTCCTTGTATTCCTGATCGTGCAGGGTTGACAACTTGCGGCGGAAAGCATCGAGGTCGCTACAAAGGTAATCAAACAGCGACATTTCTTCGGCAGAAGTATGCAGCAGGGATGTGAGCTTTTCAGAAGCATAATGCATGCGACCGGACCTGTCAAATATCACAATCGGCTCATCAAATGCATGAATCAGGTTTTTGAGCGCAGCTATCGTCTTTTCTTTCAGCATACAGCGGATGGGTGATTAAGGTAAATTAAAAGTATTAAAAATTTCGACTAAACCAAATTATTCAACGATGAATTTTAAAATTCCTTGTTTTATGCAGCGAAGCAGATTTGTAATTCGCGATTCCTGCTTATTTTTACCGTCAAAAAAGCATGGAGCCGATCACCGCGGAATTTGCCAAATTCAAGGAGGAAATTTTCCTCGTTCAATCCGATATCAACAGCGCCTTTTACGAAAGGGCCACCAATAAACTGGAAGACCTCGTGGCTAAATATCCGGACCGGGCCGAACCCTATGCGGAGCTCGGCAAGATTGCTTACAATTTTCGCAACCATGCGGAAGCCGAGAGGAATTTGCTGCTGGCGATCCAGGCTGATCCCGATTATTTCCCGCCGTACCTGCAATATGCAGTGATTCTGATCCGGGAACGCCGTTTCGAAGCAGCCGAAAACCTGTTGAAAAGTGCTGAATCCTTGCGTCACAGCGAATCGGCAGAGCTTTATTTTTACTTCGGGGTCCTTTATCAGCACCAGGAAAACTTCACAACTGCGATCGCTTACTTTTCCAAATCGTTGCGTTGCAGCTTCAACGACACACAAGCCAAACCAGCGCTTGATTTTATCCGCAACTGCCAGGAATTAATGGCGCTGAAATCCGTTTAATCCTTCGATTTTATTTACTTTTGGCCAACTTTTCGCTTTGAAGCAATTTGCACATATAGGCTTGATCCTGCTGATGTTTTTTCAACTCAGTCACAAGTCTGTGGTCGTGCTCGGCTGGAAGCTCGACCAAAAGCGAATCACGGAAAAATATTGTATCAACAAGGACAAGCCGATGCTGCATTGCAACGGACAATGTTACCTTGCCAAACAGCTGCGCAAGCTCGACCGCGAAGAACAACGCGAAAGGTCGCAGCATTCCATTCCTACCGAAAAGCTGAAACAGGCGGAATCCCCGCTCCTGTCCCCTTCCTACCCTGTTTTTGAGATCCGGGCTGTGCATGCTGCCGCTTCGCGCAAGTTTTTCAAAAGTTCCGAAGAAGCCTGTAGAAGCCCTTTCGGGAGATCCTGTTTTCATCCGCCAGATCGTTGGATGCCTGCAACCGCCTAGCGTACGCGCTACTATTTTGTCAGACATTCATAAATTTTAACCGATGAAAATTCAATTCAAAAACATCGCAGGCTTTGCTGCGTCCCTACTGCTCGCTGTCACCTTTTCCGCCTGCAAAAAGGAAAAGAACAAATCCACCGGCAAGCAAATGCAAAATGCCGAAGTCGCGATCACCCTCGAACACCGATGGGGAAGCGGAAATACGAACTTCGCATTGCACATGGACCTCGTGCATCCCACCACGCAGGACACGCTGAATTTCACGACCTTTAAATATTACATTTCGAATTTCAGGCTGCAACGGGCCGACGGAAGCTGGTGGATTCACCCGGACAGCTATTTCCTGGTGGACCTGTCCGATGAAAACACGACGCTGCTGCGCCTCGAAAATGTACCGGCCGGCAATTACCAGCAACTTGCATACACGCTTGGCGTAGACAGTACCCGCAATATATCCGGTGCGCAAACCGGCGCTTTAGCGGTTGCCAATAACATGTTCTGGAGCTGGAACTCCGGCTACATCATGCTGAAAGCAGAAGGTATTTCCCCGAATTCGGAAACGGGTTCATTCGCGTTTCACCTCGGTGGATTTGCGGGAAGCAATAACCTTGTGAGCACCCAATCGACCGATTTCAACGGTATTACGCTTTCGGCGACCACCAACCACGAAAGTGAAGTCCACCTGATCGTCAATCCGGCCACGCTGTGGAACAACACCGGCAGCGTTAGCGGGATAAACACAATTCACATGCCGGGCGCAGCGGCACAGACCATGGCCAGCGGTTTCCACGGTGGAATTGTATTTGATCACCTGCACCAGTAATATTGAATATCCCGGCAGCCATTCCTGTTGCTGCCGGGATCTTTACCGGTAGGATTTCAACAATTCAATACAAGCAGCCATGGAAAATCAGCGAACTATCTCTATTTTTGGAGAAATCAAAAACAGACTCATGCGCACTACTCCCTTTTTAATGCTCTTTACGACAGCGCTTTTCGCGTTCAGCTGCAAAAAAGAAAAAGAACCGGAACACGTACATTCTTCCTCCAGCGGATCTGTGAAAGTCGAGCTCGCTCACGAATGGCAATCCATTTCTGCGATCCAGGACCTGCTCCTCGACAGCAATTACGTTCACCCGGTTACGGACGATACATTCAACTTCACGACCTTTAAATATTACGTTTCCAACCTGAAACTGAAAAAAGAAGACGGTACCTGGTGGATCCACCCGGAAAGCTATTTCCTGATCGACCTCACGGACGGAAGCATTGCCGATCTGACACTGGCAGACGTTCCAACCGGGAATTATACCGATCTCGAGCTCACATTTGGGGTTGATAGCACGCGCAACGTTTCCGGCGCACAAACCGGTGCACTTTCGTTGACACACGGCATGTTCTGGACCTGGAATACGGGGTACATCATGACGAAAGCTGAAGGAATCTCCCCGAATTCGACCACCAATTCATTCGCATTCCACCTCGCAGGATTTACCGGCGCCAACAGTGCCGTTGCTACGGTTAATTACCATTTCAACGACCTCACTTTGCAGGTTACTGCGGATCACACCTCCGAAGTCGGCCTTGTGGCCAAAATCAATAAAATGTGGGACCAGCTGCAACTGTCACAACACAACAATATCCAGGTCGTGAACACCACATCCCACATGCTCGCACTCGATTTTCACGGTGGTTTTTCATTCGACCACCTTCACAATTAAAAACACATGAGATTCCATACGTTCCTGATTGCCCTTGCCAGTTTAACAATGCTCGTATCCTGCCGGAAAACAGGAAAAACAGAGCCTGTAAAATGGGGTTTAAAAGTGCCTGCACATTTCCCAGAGCCCGTTTACAAATTTGAGAACAACCAGCAATTCCAGGCCCGTTTTGAGCTCGGTCGCGACCTGTTTTACGATCCGATCCTGTCGCTCGACAATACTATTTCCTGCGCTTCCTGCCACTCGCAAACGCATGCATTTGCAGATCACAACGGCGCATTCAGCAGTGGTGTGGGCGGTACGCTCGGTACGCGCAACTCCCCATCGATCAGCAACCTCGCCTGGTATCCATCCTTTATGTGGGACGGCGGTGTGAACCACATCGAGGTTTTTTCGATCGCTCCGATCACAAATCCGCTCGAAATGAAGGAAACGATCGCCAATGTACTTGTCAAACTGAACGCTCAGGAAACTTACCGCAAAAAATTCCGCAAAGCTTACAATGCGACTACGATCACAGACCAGAAGCTTTTCCAGGCGCTGTCGCAATACATGGCAATGATCGTCTCTGCGAATTCCAAATACGATAAATTCCGGGAAGGAAAGACCAGCCTGTCGGCCGGAGAACAGGAAGGTCTCGCGCTTTTCCAGGCGAAATGTGCTTCCTGTCACACCGAACCTTTGTTCACAGATTTCACGTTCCGAAACAATGGCCTGGACGCCACTTTCACAGACCTAGGTCGCGGGCACATCACCCAAAACCCGAACGACAACGGAAAATTCAAAGTGCCTTCGCTCCGCAACGTCGAGCTGACCTATCCTTACATGCACGACGGCCGGTTTTTCACACTTTCGCAGGTCATGGACCATTACAGCAGCGGTATCCAGGATTCCCCGACGCGCGATGCGTCGCTGGCAGACGGCATCCCCATGACGGCATCCGAAAAACAAAAAATAATCCTGTTCCTGAAAACCCTGACCGATTATGCGCTGATGGCCGATCCGTTGCTGGCTGAGCCTGTGCATTGAAAACACCTTTGTTTATGCCGATTTAACGCTTTTTCCTGTTTTTTGGGACGAAAAAAAATATAATATGCTTGCATAACAAAAAAGTCTTTTATAAATTAGTGAAAAATTAGACTTTTATTTAAAACCAAGTATATGTCAGAAACCAGCAATCACGCTATTAAAGGTGGTGAATTTATCATTAGGGACACTACGCCGGACCAGATCTTCACACCGGAAGAATGGACGGAAGAGCAAAAAATGATCGCGCAGATGTGCAGCGACTTTATCGATCAGGAAATTACACCGCATCTCGACCGCATCGACAAAATGGAAGAAGGTTTGATGCCGTCCCTGCTTGAAAAAGCCGGAGAACTCGGTTTGCTCGGACTTTCAGTTCCTGAAAATCTCGGCGGCATGGGTGTTGATTTCAAGACCACTTTGCTTGCCACGGAATATTTGGGAAAAGGACATTCCTTCTCGGTTGCTTACGGCGCCCATACAGGAATCGGTACTTTGCCTTTGCTTTATTACGGAAACGAGGAGCAAAAGGCGAAATACATCCCGAAACTCGCGACCGGCGAATGGAAAGCGGCCTATTGCTTAACTGAGCCAGGTGCTGGTTCCGATGCCAATTCAGGAAAAACCAAAGCAGTTTTATCAGCAGACGGCAAACACTACATCCTGAACGGACAGAAGATGTGGATCACGAATGGTGGTTTTGCAAACTTCTTTACCGTATTTGCAAAAATCGACGATGACGCTGTGCTCAGCGCTTTCCTTGTAGAGGCAGACAGCGAAGGGATTTCCCTGAACCCGGAAGAGAAAAAGATGGGGATCAAAGGATCGTCTACACGCCAGGTTTTCTTCAACAATGTCAAAGTACCGGTTGAAAACCAACTGGCAGGCAGACAGGACGGTTTCAAAATTGCCCTCAACATCCTGAACATTGGCCGTATCAAGCTCGCCGGTGGCGTATTGGGCGGAGCCAAACAAACGATCACAGATTCGATCCGTTATGCCAATGAAAGAGAACAATTCGGCAGGTCGATCTCTAAATACGGTGCAATCCGTGCAAAAATCGCAGACCAGGCGATCAAGGCATTTGTACTCGAATCAGCCATGTACCGCGCCGGACAAAACATCGACGATGCGATCAAAGCGCTGATCGACGGCGGTATGGAAAAATCCAAAGCAACCCTGAAAGGTATCGAGCAGTTCGCTGCGGAATGTGCGATCCTGAAAGTAGCTGGTTCCGAATGCCTGGATTTCGTAGTAGACGAAGGCGTTCAGATCTTTGGAGGTATGGGTTACTCCGCTGAATCCAGCGTTGAGCGAGCGTACAGGGATTCCCGTATCAACCGGATTTTTGAAGGAACGAACGAGATCAACCGCATGCTGACGGTGGACCTGATCCTGAAAAGGGCCTTGAAAGGCGAACTGGACCTGATGGGACCAGCGATGAAAGTAGCCGGCGAATTGGTGAGCATCCCGGAAACAAAAGAATTGGGTAGCGGGCCGCTCGCAGGAGAATATGCTGCACTTGAAGGATTCAAAAAATCCATCCTGCTCGTAGCCGGCGCTGCCGTTCAAAAACTCATGCAGACACTTTCCAAGGAACAGGAAGTACTGATGAACATCGCGGATATCGCGATCTGGACGTACCAGGCTGAATCAGCTTTGCTGCGTGTCGACAAAATGATCCAGTCGCAGGGTGAGGAAGCTTCCAGGGTACAGATTGCAATCGTGAAAACTTTCTTCTACGATGCCGCTGATCTCATCGCGAAAGCAGGCAAAGATGCCGTGAATTCATTTGCAGAAGGCGATGAGCTGCGCATGATGCTGATGGGCCTCAAACGCTTCACAAAAACGGACAATTTCAACCCGAAAGAAGCCCGCCAGGTGATCGCAGCCAAATTGATCGAAAACAATCAATACGATTTGTAATCTCACAGAGATTTAATGATACAGAAAAGGGTCTGCTTGCGAGCAGACCCTTTCTATTTGTATTCGGTTTTCAAATTCCGGCGAGCCGGATTTTCAATGCTTATTTCTCTTTCACGAATTTGTTGAAGAAATCCTGAACTTTGTAAGTTTCTCCATCCAGTTGGATCTCGCGCACCTGGTTAGAGATCAGGAAACGCTCCATGACCTGTCTGTTGATGTTTTCGTTCGCCGTCAGCGTCAAAGTTGCTTTTTTCGTCTTGTCATCAAATGCAACTGCGAAATACTGCGTGTAATAAGCAGCCGTTTTTTTGACTTCTTCAGCGGACGCTGTCGCCGGAAGCTCAAACTCATATTTACCGGCTTTTCTGAATTCTGTCAATTTCTGGGCGCTTTCCACCTTCGCAACCGGTTTCGATTCCTGTGCATTTACCATTCCACCTGCGAGGATCAACAGACACATTGTAAGCAACTTTTTCATATTTCTTTCTATTTAGTGATTGTTAGACGCAAAAACGAAATTGGAAGTTGTTTTTCCAATCATTTTTCGGAAATTTACAATTATTTTGCCAAATAAATCCATGGAAGCATCTCAATTAGCCGCTTATTTCAAAAAAAAACAGCTGGAAGCAGGTTGTGACGAAGCCGGAAGAGGCTGTCTCGCAGGCCCTGTTGTTGCGGCGGCTGTGATCCTGCCCCCGGAATTCAGTCATCCGTGGCTCAATGACTCGAAAATGCTGACGGAGAAAAAACGCGAAGCCTTGCGTCCGATCATTGAAAAAGAGGCGATCGCGTGGGCTGTTGCCTACATCGACCATGCACAGATCGACGAGATCAATATCCTGAATGCAAGCATTCTCGCGATGCACGAAGCCGTCAACCAATTGCACACGCAGCCTGAATTCCTGCTGATCGACGGCAACCGATTCAAGCCGCATGCCGTTCCGCACATGTGCTTCGTCAAAGGCGACAGCCGCTTCAGGTCGATCGCCGCCGCTTCCATCCTGGCAAAAACGCACCGCGATGCATACATGGACGCGCTGCATACAGATTTCCCACATTACAACTGGCAACAAAACAAAGGCTATCCGACGATTCAGCACAGAAAAGCCATCGAAACTGTAGGCTTCTCCCCTTTTCACCGCATGACCTTCACGGTCAAATCCGTGATCCAGACAAGCCTGGAATTTGAATAGATCCTGTTTTTTTAACTAAATAACTATAAAAATCAGCCGATTTTGGGTCATAAACTTTACTTTTGAACAGCTGTTAAAGTGAAAACCATGTTCAATCGTCTGTTTTTAATCATCACCTGCATCGTCAGTTTTATCTGGATCTCTTACGTGGCTTTCGATCTGCTCGATCAGCGGGATAAAGTCACCCCCCAGAATATCTTTAACAACATGGACGGCGAAATCCTCGTCATCAACCGTCCGCATGAAGTCCGGCTCGATGAGCTTGAGTTCAAGGTACACGACCAGATGCGTCCTGTACTCGATAAATTATTGTCGGCCGCTTACCTGAACGAACGTTTCTACATCTCCCAGCAAAGACCGATTTTGATCGTAGAGATCTCCACGATCTGGGATGCAGAAACCCTGCGTTCCTTTTGCAGCTCGAAAGGCTTCTCCCTTGAGAAGAACGGCTCGGGCAATACGACTGACCTCAGCGACCTCGCTTTTGAAAATGGATTTTCAGGACGCTGCGAGCGCAACTTCCTGCTGATCTCGACCGCACACATTCACGGTGGCAACCACGGCATTGCCTGGCCGATCTGGGACCAGAAAGCGAGCGCCAGCATCATCCAGCTCAATCAACCGTTTAAATCGACAGATGTTTATTTCAAGGAAGACGGAACGATCGCCTACCAGACGAAATACAATGCGGAAAGCGACAGCCGCAAGATCGACGACAAAGATATTTTTGCACAGGTATTGCCCGACAAGCTGACGAAATACCATTTCTACGAGCGGAATTATGCGAAAAGTATCCACCTGCTGAGCGCAGAAAGTCCATTGTACCTCTGGGCCGAATCCGGCTATGTAACCTTTGAATACCGCGGCGAGCCCTGTCTCATTTCCGATTACATCGGCGGACAGGATCCATTTACCGTGATCCGGGAGAAATCTGCCGAGAGCGACGAGGTGATCGACGACAGGCAACAAGGTTCCCAGCTTTTTCAATACATCCAGGTGACTTCAAACTTTCCTGCGGATGCAGCGAACGGTTTCTACATGATGTACATCGCTGATAAAGTCGTGCTTTCCGCCAGCGAAGAAACGTGCAGGCAGATCGTTGCAGATTACCAGCTCGGGAAAACGGTCGCACTAAACAAAGCCGTCAGCGATCGTTTTTATGGCAAGCTGCCGCAGAAAGTCTCTGAAAGATACATCACGACCCGGGAATCCTATTCGAAAAGCGCGTACAGGAATATCCTCATCAAAACAGTTGTTGCCCATACAGCGATCGAACAACCGGCAGCCGGCGGCGAAAAGCAGCGCGCTGAAAAAAGCTGGACGCAATCCGTCAACGGACAAAACACCATCCTGCTGGGCAGGTCCGGAACGCAATTTATCTGGACAAGCGCCAATGAAATGATTGCAGTTTCCAA
>Ga0247806_10000991_pt1 | contig 14909 bp, 16 predicted proteins | sample UWRJL059202B1_FD_179935 | JGI IMG/M metagenome (GOLD analysis project Ga0247806, IMG submission 179935) | Plant litter microbial communities from Arlington Agricultural Research Station in Wisconsin, United States - UWRJ-L059-202B-1 | ecosystem: Environmental > Terrestrial > Plant litter >... | reverse complement strand
AAAAATATTATGGCTATTTCCACAATGGGGGGTTTAGGTTAGAGCGTATCGATTACCGAACTTAATCGACTTGTAATTTCGGCTATTTCGCCAATTCCGTTTACCGGAAAGTATTTGCCCTGTGCTTTGTAATATTCTATAAGCGGGGCGGTTTTTTCGTTATATTCCTGATAGCGGTTGCGTATCAGGCTTTCGTCCTGGTCATCAACCCTGCCGCTGGTCTTACCCCTTTCAAGCAGGCGCTGCACCAGTATTTCGTCATCGGCTTCAAGCGCAATGGTAGCGGTTACTTCCCATCCTTTAGATGTTAAATACGCATCAAGCGCATCGGCCTGTGCCGTAGTACGCGGAAAACCATCAAACAAAAAGCCTGCAGTATCAGGGTTCTTGCTCACTTCATCTTCAAGCATTTTTATAGTTAACTCATCCGGCACAAGCTCTCCTTTATCTATATAGGTTTTGGCAAGCTTACCAAGGGCAGTATCATTCTTTAAATTAAAGCGAAAAAGATCGCCGGTAGAAATATGCGTAAGGTTGTATTTAGATTTTAGAAATTCAGCCTGGGTGCCTTTTCCTGCGCCCGGTTTGCCAAACAGTACAATATTGATCATTTTGTTCAGGGGTTGTTGTGTTGTATTATTGATGTAATTGATAAATTTCGGGTAAGTTGCGCCCCTGTCCGTCATAGTCAAGGCCGTAGCCCACTATAAACTTGTTGGGTATCTCAAAACCTATATAATCCAGATCGATATTTTTAGTATACGCTTCCGGCTTAAAGAAAAGGGTAGCTATTTTAAGCTGCTTAACCTTTTGTGCCTCAAACATTTTTTTAAGTTCTTCTATAGTATTGCCTGTATCTACAATGTCTTCTATAATTACTACACTCCTGCCCTCCAGGTTTTGGTTAAGCCCTATAAGCTGCTTAATTTCTCCTGTAGTGCTGGTGCCCTCGTAAGATGCTAATTTTACAAAGCTTACCTCACACGGCAGTGTGTAGTGTTTTGCAAAATCTGCCAGTACCATAAAAGCACCGTTAAGCACACCTATAAATACAGGCACTTCTCCTGCAAAGTCTGCTTCGGCTTGTTTTGCCATACGTACAATTGCCGCTTCAATATCAGCAGCAGTTATAAAAGGCACAAAGTGTTTGTCATGAATTTGTATCACGTTCGGCATAAATATAATTTGCAAATATACTAATTCGCAAACAGCCACTTACAAAGCTGCGTTTATTTTGCATTAATTTTATGAATGTTAAATTATATTTAATATTCAGGGGTTTAGCATAGTAAAACTGCAATAAATAGGTAATTTCGGATAATTATTATCTTTTTATAAATACGCATTATGAAAACTAAAGTACTTGCACTTGCCCTAACCGGCCTTATATCGCTTAACTCCTGCAAACAGCAGGTAACTAAAGAAGAAAAAGAAGTAGCCAAAGCAGAGGGCAGCACAACTGTAAAAACTGCCATAGGCGACCTTGTTTTGCCGGCCCCTTTTGCAACAGAATCTGTCACTAAGAACAGCAGTATGGAAGACTGGCCGGAAGGCGTTACCCCAAAAGCTCCTGCAGGTTTCACAGTTACTAAATTTGCAGGAGACCTTAATAACCCCCGTAATACTTACATAGCCCCTAACGGCGATATTTTTGTTTGCGAAAGCGGCACTAAAGCCAGCAAAGACCAGATAACTGTTTTTAGGGATAAGGATAAAGACGGTACCTTTGAAACACGAGCCGTTTTTGCCGAAAAACTTAGCCAGCCGTATGGTATGCTGATTCTTAAAGACCATTTTTATATTGCCAATACCGATGGCCTTTATATGTACCCGTACAAAACGGGCGACATGAAACTTACCGGCAAAGCACAAAAAATTGTAGAACTGCCAGCAGGCGGTTATAACAACCACTGGACACGTAACCTTTTGGCTAATGCCGATGGTTCTAAAATATACATATCGGTAGGATCAAGCAGCAACGTTGCCGAACATGGCATTACCGAAGAAACCCGCCGTGCAGATATTCTTGAGGTAAACCCTGACGGTACCGGCGAACGCATTTTTGCAAGCGGGTTGCGTAACCCTGTGGGTATGGACTGGAACCCTGTAAACAAAGAGCTATGGACAGCAGTTAATGAACGTGATGAGCTGGGCGACGAACTGGTTCCTGATTATATTACCAGTGTTAAAGAGGGTGGCTTTTACGGATGGCCTTACTCATATTATGGCCAGATTGAAGACCCACGCATGAAAGGACAGGGAAAAGAACTTGTTGCCAAGGCTATTGTACCTGATGTTCCTGTTGGCGCGCACACTGCCTCTTTAGGTATTGCATTTTATAACAAAGACGCTTTCCCGGCGCAGTATAAAAATGGTGCTTTTGTAGGGCAGCATGGTTCATGGAACAGATCTGTATTAAGTGGCTATAAAGTACTTTTTGTACCGTTTAAAGATGGTAAGCCGTCGGGCAAGCCTCAGGATTTCCTAACCGGGTTTATTGCTAACGAAAAAGATGCCAAGGCGTATGGCCGCCCGGTAGATGTTACCGTTATGAACGATGGTTCGCTGCTTGTTAATGATGATGCCGGTAACACCTTATGGAAAGTTACCGCTACTAAATAAGAATTTTACACACTAATATTTTAAATCCTGCAGTACTTTTACCTGCAGGATTTTTATTACATGCCTATCAGACATCCATCATGAAAACAACACTACTTTCATTTTTATTCTTACTGCTATTAGTTACCGGAAAATCTTTTGCACAGGATACAATTCCGGCGAGGAAAAAAGAAAAACCTTTAACAACACGACAAGATTATAATGACAGTATTAGTAAGACTAAAGTTTACCCAAGCGATATTAGAGACTATGTGTATGGCATTAAAATAAATACTGAACTCCAGCCCCTAACCATAAGCAGATACCATATTAACGACAGCCTTCTTAATGCACCGGCAAGTATCAGTATACTTTCGGCACAGCAAATTCAGCGCAATAATTTATCTGACATCTCCCCAATCTTAAATACGCTCCCTGGGGTGTTTATGCAATCGGGCGGGATTAATACTAACCGTATCTCCATTCGTGGTATCGGGGCACGTACGCCTTATGGCACTAATAAAATACGTGCGTTTTACGGCAGCATCCCATTAACATCGGGCGATAGCGAAACAACCATAGAAGACATCGATTTACAAATGATAGACCATATAGAGGTTATTAAAGGACCTTTATCCAGTTTTTATGGCGCAGGCCTTGGCGGGGCAATATTACTAACCCCAACGCAAGCCACAACTTTAGGCAGCCGCGGTATGGTAAGCAGTACACACGGGTCGTTTGGGTTAGTTAAAAACACCGTGAGTTATGGCCTCAATACAAAAGAGGGAAGCCTTAACCTTAGCTACCATAAGCTGGAGAATGACGGCTACCGCGACAACAGCCATTACAACCGCGAAGGCGTTACCCTTGCGGGAGAATTATTTAGAAAAGAAAAGAGCAAGCTTACCTATTTTGGTAACTACACGTACTTAAAAGCTTATTTGCCAAGTTCTGTAAGCAAGACAAGTTTTGACAATAACCCTCGCGCAGCAGCACCTACATGGGCAGCAAGCAAGGGTTATGAACAATATAAATCGTACCTGGGCGGACTTGCATACGACTGGCAGGCCACGGACTGGCTTAAAAATTCGACATCTATTTTCATTAATGTAAAAGACAGTTATGAACCCCGCCCGTTTGATATATTGTACCAGCATACAACTGCTTACGGCGCACGTACACAGTTTTTTGGCGATTTTAGCATTGGTACTATGAAATCGAACTTTATTGCCGGGCTCGAATATTTTAAGGACGGCTTTAAAGGCGGCACATATGCCAACCTCTACCAGCAAAATAACGGCAACGGTACACTACAGGGCGACAGGCAAACCGGCACCGAGCAGGACCGTGATTTTATTAATGCCTTTGCACAATTCAGGATTCAGCTATCGCGAAGGTTTGAAGTGCAGGCAGGCGTTAACTACAACAAAACAGAATTTGATTTAGATAACACCTTCCCGCTTGATACCCGCGCTACCGAAAGTTACAGCTATAACGGCATATGGTCGCCGCAATTATCATTACTCTATAAACCATCGGTTTTGCAAACCATTTACGCATCGGTAAGCCGTGGGTTCTCATTACCATCTATAGAAGAAACCCTTACTGCGGACGGTACTATTAACGCCAACATAAAACCGGAGAACGGTTATAATTTTGAAGTAGGCGGTAAATTTTACCTTGCCAATAAAGACCTGTATGCAGAGATTTCGGCCTACCGCATGCAGATAAAAGACCTGCTTGTGGCACAACGCGTGGGTGATGACCAGTACATAGGAGTTAATGCAGGCGAAACATTACATGAGGGAATTGAAGCATCTATAAATTACAACTGGCAAATAAGCGATAGTTTTTCCGTTCAGCCATACGCAGCAGCGTCTATAGGCCATTATGAGTTTAAAGAATTTTTAAATAATGATACTGATTATAGCGGCAACCACCTTACCGGAGTACCGAACAACAAACTTAACGGTGGCATAACGGTACTTATACCCCATGGCTTGTACCTTAGCGCCGATTATTATTATACCGACCGTATTCCGCTTAACGATGCCAACTCATTATATTCTAACAGCTATAGCCTGCTGAATGCAAAACTAGGATGGCGACACGAAATTTTAAAAGGGTTAAGTACCCATGTTTCGGCAGGAGTAAATAATATTACAGATACCCGCTATGCATCTATGGTACTGGTAAATGCAACAGGAGTAAATGGTACCCCACCCCGCTATTATTACCCGGGGTTACCTGTAAATTATTACGTAAATATATCTCTAAACTACACGTTTTAAAGGGATGTCACGAAATGTCACGCTACCAGTCACGCTTTATCACGCCCTAAAATTTACAATAGTGTTTTTTATATTTAATTTTATCGACAGCAATAATTGCTAAGAGACCATTAACTATTAAAAACAAAATGCTATGAAATTTTTATTACTAATGTCCCTATTTTTCACGGTTACATTTTCTGCTTTTGCGCAGGACGCACCCGTAATACAGGGAGACGTAATGCTGTGCCCAGACACGAACGGCACAGCCACAATTACTAATGATGTTACTTACACCACGTACCAGTGGTACAGCAAGTACTGGTTTAACGATGACCCGTATGTTGCCATTGATGGCGCAACATCGGCTTCGTTTACGTATGACTGGTTTACTTACGACCAAAGCCTTTTAAAAGTAGTCGTTACACTTAATGGGGTGGAATTAGAGTCTAACGCTATACAAATAGACAGCTATAACTGGGCATCATTATTAGTATCTACCACTACAGATGGTAATGTAATACGCGGAGAATACCCTATTTACCTTATATGCGAGGGCGGTACGCTTACGAGCACTGTTCTTAGTCCTTATACTATTGCACAATGGTATAAAGACGGTGTGGCCATAGAAGGTGCTACAAACCTTAGCTATACCATGACAGAGCCAGGCGAGTATTATGTGGTTGCAGGCGTAGCTGTTTGCCCTAACCGCACCAGCACATCATTACCAATAGTTGTGCAGGCTAACCCTGATTGTGCCACGCAAAGCTTAATACCTGTTATTGGCGGAGACACGTTACTTTGCCCCGACACTGATAGTATGGTATTTGTTGCAGAAGGTATAATAACTTATGATAGCTACCAGTGGTTCGTGAGTTTTGATGGGGGTGCGTTTAATGCTATTGAAGATGCCAATGCTGACAACTTTATGATTAATGCCAATACGTACGATCAGGGTACGCTTAAATTAGTAGTTACAGAAGCCGGTGTTACGTATGAGTCTAACACACTACTTATTGATGTTAGAAACTGGACACCTCTTTTCTTTAATACAAGCATAAATGAAGAGGTAAGCCAGGGTGTAGACGAAGAAGGTAATTTTAGCTATTTACTTTGCCCGGGCGGAGAAATCACCAATACGTTACCGGTGCTTTTTACAGAGAACATTCAGTGGTTTAAAGATGGCGAGCCTATAGAAGGTGCTAATGAAACCACTTATGTAGTTACAGAACCGGGATCCTACCATGCAGTTGCTTCGCCTTCTACGTGCCCTTACAGCACTAACAGTACAGCAGGCACTCCATTGGTAGTAAGCCTTAACCCGGATTGTATTGCAGGAATTGATGCACCAACTGCAAAAACATTCACAATGTATCCTAACCCTGCAAACAGTATTTTAAATATTGCTGCACAAACAACAGGTTTTGAAAGCTATGCAGTTTATGATGTTACGGGTAAAAAATTGTTAGAGGGTAAAACAGATGCAGCATTAACTACAGTTACTGTTTCCGCCCTGTCTGCCGGAAGTTATATTGTTAAGCTAAGTGGTTCTAAAGGGAATGCTTCTCAAATGTTTGTAAAACAATAATGCTCTTACATACCTTTTTATAATTTTGTTAAAGAAGCCGTCTCAATACACAATTGAGGCGGTTTTTTGATTTTAGCATTACTATGTCAGGAGATTAAATTTTTCAGTGAAGATATTTTTCAAGTGCCTAGACGCCGCTATTTTCTATCTCAGATTATGCGCTAAAGCCATTAATCCGGACTTTAATAGTACTTTTTCAAGCCCTTTTGTGTTTGAGATGTGCGAACACAGGTTCTACATCGGCAGGGCGCTGTTATCTTTTTTGTATCCCTTTTTCGCTTAAAAGTAGTTCCCTTATTTTTTCTTTATGCCTTCCCAAATTGTGGTTGCGCCCGATACTCCTGTTCGCTTTTGCCCGGTGGCACAGGCCACGCATGCGGCATCCCTGGCAGTTTTTGGCTTGGTAATGGGATAAGCTTTGCTCATATCCTGCTTCTGTTACCCGTTTGCTTTGGTGGGTTTTGTTCATTTTCTGGCACATCGGGCATATATAATAATCTTGTTCTTTAAGTTAATATTCTCACGAAGTGCCAACTCTATCCTGCGCGAGGAATAGACATTGGTCCTATAACTATAGACCATTACCTTCAAATGCATTTTAGGATGGTAACCCGGATTACCCCTCCTTACTGTAGGGTTCACGTAAGGACTGGATATTTATATTCTCTACGACAGCGTTAATAACCCGCACCGGATGATGGTCAGAGATTAAATCATCAAATTAATGTGGGAAAACGTGGGACTGGTTTTGGTTATACGGCCTAAATCAAATTTTTTAATACATTGATAATCAAATTATTTAATATAATTAAAAATAAACTTTCTGCTAAACAAATTGCATAAAAAACCGCCTCAGTTTTGAGATGGCTTCATTACTTTGTTATTAAACTATACTTTATTTATTCTGCCAAATTTTATAAAATGAAAGAGGCCTGAACAAATTAATGAACAGGCCACCCCTCAGAAAAAAACACATTCATTTATTGTTTAACAACTTTTATAGTTGCAGTTTCATTACCAGATGCTACTTTAATAAAATAGTTACCAGCACTTAAACTTATCATGTCTATTTGAGAATTAGTTGCATTAAGTTGTTTATTAAGTACATTTTGTCCCATTATATTATAAACACTTACCGAAGATAGATTTTTATCGGCAGACAGGTTTATAACATTTGTAACCGGGTTAGGGTAGTATTTTAATCCTATTTTATTAAAGGAGTTTAAACCTAAAACCGCTGTAGTTGCTCCCATAACGTTAGATGTTATTGATGTAGCATTATCATTTGTAGCCTTTACCCTGTAAAAGTATTGTGTGTTTGGCACTAAGCCTTCTACATCTTTAGAGTTGGCGTCAAGCACAAGATTCTCATACCCTTCAACAAACGTATTAAACTCAAACGAGGTGCTTACATCTAAAATGTATTCTGCGCCACCGGCAACACGCCCCCAGTTAGCGGTAAAACCTGTAGTGGTAATATTTGTTGGTGGAGTTGTAACAGGAGCTGCAATTATTCCTCCCGCAGGTGTATTGTAAACTAAAAGGTTATCTATGAAGGCTCTCTTCTCTGTTGTTTCTATAATAATTCTTGAGTGAGCCTGGCAGTTAGTATATTGTAGCGTAACTCTCTCAAAATCCTGGTCTATTGTTGCCGTATAATGAACAATCTGAGTTTCCTGCCCCGTTAAAATCACTTTTATCTGATTCTCTACAGTCGTCCAACCTTTAATATCAAAAGAGACTGTAATCAATCCTCCGTTTACATTTAAATCCATATAATTTGTAGTAATATAACCTAAGTTAGAAGTATCGTTACCGTTACCAAGTCGTAACGCCCCACCAGCTTGGTATGTCCTGAATGCTCCAGCTAAATTAGAGTTTACTGTCCACGGGCTGTCAGACCCTGTTAACGTAGTGTTGTCTCCTACAGTTATAGAATTAAAATCTTCAGAATAAATTGATGTTTGCGCACTTGTGCCGCCAGCGCAAAGTGTCATTGCAGATACTAAACAAAACTTAAAAAGGTTTTGTAAGATGGTAATTTTTTTCATAGTAATAATGTTAATTAATGATTGATCTCGAAATAATACTCCAATGTCATTTGTATGACAATAGAAAACAAATGTGCAGTTTTAAAAGCACTATTACCATAAAAATGTACGAATTGGGGGGACATTGCATTGGAAAAATGGGGACAATGGCAAAAACAATGCGTTTTTATTAAAAAAGTACAGAGCCGCACATTATTAACAATCTAATTTAATTTGCAAAGCAATAATTAAACTACAATGTGGCATTAAATTATTGACAATATTACTCCAAATAATTTAAATATATTTTATGCCAATTTCAAGATTACATTACCATAATAATTTTAAAAAATATTATTTTAGCCACATGCGCACCTCCAGTTATATCAAAATACTATTGTTAACATTATGCCTGGCCCATTTTAATTTGGCACCGGCGCAGGAGAACACAAAAACACCTTTGCAGCTTTGCCAAAATTTAATAGACAAAGGCAACAAGGCAAAAAAAACCGGTGACTACGCCAAGGCTTTAGAGTACTATTCGGAAGCAGAAATACTTGCCGAAAATGAGCAATGGCAACAGGAACTTTTTGATATTAAGAACAATATTGGTGTAGTATATGCAAGCCTCTCTAATTATGGCGAGGCACGCGGCTATTATGAGCAGGCGCTGCAAATTGCTCATAAAGACCCTAAAGATAACCTTGTTATGGTGCTTAATAACATAGCCAATACCTACAGCTATGAGAACGATTACCGTAATGCCATAAAGTATTTTAAGGATGCTTATAATGACCCAAAGGCTAATAACTCTGAAAATGCCAGCACTTTTCTTGCCATAAACATATCTGATAATTATAATAAACTTGGTGATTATAAGGAAGCCCGTAAATATTTAAATAAGGTAGGTACGTTTAAAAAGTCAGGTAAGGTGGCTTTGTTCTGGAGGTTAAACTATGCCGAAACTTTTTATATTGAAGGAAATTATAAAGAGGCAGAAAAGATGATGCTGGATTTAGTAACCGACAGCACTAATCAAAAAGATACTGATAGTTATGTTTATAGTACAGAGCTGCTTAGTAAAATATACACTAAATTAAACAATCGTGCTAAAGCAATATTTTATGCTAAAGAAGGATTGCAGCACAGCTTTAAAATGAAGGCAAGGATAGACCTTTACGACAGGCTATCTGTACTATATTATGAGCAACAAGAGTATGCCGTTGCATCAAGATATAAAGATTCGGTCATTGCTACTAAAGATTCTATCGCTGCTTTAGTAAACAAAGAACTATTTGAAACCAATAGTATAAAACTTAAAATACAGCGTTACCAAAACGAATTAAAAATCAATAAAGAAAAGCAGGGTAATGAGCGCACACTCTTTATTATCGTTATCATCTTCAGCGTCATACTGTTCTTTTTTATTTACAGGGTGTTAAAAAACCGGCTGTTAAAACAAAAACAGGAAAAGATTATAACAGAGAATCAGCAGAAGATAATTGAACTGGAGCTCGACCACTTAAAGAACAACATTGCCGAGAAAAATCGTAAGCTTAGTGCAAAGGCGCTATACCTTTCGGGCCGTAACGAACTTATAGAAGAGGTCATCAATTCGGTATCCCAAATTAAAGAGGTATCGCAAAATCAGGAAGTATCTAACTATATAAAATCGCTTAAGGACTACCTTAAAACCGATGCTGAGTGGGATGATTTTATTACTTACTTTGAAAAGGTAAACCCGGCATTTTTAAGTACCCTTAAAACCAAGCACCCACAGCTTAACCCTGCCGACGTAAGGTTTATATGCTACCTCTATATGAATCTCGACCTTAAAGAAATAAGTAATATTTTTAGTATTACCGTAGAAGCAGGCAAGAAAAGAAAGCAACGCATAGCCAAAAAACTTGAGGTTGATGCCGATGAGCTGCATAATTATATTTTGAGGCTTACGTAAACTTTAAACGTTCTAAAATCAAAAAATCTATTATTCCCATCTCTCCTTACTCCCGCCATCCTTATCCATTATCTCTCTGATTTTTCGGTCTTCCCAATTGGAGCCAAAAAACACATCAGTTCCAAAAACCCCAAAGGCATGAATAGCCAGCCCAAGCCCCCAGAAAATTGCCGTTGAGAATGTAGCGAAACTTAGAAATTCTTCCCCCGGTTCGAGATCACGCCAATGCATGATTAATAAAGCGATATTAATAATTATATATACTGCAAGGTGCTTGTAAAACCCCTTAATAGACTTTACTTTTTTTAAAGCCCTTTCTACCCTTCTCTGTTCCTCTAAATTTTCCATTTTTATATACTTTTTAGCCTTTATAGCTGTTGTTTTTATCTTTCTGCATGAGTTCTCTTAATTTGCGGTTTTCCCAGTCTTTTCCCACAAAAGGTATATATCCAAAGGCACTCATGCCGTGAAAAACTAACGCCGTACCCCAGCCGGAAAGCGAAAACCAAAACCAGTGAAACTCCGGCCTTGTAGTAAGGTTTACACAAATCAAAATGGGAATTACTATACAGTAACACATAAGGTTATAATAAAAGCCTTTTATTTCCCGCACTTTACTTTTTGCCCTCTTGTAGGCTATGCTATCAGGATTTTCCATAATATTTTTTATTATTATTAATACTGAATGCTGTCACATTCTGTAACTGATTACTGAAAACTGTTCACTGAATACTGAATCACTGCCACTTACTGCCTTTTTCTTTCTCTATAAGCTCTCCTATCTTGCGCTCTTCCCAGTCCCTGCCTAAAAAAGGGGTCATGTTAAATACGCTTAATGCGTGAAATGCAATTGGTATTCCCCAACCTAATACCGGCCATAAAAACCACAGGTAAAACGGGTAGGTTGTCAGGTTAATTACCATAAGCACAGTCATTACCACTATATATGCCATAAGGTGCATATAAAAAATCTTCATCTCCTTAACCTGCTTTTTTACTTTATTAAGTACCAAAGCATCATTTTCGTTAGTTCCCATTTTGTTGATTTTTATTTGATTGATGATCGAACACTGATTACCGCGATTGTTAATTAATTACCTCCACTTGCTGTTTCGTTCTTTTTCCAGCAGCTCTTTTACTTTGCGCTCTTCCCATCCCGATCCTAAAAACGGCATGTAATTAAAAACACTCATACCATGTATTGCCACCCCTAAACCCCAACCCATAGCTGGGTATAAAAACCAAAGGTGCTCTGCACTTGTGGCGAGGTTTACTATGGCAAGGCCGGTAATAATTACCACATAAGAAAAGAGGTTGCCGTAAAATCCTTTTATCTCTTCTACTTTTTTCTGCGCTTTATAATAGCTTGTATCTTTTTCGTTATATACTGGTTCCATGATATTTACCTGTTTAGTTAATACGGGGAGTTTTACTGTAAAATATTTTTCGGTTTGTTCTATCTGTACCTGTCGTGCAGTAATAATGGCATAGCGGCTGATAATGTTTTGCAGTCCCACGCCCCTGCGATCCTGCAACACTTCCTTTTTTTGGAAGTCATTTTGCACGACCAGGTAACCGCCTTCTTCATAAATCCTTATATGTAATGGCCTTTCCTGGCTCACTACGTTATGCTTAACTGTGTTCTCTAACAGCAGTTGCAAAGACAATGGCACTACCCTTGCATCAGGGCTCGATATAGTAGTGGGCAGTTCGTAAAAAACACTGTTTTCAAACCTCATTTTCAGCAGGTTCATATAGGTTCTGGCAAAAGTTAGCTCTTCTTCTATACTTACCAGTTCTTTATCTTTTTGTTCCAGCACATAACGGTAAACTTTAGATAATGATGTGGTAAAACGCTGGGCACTATCAGGGTTTTCTTCAATAAGCGAACTAAGAACATTAAGGCTGTTAAACAAGAAATGGGGGTCTATCTGGTTTTTCAATGTCTCAAACTTGGCCGAAGCAGTACCTGCAATAATCTTTTGCTGCTTTACCCTGTTTTCCTGAAACTTTTTATAAAAATGGAACAGGTGCAACGAAAAAGTTATAACTATGGTGATGATCATAGCAATGTAATAATTGCTTATATCCTCATCCCTGAAAAAAGCCATGAACGATTTACCTTCTATTATAATATCTTCAAAAATGCGAAGGAAGAACACTATTACTAACGATATTACAAAAGAACTTACAAAGCCTGCCAAAAGCCTTTTAACCGATAGGCCTGAATTGTTAAACACCTTGTCCATTACCATAAACACAACCGCATTACCCAGGTGCAACAATATGGTGTATAACATTATGAACAGGAACTGGCGCGGTATATCGTCATTCCAACCAAGTGGCCTGCCCCCTGCCACAGCAATAAGGTACAGTACTATAAAGATGATGACACCAAGGCCAAGCGCACGAAGAAATTCTTTTGATACTATTTTCATTACAGGTGTTTTGTTTAGTGGGTGCAGCTATTTTAGCATTATTTACCGCACTCGGCAAGGGCGGCTTCTGCCCTTTCTTTACCCCATTTAGGGCTAAACGGCGTTTCCGGTTTAAAGTTAGCAAAAAGACCAATAGAGCGTTCAATCTCGGCACACATTGGTTTGGTGTCATTCCCGAAAAACTTAGCCGACCCTATTGCAAATTGCGCCTTATTAAACACTACCCTTGGGTTATTTGGCGCAATAACAATCGCTTTTGCATACAGTTCGTTAGTAGGTGCCGAAAGTTTCATTCCGTTAGTCATCGGGTCAGCCACGATCCAGGCTGTGTTTATCATTGCCTGCATTACAAGCAGTTCGGCATTGTTAGGTGAAAGCGCATCAGCAGTATCCTGTGCAGATTGTGCCTTGGCAAGCAGCGCGCTAATAGTTTGTTTGTCTTTAGTCTTAAAAGCCTCGGTAGTATTTACAAGTGCAACATAATATAATGGAAGCCAGTTAGTTTTTTCGGCAGCGGCTATCCTTTCAAAAAGTGCCGATGCCTCGGTAGCTTTATCCTCTTCCCACAGGCCGAATGCTTTTTTCATACCTGTTTCATATTGCGATTGCGCATTTACTACATTACACATAAAAAAGATAAAAAAGGTAATTGCTCGTATCATAACTTTAAATTTTAATTGGTTGTTGTATTTTGATAGAACAAAGATGCACACAATTTGCTCCCAATAAAAAAGCTTCTTACCCAGTTGTAGATTTTAAGGGATGAGTTGTAAATAATTAACTAACTTTGTGTAATCACGTAATTGTACTGCTATGGAAAGGCTGTTATTGAAAGGGAAATCGAAGGAAGATATGAAACTGATTGCTAATCTTGCCATGAGACTTGGCATGACTGTAGAGTATGTACCTGATGAAGATAGTTACGCTACCATAAATGAACCGGAAGCTCTTGCCGAATGGGGTAACTTATCTAAAAATCAGCAACAGGGATTGTTAGATGCTATTGAAGATGTAAAGTTAAACGGTGGCAAGAAGCATGAAGATGTTATGAAAGCAATGCGGAAGAAGTATGAGTAAGGAAATTATCTGGTCTTCGGCAGCCGAAAATGACTTATTGAAAATTTTAGAATACCTTAACCTAAACTGGAACACTAACGTAACCAATTCTTTTCTTGATATTTTAGACGAAAATATTTCTCAGGTATCTTTTACACCTGACCTATTTCCCGTTTTTAATAAATCGCTTAATATTAGGAAATGTATTATTACAAAACACAACACTTTGTATTATGAAAATCACGATTCAGAAATAGTTATTCTTAGAATATATGATGTACGTCAAAACCCTGACAAATTAAAATTCTAATAAATACTTTCTAAACTATAATTAGGCTAAATTTGAGGAACGATAGTAAAACTGATTATGAGCCAAAGCGCAACACTGTATTTAATAAGTAATGAACGGTTTGAATTGCTCGAAGACAACCCAGATAAAAGTAAAATACAAGCTTTATCTTATGGCGATGAAACCTTTGAGCAAACCCATGAAGGAGTAAGCTTTCTGCTCGAAAAATTCTTTAAAGGCGAAGACCTTACGCTTATAAAAGAAATTTTTGAACCTACCGAATTTATTGGAGAGGGCCTTGATGATGATCTTTATGAATCGCATAGCGTTGAGGATATTGAGAATTTTGAAGAAAGCGCCATTTATTATCTTGACCCTATACAGATAGCGCGCATCAATTTTTTGCTCAATTCATTAGAATTAAATATTGTATTAAATGCTTATAACTCGGCAGAATTTAACAATAATGGCGTATATCCTGAGGTATGGCATGACGACGAAAGCGAAGGCCAGGCTTTTAACAAAGCGCACTTAAAAGAAAGCCTTGAAAGCCTGGTTCATTTTTTTAAAGCCGCCGCCTCGTCAGATGATTATGTACTGGTATCTGTAGGATATTAAACAACTTATCCTTTAATTTCTCTTACCAGGCTTTTATATATAAATGCCTTTTTACCTGCCTG
>Ga0247806_10000989_pt1 | contig 14946 bp, 16 predicted proteins | sample UWRJL059202B1_FD_179935 | JGI IMG/M metagenome (GOLD analysis project Ga0247806, IMG submission 179935) | Plant litter microbial communities from Arlington Agricultural Research Station in Wisconsin, United States - UWRJ-L059-202B-1 | ecosystem: Environmental > Terrestrial > Plant litter >... | reverse complement strand
AATTGTTTTCATATCGATGTCCCTCTCCATACAATTAAATCACTAATAACGATTTCCTGAGAATAACCCTCAATTGTACCGCCTAATTTTTCTCCGTGTACTATATCGTTTTTCATAAATTATAATTGAAAATATTGTTTAACTTCTGATTTTCTGCGACCTATCAATTCTTTATTCTTCGTCCACATCATAAATGCATTGCCTATTTTTCTATCATTAGGATCTTCATTTACAAATCGCAACACCGTACTGTTTTTAAATCCATTTATTCCGATGTTGTAAGCTAACGAAACCAAAGCGTTAAACTGATTCTGATTTACTTTTGATTTAACCAAAGCGTCTACTTTTTTAGCGAAATCCATAGCGGTTAAATTTGCTAATTGCTCGGCATGATCTTTATGCATTTCTTTATCAGTCATTTTTACAGGTGTTCCGTCTAAGTAGTAAGTGTTTCCCATTGCAATAGTAGGCACTCCCTGAGTATCTTTGTAAGGCTTTAAACGTAATCCTTCTCGATCATGTAATGCCTTAAACCCTTTATCGTCTAGTTTCATTTCTTTAAGTTTTCGTGGTTAATGTTTTTTAGTGAGTGTTTGAATTCTTTAAATGTAGATGTCCTCGGAAGATTATTTTCTTTCTGAGTTAGACGCTCAAAAACTTCATCCCCTCTTTTTAAAGCGTTTTCTATTGATTGAAGAATTAACCTTCTATATTCAAGATCTTTATTGTCCGCCTCTATAATTAAATAACTACACATGAATTTATTTTTTAGATTCCACTAATAAATCAATCATCTTGTCCATTTTATTTACAAACTGATTATAAGAGTTGCAAACGTTAGTTAATTGTTCGTTTGAGCTTCTAAGTTCGTTTATAAACAAATCGTTTTTAGACTCAAGTCTTTTATACAAATCCTCATGCTTTTTGTATAAAAAAACCACTACACCTGATAGAACAGTAATTACAATAATACAACCTGTTGTTAAATCAATAAAGCTATGCGCTAGTTCAGCTGTTGGGTTCGTGGCTATTTGTAGGATCATTTTTTAAGCGTTTTATCTATGCAAAGAATAAAGAATATAAACAAAGTTAACGAAAAAATTACGATCTCATATAGCTGTCCGTAAAGTTCGTAATGTTTATGGTAAAATTCGTTACATAATATATTGAAAATATTTACAAAAATCATAGCTATTGGTAGTTTTCTAGTAAGCCAACAATATCTTTTACTAAAAGAAAACCTTTCTATAAATATTATATCGCAAGCAATAGAAAAACCACCTCCATTACCCCATGTAGTAAAATCGAAATAATAACCAAACCATGGTACTATAACAGACAAAAAACTTACACCCATCATAAAATATAGGAGTAAGTGAACTGTTTGGCTTAAAAAGTGCTGGATATACTTAATCATGGTTTAGGTGGGTTTTTTATGCCTCCACCTCCAATATCGCCATCAGGTGCATCAAGCTGAACATTTGAGTCTTTTATATTCGTGCTAGGCGTTTTACTTGCTCCAAAAAAATAACTTAACGGAACCCCTATAAAACCAATTATTGCACCTAATACCATATCTTCCAAATGTATAAATACTATTGCACACATTCCGAAGCAAATAATAAATATTGCTAATAACGACTTAACGTTTACATCTGATAATTTCATTTTTATTTTTTTATTATGTTAATCTCTTTTTAAAATATCCTGTTGAACTTTCAATATATGTTTCCCCTATTTGAACTATTCCACCAGCAGCAGCAGCAACATCATTTGCGTATGTTTGCATATTTGTAGTACTAATACCATAAGGCATATTGTTGCTGTTTTTTATTCCTATGTTATTCACAAAGTATGATTTACTTGAATATGGCGTTATATTTGGAAATGTAGCCGAAGTAGTCGCATCATCAACTACTCCATTTACTTTACTATAACAATTTACTACTTGTAAAGATTTATCGTTTGTGAAATTAGCGTCAGAAAAATCAGAAATTTTTGACCCTGTTGCTATCTGTAAATTTAAATCAATATAAAATCTATTTGAAAAAACTGTTGCAGTTCCTTTTTTGAATAGAGTTCCAGTTGATCCGAAACCAATAACATTACTATTTGTTAATTTAAAACCGGACCAATTTCCTTCTAATGTTAATCCATCGGATAAGTAATAAACCCCGCATGTGGTCCCTGTAAATTGTCTATATCCGTCTAAAATTCCTAATGAAGACCCTGTTACACCTTGAAAGTTTACTTTGTCTAGTTCTATTGCATGTGTTCCGTCGATATCTTTTATATTAAATACTGATCCAAGTCCCGGATAATAAGAAATATTTATTGAAACAAAATCGCCGCTATTTCCCGCCGCACTTATAAATATGCTTTGACCGGCAACATTTTTTTTAATTGACGAAGGATTAAAACCGTATCCATTTATCGTTAATCCACCAGCAGGGACTTGGATATATTCCCCTGTAAGCAATGTTAAGGTTCCATCCACCAAATATGTCATATTTGGGTCCAAAATCTTATTTATTAAGTCTACTTTACTACGAACAACTATTTCATTCTTTTTGTCTTTAAAAGATAGTAATGAGTAATCAACAACAATAGAAGGCAAATTCCCCAAAGAGGTTGCATTAGTTTCCAAACTACCAATTTTTAAAGAAACTATACTTGTTGCCGTTGATTCAATTAAAGCTGCTGGCGTAACTTGATCTATGACGGAATTAATTACATTTATTGTTATAGGTGTTCCGTTTCCATTGTAGTTGCCTTTAACTAATAATTTACCCGGTAGCTTTATTGTGGCGTTTGTCATATTAAGCGTAAACAACGAACTTGCAAATACTGTTAAATATCCGGAGGTTAGGTTCTCAATTATTAAGTTTTTAAAATTAAGAGTTCCATTTGCAATGTTTGCCGTAGATGTATCAAAAGCACATGATATTATTCTTCCTGTAAATGTTAGATTTGATAATCCTTGATTTATAAATATCGATGGTGTTATTGTTGAATTTAAAAATTCAACAGAAGTAGTGCCTGTTTGCGCCGAAAAAGTCATTCTACCTGTTCCTGTTATATTGCCTATTCGAAAAGATGTATTTTTATCAAACTGTGCGGTGTTAGTATTTAATACTAAATTATTAATTGTTACTGTAGGGATTCCTTCAAATATACCAGCAACGGCATTTGAGGGAATTGTTAGGTTTGGAACCATTACGGAAGTAAAATAATTTCCTCCTGGTCCTATTTTACCGACTGTACTTAAAATATCTAATTTTTGAAATACTGATCCGTTCGTTAATCCGTAGAAAATAAAAGAATTGCAATCCCATGCTATTTCTTTAACATTTACCAAAAAAGACGTTTGAGCTTGTGCAATACTTGTTCCTGATCCACTTGAAGTTCTATTGTTTTGGATTTTTCCAAAAGGGATATCAAATGTAAAAGTTGCGCCCGTTAAAGTACCGCTATTATAAGTAAATAAATATTGATTTGTGTTTGCGCTTAAATCTAAAGTAACGTCCAGTGTGCTTCTGATCGTTGTCTGTCCTACGGGTATTCTATTGTTAATTGGATAATTACCTCTTCTTATTAATTGGACTATTATTAACCTATCCACACTATCGCTCATTCCAGAAAATACAGCATCTATGCTTAAATAAGGCTTATTTACGTTACCAAATTCTGCTGTCGTGTTGTTTCCATTCACGTTATCAACAAAAGCAGTGTAAGGTACTAAAGGATCAATAACAATTTGTTTTGATGAAGGTGTAAAAGACGCCCCTCTAAATCTCATGTAATCACTAACCTTGAATTGCTCAACACCAAACGAATTTTGTATTGATATTTCATTATTTACCGGAGTTGGATCTTCTATGATTGTACCAAAAACGTTTATAAATGAAATAGCAACTCCATCTGATGGAACGTCAGGACGTGCCGCAACTGTTAAACTTTCTGTTCCAACAATTTTGGCAATCGTATTATCTGATTTAAAATAAATTAAATCAACTCTTTTGTAGTCAGTCGTTGCTGCTGAAATAGTTGTAACAAATGCAGATGGATTTGTTCTTAGTGTTTTATTTATAAGTGCTGTATATCCGTTTGCAGGATAAGTAAATGTATTCACTGAACGTGTTGGCGGTACAGATGAAACCAATACGTTTGGCTGGTAAATAGCGTCTATTTCAGCTTTTAATGTTGCTCCTGTGCCAGAATAACCGTCTTTATCCATCTTTAAAGGTAATTCAGGAACAGTTGGTAAATCGGCAGTTCCTCCCAAATCGCCTGCGAGCTTAACTATACCTTTTGTAGCAGTAGTTGCATCAGGCACAACAATATTTGATAGTCCCTCATTTACGGCGTCAACTGTAGGGTATTTTGTACCTGTTCCATCAGTAGTAAGAGAGTCTTGTTTATTTGTTAAAACTTCAAACCCTATTATTGAATTCCCCACATTATCAATTGCATCGGCTAAATCCTGTCCTGTTCCGTTATATCCTCCTGAGTCTAACTTAGATGCATCAGTAGGAGGTAATGGTAAATCTGTGAAAACTAAAGCTGTACCGAGGGCATTTACTCTTAAGTATTTCCCGGGGATGTACGCATCAGGAGCATCGATTAACTCAACAAAACTGTCTACATTAGTGAATTCACGAGTTTCAAGTCTTTCTTGAGATTCGTTAACTACAACTACCTGACCATCTTTGCCAAAATATTGAAATGTATCTTCTAGCTCGTTAAACCTATCAACTCCGCCCGAACCGCCACCGCCATTAATCCAATCGAAATATCCGATATTTTTTAATATTGTGAATAATTGAGTAATATTTGTAGGATTATAAGTGTTCCCTCCATCTACTATTGTTACTTCTGAAGGTGATATTTGTTGATTTTTTACAAGGTTAGCACCGTTTGCTGTTTTAAAATGGGCTTCGTTGCCTACAGAGGTTAAATCGTTCCTTGTGTTTCGGATAGTAGTACTGAAATCACCATCCAAAACAAAGCTAAAAGTATCGTCGCTATTTTTTGTAATTAAAAGAGTTGCCATACTTTATAGTTTTTGAATAAATAACGATACGATATAAGGTTGCATGTTGTTGTGCGCTTCTCCTGATCCTGTGTAACTTGTAAATCCTTGAGCATTTCTTGAATTTCCTTCATCCCTAATATCAGATGTTGCACTTCCAGGCATATCAGCCTGAGTAGCGCCATAAACAAAAGGATTAACGTTATCGTTAGAAACACCGTTATTATGTCTGTGCGAGGGAATTTGATTTTGAGTTAATGTTTGTGTTGCACTTCCTCCTGTTGTTCCTAAAACGGCATATTCAGAATTATATTGCAAAGGAACTCTTCCGCCTCTATTTCTTGTACCATTATTACCATTGCATACTGCCCAGCCTTCCCTTTCGTTAATACCTAAACCAGATGCATCAAAATTAGCCGTTAAGTAAGCGTTTGAAACGTCTATCTCGCGTATATCTCCGGTTTGTGCAAAACCACTCGCTAAATCCGTTAAAATATCCCTTAACGCTTCTGCTGTATTTGGTTGGCCGGATTCGAATGCTGTTATTTTAGCTGTTATATCTGTTAGGTTCATGGTAAGTATATTAAAAAGTCGTTACTTAAAAAGTCATTTTGGTCAAAATCTCCGCTTTGTGATTTTGGTGGCGCAAAAATATCATCGTAATCTAAAGATAAATGAAATTCCATATTGCCGAAGTTTTCCTGCGCAACAGGTTTAGGTATTTCAGGTGATTCGTAACAGTTTGTTCTGATTCCGTTTAGGTAAACATACGGCAAAACAATTATATCTAAAATATTGATTAAGTTATCAATAGACATTCTTTCTGTTTCCCAAAATTCAGTTTTATTCTTTTGAACTGCAATTGTTCTATTTTTCTCAGTAGATGTTTCGTAAAAGTTTTCAATATTGACCCTACTCGACTTGGTTCTAAACCACATTTGAAAGCCAATACTTTGGTATTGTTCCGTTCTTTTATATTTGTATGTTATTTGGCTTGTTTTCTCTGAATCAATATCAGTAAGCTTAAATGGAGTGGAATAAAACATTTCGCCTGAAGACTGTTCAATCCTTAAATAAATCAAATTCCATCCAAAATCAATAGGTACATTTGTTAAACTCCAAATGAATTGCGGATCACCATTTAATGAATTGGTTAAGCTTTCAACCATGAATGATGCAGTGATTTCTTGTTCTTCACCGGTACATAAATCAACACCAAAAACAATCCAGTCTTCAAGATTAATCCCGTCTGGCGTATTTGTTACTTGAATGTATTTATTTGGATTATGGGTAAAAGCTGAATCCCCGAAAACATATAGAAGTTGTTTCGGGGTGAATTTTTGAAGTACATTGCTTCATTAAGTGACTTGTAAATGTTTATTATTGGGTTTACCATATATTGCCCTGATTCACATCGTTGCTATTAAAAAAAGGTACTGCGTTTATATTCGCCTTTATGTTACCTCGTTGCATAATGCATCGGTACGCGGTAACGACCTTTTGAATCGTAAAGATATAAAAAAAACCTACACGATTGTATAGGTTTTGAAATGATTAATCTTCTAGTATTTTTGTTGTCATAAACTCTTTATGATTAGGTAGCCAAATTTGTATTCTATGATAGCAATTCTTGCATGTATATATGTTTTCTCCAATGCTTACATCAATAAGCACACTGCCATGTGAGCAATTTGGGCATTTAATTGAAACATCAGTTATTTTTTTATTTAAAGAATTGTTACAAACCTTCTGCAAATCCTTATCCGCTTCCAACATTCCTTTATTAAAATCACGTTCTGCGTTTTTATCAGAAATACCATTTAGCCAATCTTGATACTCTTTATGTTCTGCTTCTGTAGAGATACGTTTTTTAATCTCAGTCTCCGGTGGCACGCCTTTAAAAACAGTATTTATTTTTAACGAATCCTTAACCATGTACTCTCCCAACAAAGCCGTTAAAGCCTCTACTTTTAATTCTAAATGCGTTATTTTATCTTTCTTTTTCATAACTCACCTTTTATAAATTTATAAATAACAATGCTCCAAAGCGATGCACAAATGAGAAACATTATGTATATTGTTATCGGTAATAGGTTTCTTTTCTTTTTCATGATTATAAATAATGATATTTAGGCTCTTCTAATATTTTTTCCAATCTATTTTTAGCTGATTCTAAAGATGTGTACCCTCCTTTTATTGAGGGGCATATTATCCTGTCTTGCCATTTTAAATTGTCATCGTAAAGAATCCATTTGTATTTTTGGTTTAACAGATGTATTGGTCTTGATAAAAAAGGTACATATTCAATCTTTTCAATAATAAATACCTTGTCATATTCTTTTATTCTAAAATCTTCTTTTTTCATAATTATATAAAATAAAAAACACCCAATAAAACTGAGTCGGCAGTTCTAAAGAGTGTTATTTTGTTTTGTGTTAATATTTATTAGCTTCCGACTTCTAATAAATATTTAATGTTTTGATACAACAATATTACAACTAATTTTTTAACCAAGCAAATCTAACCACCCTTTTAATTGATTAATTGTTTCAGGTAACGCACCATTTATAGATACTTTATTCCACCAAGTCGGATTGTACAACCTAAATCGCTCTTTATCGAATAATGAAACCTCATTTTCTTCAATACTATAATCTAATCTTATCAATCGAGTTTCGTTGTTTACCAAAATAATGCCACCTTCTGTTGTGATAGTCAAATAATCCTTTTCGAACTTCTCCTCGCCATCAATAATTAATTTTCGATCAGCATCTGAATACGATATTTTAGTAGGGTAAACCTTTATTACACGCATTTTTTTATTTATGGCACGTATAAAACCACGATCTTTTTTTATTCTATCCTTTAGAATAATGTAATCTTCCTTGTCTACATTTACAAATGTTAACGCTTGGTAAATATTTGTTGACAGTATCGGATCTGTTGGGATCCACGGCTCACTTTCTACAAGAGTTAATCCTGCATATGTCGTTGTGCATTTACCGTTATTCTTGTAAAAAGTATTTCTATAAGGCTTATCTTTCCAAAACAAATTAACAGTAGCTAACGTTGCATTCCAATAATTTACAATGTTTCGCTTAATCGAATAACGTAAATTACTATAACGCTCAGGTGATATAAGGTTTGCAATTCCCGTAAATCCTTCATCTGTTCTGTTCGTTATAGGGATACTTTCTTTTTTAATTTTATAAGTGTATTTTGTTAATTTAACACCGTCGTTAATACTGCTCCAATTGCCCCCATTTAGTATTATTTGCGTTGTACTGACTTCTTGAACGTTATAAGTGCCTGCATTTGCGTTTGGTGTATCTATAATAAATGTTGTCGCTGGTTTTATTCCTAACGATATGAAATTAACCTCTCCATTGCTTTTAAGCGATAAAGTAGAGCCGGATGATGTATGTTGTAAATTAGTTGTTTCGGTAAAGTATTTATCCTCTGTTGTGTTTAAAACATCTACTACAAAAATAGTATCATCGTCTTGCGTTGCTGTATCTTTTGTAACTTTAGTAGCCAAGCGTTGTTGCGCATCAATTAGCATAGCGTCACGAACAAAATCAATACTTACATCAATCTTATTAGATCCTCTTTTATTGAAAAACGACCATATACTCTCCCCGTGTATCGTGCTGTCCGAATTAGGTTGTGTATTTTCTTTTAATGATTGGTATTTATTATATTTAAATTTAAATTCATTGGCAGCATATTTTTGATTAGTGTTTTTTGACATTTCCTCGAATTGGGTATTATCAAAAAAACCACACTCAATGTTCGTGTAAAAATCAGCCTCAATGCCAAAGAATAATTTACCTTCTTCGGTTATTTCAGAATCGCCTTTATGCTCTCCCCAAATAAAGTTTTCAATATCTTCTAGGCTAACCGAAAAAGGCTTATCTGTAACGCTTCTCATTAAGTTACCATTAAACAAAACATTGTCATAAAATTGCCCTGCAAAATCATATCTTTTAGATAAAACACCGGCTCCGGAAATACTTTTAACTACCTGGCGCATTACATCAATTAACCTAAATGTTGGTGTTATTGAGTTGTAAGCCGTTGAATTTGTGATAATGGTAACTTTGCATTTTTTAACCCTCATAAAAGCAGCACCGTTTGCCTGTACAAAAGCATACAGATAAAGTTTCTCACCTCTTTGCATATCCCCAATATTTATTGAAATATCGGAATTTACATTAATTGTGCCTGAATCTGTTATTTTATAAAATATACTATTTGAAGTAGGGTTAGTATTATCTACTTCTGCAGTTGTTTTAATGTAACTTATTCTAAGCGATAAATTTGACGTTTGCGAACTTGCGAATATATCTAGTTCTGTTAAGTTTATTACTACGTTTTTAAGGCTTGATTGTGATTCTAATATTTGGAAATCGCTTCTTTGCTGGCTTCTAAACTTAAAAGGCACAAAGCTATTTTCAATCTCGCTTTCAATTAACGCCTGAGTAATGCTAAAGTAATTCGTAGCAAAAGGGATTACATTATCTGATGTTTCACTTACTTGTTCCCAAATACTCGTTTGTAATGATGGCTTAGCCTGCAAAAGCATATTCAAAGGCACTAGTGGCTCAATAAATTCACCGTCTACATTAAGACTTGAAAACATATCGACCTTTGTTGAACGACGTGCTTTAATAATCTGTTGTGAATTCCTTGTAATTGTTCTACATTCTAAATAAGTAATTTCGTCTGTATCTACATCCACAAAATGTAATTCCGAAACATGCTCATACCCACCTAAAGTAGTTTCGACCAATAAAATATCAGATTCGAAACCTCTACGGTGATAATAGTAAAATAACTTATCTAAATAATGGTTTCTATAATCAACAAATCTAAAACGGTTTTCATCTGCTCCGTTTATGGATTCATCCCTTCCCAACCTGTTTTCTTTTTGCTGTAACACATAAGTAACATCACCAATAGGTTGATCGATAAAGTATTTTTTGTTTGGTTCTTCCCCGAAAATAAAATAATATTTTTCTCCAGCCATTATTTGTTATTTAAATGTTATTCCGTTGCCAGACACAAAGTTTCTGTTGATTTGGGTCTTGTTTCCAGACTTAATAATGTAGTGAGTAAACCCTTTTTTATCCAATACGGTTTGATTTGTTTGAACATTTCCTAAATGCTTTGTCATTATCTGATCCATAGCCGAATAGTCAAAATTAGACTGTTGTTGTGGCTGATTCATGTTAATCCCATTGCCCCGCATCATATTGTATAATTGCTCATTGAATTGATCGTGAGTAAAAATTTGCGTACCTTTCGGAGCATCCATGATTACGTTTCTGCCCTGTGGTTGTTCCATTTTCCCGTCAGGATATAAAATAGTTTCCCTGAAATTACTGCCACCACCATCATTTACCATCATTAATCCACCGTCGTGAGTTCCTCCTTTGAAATACCTTGGGATATCCTTAGATGCTACAAAGGCAGCCTGTGCAGCTCCTAAAGTCAATGCAAAAGCAGACCAAGGCAAACCGAAAGTTAACGGACTTTCAGCAACCGCAGAAACAACTGCCTGAGCGGTGTTTATAGCTATATTAAATAAAGCTTGTTTCTGTTTAGCCTTTGCCTCTCTATAATCTATTTCTTTTTTACTTTTTTCTAAATCAATTGAGAGTTTTTCTTGAGCTGCTTTATTATCTCCCGCATATTCTAAAGCAACATCATATTGTTTTTGCAATCTTTCCTTTTCGCCATCGAAATTAGCCTCTGAGGCATTGGATATAAAATTAAAAGCTTCTTGAGCGGTTTCGGCAACAGCATTAAAAGCAACAGCGAATTTTTTCTCCATAGTGTCAGCACCTTCAAAAAGTTGCTTAAACATAGTAGTCATTTTTCCATCAGCATCTTTTATTTGCTTAAAAAACATGTCGAAAGTCTGACCAAATCCAGCATCATTAGCTAATTCGGAACTAAAAGAATCTAAGTAATCCTTAGTAGCTACTTTTAGTTCTTTTAATCTTTCTATTTGAGCATCTATTCTAGCCTTGTCAGACGCAGAAACTTTCTCTTTTAATTCTTGACTAGCCTCTTCTCTTGCATCTTGATCTTCATGGTATTTTTTCAAGAAATCTTCAATGTCTTTTATTTCCTGAATATATTCGTCATTTTGTTTTTTACGTATAGATTTTATTTTAGAGTATCCTTCTTGCATCTGTCTAATAGTTGCCATTTCGGAATCAATTTCAGCTGCTCTTATTTTATCTTTATTGCCTTTAGCCAATCTAACTTGTTCGTTATAATCAAGTTTTATGATCTGCATTTTTAAGTCTAAAAACTTTTCTAAGGCGTTAAATTGATCTTCGTAAGATGTTAATTCTCCGTTTAAAATAACTTCCTGATTTAATACTCTTAGTTCAAGTTCTTTTTTAGCAGCGTTATATTGCGCTTTTAAGGCATCTTCTATTTTTTTTAACTGATCTTTAGTTAGTTCCGCTTGTTGCTTTGCAGGTTCTTTTTTAACTAATTCGTCCAAAGCTTGTTGCGCGCCAAGTAAACGCCCTTTCTGAGTTCCTAAAGACGCGTTTATCTCTTCAATTTCTCTTTGGACTTCTTTTAATCGTTTTACTCTGCTAGGTAAAAAGTTTAAAGGCTTAACTTCATCCAATAAAGCAAATTCATGGTTTAGCTGAGCTAGTTTTTCGTTAAGTTTTGTAATTTCAACAACAGCGTCCTTTTTTGTTAAAATAGATATTTTTTCACGTTCGTTAATGTCTTGTATTTGATTTAAATAATCCGCTGTTGAAGCTGTTGATTCATTTATGAAATTAGATCTTATTTCTTTTAAAGATTGGTTTAATTGGACTAATCCTTGAAGCAACCAATTGGCTCCCTGTAAAATTGTAGAGAAAAATTGAGTAATTCCGCCTGATTCGCTTTCATTTAATGTTCTAACAAATTCTATCCATGAATTAGAAAGTCTACTTTGAGAAGCCGTTAATGTTTCAATTCTATTTACCTGCTCAATACCGTAAGTTATCTCTAATTGTTTAGCGAATTTCGGCAATACATCAGCAGCAAGTAATTTACCTTGCTTCATCATTTCAGCTAATCCTTTTTCTGTAACACCCAAAGATTTAGCCATAATACCCATTGCGCCTGGCAAAGCTTCCCCTAACTGACCTCTTAATTCCTCTGCCTGAATGGTACCCTTAGACATCATTTGGTTAAGAGCCATGAAAGCACGCTCTTGCTGCTGTTGGCTAAGACCCATTGCAGCGCCTGCCTTTGTAATGCTCTCAAATATTTGCTCAATTTCTCGACCGCTTATTTTGTCCTTGGCAGAAACATAAAACTGAGTGAACTGTTTAGTCAGGTCATTTATATTAACCCCATAAGCCTCGGATATTCTCGTTAAAAAAGCCTGTGATTCAGCAAACAAAGCCTGAGTTTGTGTAACTTGTTTTAATGCCATGTCTAAAGACTGTATCTCTTTAGTTGTAGCAAATATATCTTTTACAATTGATGCGAATAACTGAAGTCCCCCTACAACACCAAAAGCACTTAATAAATCTTTTAACCCCTTTGCTGCCTGCATTGGATAATTACCAACATTCCTGTTAAATTTACCAACAGCTTTATCTGCGGCTAAAATTCTTTTGTTTAGTTCGTCAAATTCTTTTTGAGCAGTTCTTAATTCTTTATTGTATTGGTTTTGACTTTGCCCTGCTAATTTACCTCTTATTATAAGATCCTGTAATTGTCTTGCAGATTTACTTTGTTCAGCCGATAGTTTAGCATAAGCACCAGCCAAAGTAGAATTTATTCTGGCTGCTTCTAAAGCGTTCCTGTTTAATATACCTTGATTAATGGATTCTTCAGCAGTCATTTGACTACTGTTTTTCTTTTGCTTGCTAATGCTGTTATATTGGTTTTGCAGTTTAGCTAAAGCATCTGCTTGCGCTTGAATAGTAGCAGTTAATTTTTGGTTTTCAGCCGTAAAATTAGCTAAATCACTAGGTAAAGTAATCGTGCTTAAATTTTTACCTAATTTTAAAACATCATCGGATATTTTAATTACTATCCCGTCCATTAATTTTAACCTATCGATAAGGTTCTGTAAATCTCTTGGAGCATTACCAAAATCTATAATTGGTTTTTCATCAGCCATAATCTAATTTTTTTTAGCTTTTTCTTCTAGTAATTTTAATTCTTCTATCCACTCGGCAACTGTTATTTTTTTTGGGTCTAACCTATACGAATAACCTAATCCTATTTCTACAATCCTAAGCTGTTTTAAAAGGGCTACGTGCTCTTTTTTAGCATCTATTTGTAATTCATTTGACAACATGCCTATTTGAGTCCTTATCCCTTCTAAAGCCGTTGTGTAATCTCTTATTAATATAGAGTCTTCGTAAACACTATTTATTAGAGGGAACTTAAACCCGAAATCTTTTAATTTACCTATGTACAGTAATCTTCTTTGAACAAAGAAATCAATAGGCTCTTGCTGTATGGTAAAATTAAGTTCGCTTAACAACATGTTGCACGTATCGAATTTCCTTTTAAGCCAATCCATTTTTGACCACTTCTGCATCTTTTCAGAAAATGATCTGTCGTCAATTGCTTTAAAATACTGATCTTGAATTAATTTTTCAACTTCAATTAAATCATCGTTATTGATCTTTTGTTGCCTGCCATCGTAATCAACTAAAAACCAATTATTATCCTTCGTAGATGTGTATTTATCCCATCTATAAAGAGTTAAATCTTCTATTGAATTATAATGATTTGGTAATTCAGATACTTTTTTCATAACCACATTCTTTATTTATACATCTTGTTCCCCCAAAAAAATAAATCCAATATTTACGAATCATACTGCTATGGCATTTAGGGCAAAAAGAAACATGTCTAGTTTCGTTAATAACTCTAGTGGATATTCTTGGTATTGGCTTGTAGCCCCCTTTATTACTCATAATTTAGATTTTAAGTAAGCTCTTAGTTCTGGCAACATCAATTCTCTTAATTTTTTCATGCTATCATCATCAAGACCGAACAGATTAGTGTAGTTTTCAAAGAAAAATAATTTATCCCCCGTGCCTTTACCTCGGCTATCTACAAATATTCCATTTTTATTTACTTCGGCAAACATTCCACGTATAAAAGCACCTGTTTCATAGAAATCATATAACCCAGTTTTTCCATATCCGGGAGCGTAAACACCATCAAATTCAGGTTGTTTATTGAATAGTTGTTTGTTGTCACTGCCATAGCCATCAATCATCTGATTAATATTCAATCTTACAATGTCTCGTTTGTGTTTGGCAATTACAGACGTGGTTTCTTTATTAAGATTATCTCTTAAAGATTCAAGTTTTTTAATCTTTGCTTTTATTCTGTTTGCCATGAGTCAAATTTACGAAAAAAGCCGTTACATAACGCAACGGCTTTTTAATATTGAACTAACCAAAATATTATGCTACAACAACAGTTGCGGTATTTGATTTATAAAGCACATCTAAAGGCGTTAAAACAACGTTTTTAAGTGAAACAGTTATAATATCAGCAGCTGTATTAGCTGTTACCGTAAAAGTGTATTTTTTAGTAGTTGGTGATTGAACAACAGCCGAAGGAACGATAACAACACCGTTTCTCGTTACTGTAAAATCAGTTACCAATAATCCGTCTACAGAATGCGTTTTATCCAACAAATAAGCAGATGCAACAATTGAAGTAGAAGCAGCAACAACCGGATCAACAGTTATTAATGTTTCATTTACTCCTGTAAGCTCTGAATAAACGAAATCTAATTCATCATTAGCGATCCATGCACCATATAAATCCCATTCCAAACGAACTGTTTGTTGGAAAGTTACTGTTTGAGCTGCTGCATCAGTTCCGTTTGATCCGGTATATTTACCGTTTTC
>Ga0247806_10000988_pt1 | contig 14957 bp, 10 predicted proteins | sample UWRJL059202B1_FD_179935 | JGI IMG/M metagenome (GOLD analysis project Ga0247806, IMG submission 179935) | Plant litter microbial communities from Arlington Agricultural Research Station in Wisconsin, United States - UWRJ-L059-202B-1 | ecosystem: Environmental > Terrestrial > Plant litter >... | reverse complement strand
GGGTTCTGACGGCGTTCTTCGTGGCCGCATAGACGGCCTGCGTCGGCACGATCTTGATTCCCGACGTGGAGACCGTGGTGACGAAATGTCCGCGCCCCTGGGTCTGAAAGACCGGCATCGCCGCAGCAATGCCGTTCAAAACGCCGCGGAGGTTCACGTCGATCATCGACGACCAGCCATCGGTGTCGAGTTCTGTGATCGGGGACAGCGATGACACCCCGGCGTTTCCGACGAAGACATCCAGACGGCCGAACGAATCGACGGTGCGAGCGACGAAGTCCACGACCGCCGATGCGTTCGTGACGTCGACCTCGCACGCGATGGCACGGCCGCCCGCCGCGACGATCTCCGCCACGACGCCGTCCAGCCGGTCGGTGCGACGCGCTCCAAGCGCCACGAGGGCACCACGCTCCGCGAGCAATCGCGCCGTTGCTTCGCCGATGCCGCTGCTGGCTCCCGTGATGGCAATGACCTTGCCTGCTATGTCGTTCATTCTCGTAGCCCATCGATCGTTTCAGTAGAGTGGACACGTGTCCGTTTCTAACGATACGGACACGTGTCCGTTTAAGCAACCGATTCTCCGTGGAAGCCGATGAACCCTTCAACGCCCCGGGCAGACGCTCGGAACAATCGCGCTCGCATTGTCGAGGCGGCCCGCGACGCGATTGCGGCGGCCAGCCCCGACGGCGAGTTGCGCCTGAACGCCATTGCCCAGAAGGCCGGAGTAGGGCAGGGCACTCTGTACCGGCATTTTCCGACTCGCGCCGACCTGCTGGTCGAGGTGTACCGGCACGATGTCGACGAGCTCGTGGCCTTGGCCGGCACCCTGCTGCTCACCGAAGCTCCGTTCACGGCGCTTGTTCGTTGGTTCGACCGCGTCGCCGACTATGCGCGTGTCAAACGCGGAGTCTTTGCAGCCCTTGAGGCCTCGGTGTGGAAGGACCTCAGCGCGCGCAGCCTCGGCCCCATCGGCGAGGCGCTCACTCTGCTGCTCGATGCCGGTCGCGCCGTCGGCGTCATTCGCGCGGATGTCGATGCCCAAGACGTGATCACCCTGATCGGCTTTCTCACGCGTCTGGAGGAGACCGATTGGGACGAACGTTCCCGTCATCTCCTCGCCATCGTGCTCGACGGCCTGCGCGCACCCGGCAGCGGCGGAGACCGCTAGAAGATCATCGGCCGGTCGTCGTCCTCGTCGTCGGTCTCGATGTCCACGAGCACCGGCACGTGGTCGCTCGGGGCGTCGCCCTTGCGCTCGTCGCGGTGGATGCTCGCATCCGTCACCAGCTCACCGAACGCGGGTGAACCGAGGATGAAGTCGATGCGCAGGCCCTCGTTGCGCGGGAACCGCAGCGCCTTGTAGTCCCAGTAGGTGAAGCCCTCCGGCACGATCGGGCGCACCACGTCGGTGAAACCCGCCGCCTCGAACGCCTCGAAGGCGCTGCGCTCCGGCTCGGAGATGTGGGTGGAAACACCGGGCACCAGGCTGGGGTCGCCCACATCGGAGTCCAGCGGGGCCACGTTCCAGTCGCCCATCAGCGCCATCGCCAGCTTCGGGTTGCGGGCCAGTTCATCGGCGGCGTGGGTCTTCAGCCGGGTCAGCCAGTCCAGCTTGTACACGTAGTGCGGGTCGTCGAGCGAGCGGCCGTTGGGCACGTAGAGGCTCCACAGCCGCATGTCGTTGACCGTCACACCGAGGGCGCGGGCTTCCAGCGGCAGGCCTGGGCCCTCTTCGCCCTTGAGGAAGCCGGGCATCTCCGGGAACGCGGTGGCCACATCCGTCATCTCGTGCCGGCTGGCGAACGCGACGCCGTTCCACTGGCTGAGGCCGTGGACGGCCAGCTCGTAGCCGGCGTCTTCGAAGGCCTGGCCAGGGAACTGCTCGGGCTTGCACTTGATCTCCTGCATGGCGAGCACGTCGATGTCCTCCCGCACCATCCAGTCGACCACCCGGTCGACACGGGCACGGATGGAGTTGACGTTCCAGGTGGCGATGCGCATGCCTCTAAGCCTATTTGGCGCGGGTGCCCCAGAAACGTCGCTGACACACGCGAGTGGCAGGATGGCTGTATGTCGGAATTGCAGATCGGTTACGCGGCCATGTTGGAACAGTTTGCCCCCGCCGAGGCGGTGGCCCTGTCGGTCTATGCGGAGGAGCACGGTTTCTCCGGCGTGATGGCGGCCGACCACTTCCAACCGTGGGTGCCCGCCCAGGGCGAATCCTCGTTCGTGTGGAGCGTGCTCGCCGCGATCGGTGAGCGCACCAAGGGCGACATGGGTCCAGGCGTCACCGCCCCCACCTTCCGCTGGCACCCGGCCATGGTGGCGCAGGCCTCCGCCACTCTCGCGTCGATGTACCCGGGCCGGCACTGGCTGGGTCTGGGCTCCGGTGAGGCACTGAACGAGCACGTTGTCGGCGGCTACTGGCCCGAGGCACCCGAGCGGATCAATCGCATGTTCGAGGCCATCGAGATCATCTCGAAGCTGTTCACCGCCTCCATCGCCGGCAAGGACGTCAAGCACTCCGGCCAGTTCTTCAAGCTGGAGTCCACCCGGCTGTGGACCATGCCCGAGGTCGCGCCCGAGATCCTCGTCGCCACGGCCGGCCCGGTCACCGCCAAGCGCGCCGGCCGGCACGCCGACGGCCTGATCACGGTCGGCGCCCCGTTGGAGAAGATCTCGATGCTGTTCGGCAAGTTCGACGACGGCGCCCGCGAGGCCGGCAAGGACCCGTCGACGATGCCCAAGGTGCTGCAGCTGCACATGAGCTGGGCCGAGACCGACGAGGAGGCCATGGCCAACGCGCTGCACGAGTGGCCCAACGGCGGCATGAAATTCCCCAAGGGCGACATCCGCTCGCCGTTCGAGTTCGAGCAGATGGCCAAGCTGGTGCGCCCCGAGGACTTCGCGGGCCGGATGATCATCTCCGCCGACCCCGACGACCACCGCGCCTACATCCAGAAGTTCGTCGACCTCGGCTTCGACAAGATCTACCTGCACAACGTGGGCCGCAACCAGCGCCAGTGGATCGACGTCTTCGGCCGCGACGTGCTGCCGAAGCTCGCCCGGTAGCGATGGCCGTTTCTGGTGCGGCCGGGCCGGATTCCCGGCTTGAGGTGTTCGTGCTGCCCGGGATCGGTGAGATCCGGGCCGGCGACGACCTCGCCACGGTGATCCTAGCCGCCGCAGGGTCGAGCCTTCTCGATGGTGACATTCTCGCCGTGACCAGCAAGATCGTCTCCAAGGCCGAAGGCAGGCAGGTCGCCGCCACCGACCGGGAGCAGGCGATCACCGACGAGACGGTGCGTGTCGTCGCGACCCGCACGCATCCCGGCGGGGTCACCCGCATCGTTCAGAACCGGCAGGGCCTGGTGATGGCCGCCGCCGGCGTCGACGCCAGCAACGTGGCCGAGGGCACCGTGCTGCTGCTGCCGGTCGACCCGGATGCCTCCGCCCGCGCCCTCTGCACCGCGCTCCGGGCCGCGACCGGGCTGCGCCTCGGGGTCCTCATCACCGACACCGTGGGCCGCCCGTGGCGCGACGGCCAGACCGACATCGCCATCGGCGCGGCCGGGGTGGCCGTGCTCGACGACCTGCGCGGCAGCATGGACGCGCACGGGCGTCGCCTTGACGTCACCGTCGCGGCCGTCGCGGACGAGATCGCCGGCGCCGCGGACCTCATCAAGGGCAAGACCAGCGGCAACCCGGTGGCGGTGCTGCGCGGCCTGGGCCACCTGGTCGGTGCGATCGACGCGGAGGACCGGGGCGCGCGTCGGCTGTTGCGCGACAGCGCGAATGACATGTTCCGGGTGGGAAGCGCTGAGGCGTACGCGGAGGGGTATGCGGCGGGGCTGGCGGCGGCCGGGGATACCTCGGAGCGTGCCGACGGGCACGACGAGACCTCTCGCGGAACCTCATCCGCGTGAGCTGGGTGTGTGTGGTACCCGTCAAGGGCAGTGTGGCTGCCAAGAGCCGACTGGGCGCCCTGCCGGAGACCTTCCCGGCGCGCGGCGAGCTGGCCGAGGCCTTCGCGCTTGACACCGTGGCCGCGCTGCTGGCCGCCGGGCTGGTGCAGCAGGTGCTCGTGGTGACGGCCGACCCCGGCGCCGCGGGGCCGCTCGCGGCCCTGGGCGCCCAGATCGTGCCCGAGCCCGCCCCAACCGATGCCACGGATGCCGCTGCCGCAACGCCGGATGCGCCCGCACGCTCGGATGCGGCTTCTCGCGACCCGCTCAATGCGGCGATAGCCGCGGGTATTCGGGTGGCGCAGGAGAGATACCCGCTCTGCAACGTGGCGGTGCTCACCGGGGACCTGCCCGCGCTCACCGTTGCGGATGTCGAGGCCACCCTGACCGCCGCATCCGCCCACGACCGGGCGATGGTCGCCGACGAGGAGGGCACCGGCACCACCACCCTGCTCGCCCGAGCCGGCATCGCCATCACGCCGCGCTTCGGCCTCGGCTCCCGCGCCGCGCACGAAGCGGCCGGTCACGTGCCGCTCGACCTGCCGGCAACGGCCTCGATCCGCCGCGACGTCGACACGATCGACAACCTCGCCGAGGTGCTGCGCCGCGGTGTCGGAGCGCACACCAGCGCCCTCATCGCCCGCTCGCAGCGCTAATCCGGCTCGCCGGCAGCCAGCCGGCGGGGTCACGCCGCGACGTAAAGGCGGAGAAATTCGGGACACGCCGGGTGGGCGGGCGCGCGGCGCGGCGTGTGGCGAAAAAGTCCGCCTTTACTCTCGTGGGAGACGCGCCGCGAGCCCGGAGGAGCTAGTGGGCGGGCGTAGCGGGCCGCACCGACGAGGCCAGCGCCGCGAGCACGTCGGCCGGGGTGGCCGCCATCTCGATCGAGGCGCGGAACGACGGCTTCATCAGGCTGCGGCTCAGCTGGGCGAGCACCTTGAGGTGCTCGGTGCCGGCAGCGGCCTCCGGCACGGCGATCATGAAGATCAGGTGCGCGGGGGCCTCGTCGAGCGAGTTCCAGTCGACGCCGGCCTGGCTGCGCGCGAAGGCGAGCACCGGGGAGGTGGCGCCGTCGGACTTGGCGTGCGGGATGGCGATGCCTTCGCCGATTCCGGTGGTGCTGATCAGCTCGCGGTTCAGCGCCGCCTGCACGACGGCGTCGATGTCGAGCACCCGGCCGGTGGTCGCCATCATTCCGGCCAGACGACGGATGACGGTGTCCCGGTCGGTCTCGTCGATGTCGAGCACGATGGTGCGTTCGTCGATGTAGTCGAGCACGGTCTTCGGGGCGGGGGCCAGCGGCTCCGCGGGCGGGGCAGCGGACGTCGGGGTGGCGGCCGCGGCAGCCGGCGCAGTCGCATCCGCAGCAGCCGGCGTGGCAGCCGGCGCAGTCGCATCCGCAGCAGCCGGCGTGGCAGCCGGCGCAGTCGCATCCGCAGCCTCAACCGGAGTCACGGCGATCGCATCAGCACCCGTCGGCGCCGTCGTGCGCACCGAGATGCCGATCAGCAGCACCGACACCAGGGCGGTCACGGCCACGCCGGAGAGGATCGCCACGACGTACATCGGCACGCCGCTGACGGCGCCGAAGACGGCCACGATCGGGCCGCCGTGCGGAACCGCGTTGGTGACTCCGGCGATCGCGGCGATGGCACCGGCGACGGCGCCGCCGAGCACGTTGGCGGGGATGACCTGCAGCGGACGGGCCGCGGCGAGCGGGATCGCTCCCTCGGTGATGCCGAAGAAGCCCATGAACAGCGCGGCGATACCGGCCTCGCGCTCCACCGGGGTGAAGAACCGGCGACGGATGACCGTGGCCAGCCCCATACCCAGCGGCGGCACGGCGATGGCCGCGGCGACCATGCCCATCGGGCCGGGGTTGCCGGAGGCGATCAGGGCGCTGCCGAACAGGAACGCGGTCTTGTTGATCGGTCCGCCCATGTCGAACGCCACCATGGCGCCGAGGATCAGGCCGAGCACGACGACGCTGCCGCCGTCGAGGCTGGCGAGGAAGTCGGTCATCGACGAGAAGACCCAGGCGATCGGCTGACCGAGGGCGAGCACGAACAGGCCGCCGACGACGAGGGTGGTGATCACGGGGATGACCAGGATCGGCATGATCGGTTTGATGAAGCGATGCACGGGGATCTTTTTGATGCCCAGCGCCACGAAGCCCACCAGGAAGCCGGTGACGATGCCGCCGATGAACCCGGCGCCCGATTCGGAGTTGTAGAACGCGCCCGTGGTGGCGATCCAGCCGCAGATCATGCCCGGCGCCAACCCGGGCCGGTCCGCGATGGCGTACGCGATGAAGCCGGAGAGGATCGGCACCATCAGGGTGAAGCCGAGTACGCCGATCTGGTTGATCGTGAACCAGAAGCTGTCCTCGGGGATCACGAGCCCCTGCGGGGTGGCCTCGCCGCCGATCGACAGCGAGATCGCGATGAGCAGCCCGCCCACCACGACGAACGGGATCATGTACGAGACCCCGTTCATCAGGGCGCGGTAGATGAACCCGCCGATGTCGCGCTTGCCGGCGCTCGCCGGGGCAGCCGTGGTCACGGCGGCGGTGCCGGTGGGGGAGGCGGCCAGCGCCTCGACGATCAGGGCGGCCGGGCGGTGGATGCCGTCGGCGACGCGGGTGGAGACGATGCGCTTGCCGCCGAACCGGGCCAGATCGATCTGGGTGTCTGCGGCGATGACGACGGCATCCGCGCGGTCGATCTCGGCCTGGCTGAAGGTGCCCTCCACGCCGACGGAGCCGTGCGTCTCGACCCGGATCTCGTAGCCGAGTTCGGTGGCGGCCGCGTCGAGCTTCTCCGCGGCCATGTAGGTGTGCGCGATGCCCGTCGGGCAGGCCGTGATCGCCAGGATCAGCACCGTCGGCGGCGCGACGGTGGTGTCAGTCGGTGTGTCAGGCATGGTGCGGTGTCCTTCCAGGACGAAAGCCGGCGGCCGGTGGCCCGTCGACCATGGAGGGCGTGCTCACCCGGTGAGAGATGCAGCAGCCTGCCCAGCGTAGCGTCCGGCCTCTGGCGGGCCGAGAGGCTTTGGGCCCTGCCGGCCGCTAGGGTGGGACGCGACACGGGGTGCCACCGCCGGATGCGGAGGCTGAGATTCAGACCCGTCGAACCTGACTAGTTAGCACTAGCGAAGGGATGTCGCCATGCACGTTCACGCCGCCGATTCACGCCGGAATCCCGACCCGGAGCCGCACTCGGAGCCGCCCAACACGGAGCCGCTCACCACTGAGCCGTCCAGCACCGAGCCGTTCAGCACCCTGCTCTGGGCCGACATCGAGGCCACCCGCACCGCCATCGACGAGCTGCCCTTCATCGGCCAGCTCGGCGACGGCAGCCTGGCGCCCGACCAGTTCAGCTACTACCTGGCCCAGGATGCCCGCTACCTCGCGGCGTACTCCCGGGTGCTGGCCGAGGCGAGCGCCCTGGCGCCCACCGCCGCCGAACGCGAGTTCTGGGCGGCCGGCTCGGCCGGCTGCATCGAGGTGGAACTCGAGCTGCACCGCAACTGGCTGGCCGGCCACGTCACCGACCCGGCGCCCGGCCCGGTCACCGCCGCCTACATCGATCACCTGCGCGCGGTCAGCGCGGCGGGCAACTACGCCGTGCTGCTGGCCGCGGTGCTGCCCTGCTACTGGCTCTACGCGGATGTCGGCGAGCGCCTGCACGCCGGCTACCGGGCCCGAGGGAGCGAGGCGCCGCATCCCTACGCCGACTGGATGGAGACCTACGCCGACGAGGCGTTCGCGGCCGCGACCCGGCAGGCCATCGCGCTCACCGATGCCGCCGCGACCACCGCGTCGACCGTCGACCGGGCGCTCATGCGCGTCGCGTTCGCCCGGTCGGCGGCCCTCGAACTGCTCTTCTTCGACGCACCCCGGCTGCACGCACCCCACCTGCACGCGCCGGGGTAGCCGCCCTATTCGCGCATCAGCATGGCCTGGGCCTCCCGCTCCAGGTCCACATACGGTTCGCCGCTCACGTCAACGGCCACCCGGTTGATCGTGCCGCCCGTGAAGGTCCACGGTGCGGTGCCGGCGTAGTCGGTGACGGCCTCGCCGCTGTCGCGGCCGATGCTGAGCCCCTCGCCGGCAATCGAGAACTTGGCCGGCTGGGTCTTGATGCGACCCTCGCCCACCTTCTTCTCGCCGTAGTAGAGACTGAGCAGGCCGGTCGACACGTGCGGCGGGTCCTCGCCGTCCTTCTCGAAGGAGGCGGAGAGCACCAGGTTCTCACCGACGGGCAGGTCCTCGCCGGCGTCGATCTTCTGCTCGACCAGTCCGACGAAGTTGTTCACATAGTGCAGCCGGTTGTCCGCGACGTACAGGGCGTGGCCGCCGAACCGGGAACCCTGCGCGAAGAGCACGCCCTCGGCGCCGGCGGCGGGCAGGTCGACCAGCGCGCCGATCACGAACGACCGGTTGCGGGTGTTCACGGCCTGCGACTCCGGTACCTCCGACGTGTTCGGGTAGTAGACGTACCGGTTGCGCGGCGGCGACAGCACCGGACGGGGGGTGATGAAGATCTCGAACGCCGACCTGTCGTCGAGCGGGAACGCCTGGTTCGCGCCGGCCTCGGCGAACCACAGGTTTTCAAGTTCACGCACCTTCTCCGGATGCTCGGCCGCGAGATTGTGCAGCTCACCGCGGTCCACATCGGTGTGATAGAGCTCCCACTCGTCGTCGTTGAAGTGGCTCCAGCCGCTCAGGGTGGGGTGGGTGGTGATGGCCTTCCAGCCGTCGTGCCAGACCGCGCGGGAACCCAGCATCGAGTAGAACTGGGTGTGGCGGGTGGTCGGCGCATCGGCATCCGCGAAGGCATATCGCATGCTCACCCCGTCGAAGCGGCTCTGCACGTGCCCCTTGATACGTTCGGGCGGTTGCACCCCGAGCACGTCGAGGATGGTGGGGGTGATGTCGACGGCGTGGTGGTACTGCTCGCGCAGCTCGCCGCGGGCGGGCATCCCGGCCGGCCAGGACATGATGCACGGGTCACAGGTCCCGCCGTTGAACTCGTAGCGCTTCCACATCTTGAACGGGGTGTTGAACGCCATCGCCCAGCCGTTCGGGTAGTGGTTGTAGGTGGCGGGGCTGCCGAGCTGATCGAGCATCTTGAGGTTGTCGGCCATCTCGTCCGGGATGCCGTTGGCGAACTTCATCTCGTTCACCGACCCGTTCGGGCCGCCCTCCCCGCTGGCGCCGTTGTCGGAGACCACGATGACCATGGTGTTCTCGCGCTCGCCGAGTTCGTCGAGGTAGTCGAGCAGCCGCCCGATCTGGTGGTCGGCGTGCGAGAGGAATCCGGCGTAGACCTCGGCCATGCGGGCGAACAGGCGCTGTTCGTCGGCGGTGAGCGAATCCCAGGGCCGGGTCAGGTCCATCAGTGGGAACGGCTGGCCGTCGGGCCCGGACCGGGTCTCCGGGGTGCCGAGCGGGTTCATCGGGGGCAGCTCGGTGTCGGCCGGCACGATGCCCATCTTCTTCTGCCTGGCCAGGGTCTCCTCCCGGATCGCCTCGTAGCCCATGTCGAACTGGCCGGCGTACTTGTCCGCCCATTCCTTGGGCGCCTGGTGCGGAGCGTGCGCCGCACCGGGGGCGTAGTAGAGGAAGAACGGTTTTTCCGGCGCGATGACCTTCGAGTCCTTGATGAACTCGATGGCCTTGTCGGTGATGTCCACGGAGAAGTGATAGCCGTCTTCGGGCAGCGCGGGTTGGTCGACCGGGTGGTTGTCGTAGACCAGCTCGGGGTACCACTGGTTGGTCTCGGCCCCGAGGAAGCCGTACCAGCGTTCGAAGCCACGACCGGACGGCCAGTTGCGCCGGGTGGACGCCACGTTCATCTCGTCGTCGGGGCAGAGGTGCCACTTGCCCACCATGTAGGTGTTCCAGCCGAGCTCGCCGAGGATCTCCGACAGCATCCCGTTCTCCGGCGGGATGGTGCCGCTCGCGTTGGGGAAGCCGATCGCGGCCTCGGTGATGCAGGCCATGCTGTTGCGGGTGTGGTTGCGCCCGGTCAGCAGGCAGGAGCGGGTGGGTGAGCAGAGCGCCGTGGTGTGCCACTGGGTGTACTTGACGCCGGCATCCGCGACCCGGTCGATGTTGGGGGTCTGGATGGGCCCGCCGTAACTGGACATCGCCGAGAAGCCCACGTCGTCGAGCACGATGTAGACCACATTGGGCGACCCTGCCTTGGCCTTGGGCGGTTCAAACGGCGCCCAGTCCGGCACCGAATCGCGGATGTCGACGTTGATGGTGCCTGTGAACCGTGCGGGCATTGGGTCTCTCCGATCGTCGAGCGGGAATCGGGCCACCCCACGAAGGGCCTCTGGTCAGCGGTGCTGACCCGAGCGACTGTATTACCGCTCCGGGCAGAGTCAAGGTCGCTCCCGGCCGGTCAGGCCAGCGCGACGGTGCGGAAACCGATGTTGCCCGCGGCGGAATCCGGGGTGTTCGAGGCCCTGGCCGCGTTGCGGTACCGGTTGCAATAGGAGTCGTGGCAGAGATACGAGCCGCCCCGCATCGAGCGTTGCTCCCCGGTCGCCGGCCCACCGGGATTCCGGGCCGGGGACACCGCGTAGTAGCCCTCCGCCCACCAGTCGGCGCACCACTCCCAGACGTTGCCGACGCTCTGCCACAGGCTGTAGCCGTTCGGTTCGAACTCGCGCACCGGCGCCGTGGTCAACCAGCCGTCGGCCAGGGTGTTCACCGAGGGAAACCGGCCCTGCCAGATGTTGCAGCGCTGCCCCTCGTCCCACTCGTCGCCCCACGGGTACCGGCGGCCGGCCAGCCCGCCGCGCGCGGCGCACTCCCACTCGGCCTCGGTCGGCAGCCTGCGGCCGGCCCAGGCGCAGTACGCTAGTGCGTCGTTCCAGCTCACCTGCACCACCGGGTGCTCGGCCAGGCCGGTCAGCGATGAGCGCGGGCCGGCCGGATGCGCCCAGTCGGCGCCTCGCACGCCCAGCCACCACGGCGTCTGCGGTGGTTGGCCCACCACGTCGCCGAGGTTGGCCTGCAGCGCCAGGTGGAACACCGCTGAGTAGCCGAACAGCTCAGACTCGGTGCGGTAGCCGGTCGCGGCCACGAACCGGGCGAATGCGGCATTGGTGACCGTTGTCGTGTCGATCGAGAAGGCATCCAGCCACACCTCGTGCACCGGCGTCTCGCCGTCGCCCGGGTTGCCCGCGCCGTCGGCGTCGCCCATGCGGAATGTCTGCCCGGGCACGATCGCCTGGGTCAGCTCGTGCGCTCCCGTCGTGGCGTGCGCTCCCGTCGTGGCGTGCACCGCGTCGGTGAGCCCGGCACTCCGGCGCGAGTCCCTCGCGGGTGCGCAGCAACTGTGGTCGTCCATGGTCACGCGCAGACCATAGCGCGCCACTCATCCGGCAACCACCCCGCCACCCACGCCGCCGCTCCGAGCCCGGAGTCATGCACAACTCCAGCAATTTCTTCGGGCAACGGATGCCGACCCCGGGATTCCGGGGTCACCGCCCGTGTGGCCCGGTGAAGTGCCGGAGTTATGCAACCACGGGGTCCGGTGGCCGAGGGTTAGGACGGCCGGTGGTGCCGTCCAGGAATCGGCCCCCGATCAGGGGGGAGGGTACCGCCAGGCGGAATGAGGGCGCATACTTGGCCGCATGGTTACCCGCGCCGCCACGAGCTACCGAACGCTCGCCTCGATCAGCAGGATCACTCTGCTTCTGCACCTGCAGCGCCGCGGAACCATGACCGTCGGCGACCTCGCCGAGGCGGCCGGGTTGCATCCGAACACCGCCAGGGAGCACCTGCAGCGCCTGGTCGACGACGGGTTCATCACCTGCCAGCCGGAGACCCGCGAAACCAAGGGCCGCCCCCGCATGCTCTACAGCGCAGCGGCCGGCAGCAACGAGCCCGGCTCGGTGCGGGCCGAGAAGGCCGCTGCCGCGGAGCGACGCGGCGACCTGGTGCGCAAGCTCCTGCCGCTCGTCGCCGTCGAATCGACGCCTCGGCAGCGCCAGATCGACGCGCTCGACGACCACCTCGACGCCAGCGGATTCGACTCCGACCACGACCCGGACGGCACCCACGTGCACCTGCACGACTGCCCCTACAGCGAGATGGTGAAGCTGCACCCCGAGGTGTGCACGGTGCACTTCGGCCTGATCAAGACCCTGCTCGAACAGACGGATGGCCCGCTCAGGGCCGAGCGGATGCATCCGTTGGCCGGCCCGGACCTGTGCACCCTCGACCTGTTGGTGCGAGCACTGGAGCCGGCGCTCGTCGCGACCGAGCAGTCGGCCGAGCAGCCCCCGGCGGTCATTTCCGCCCCTGGCGATTATTAACGGCGTTTCGCGGTTGTAGCGATTTTCCGCACTCGGGAGACTTGCGCACAGGGCATCGCTGACCATGGCGGCCCGGCAGCGCTAGGAGTCCGATGTGAAATCGCTCAAGAATTCCATCTTCGCCAGATCCGGCAGAGCCCCGGCCGGCGGGGCATCCGCCACGGCCGGCTCCGACGGGCCGCTGACCGACTCGATCCTCAACCTCGGCCGGTTTCTCCGCCGCGGTGAGACCTCGCCGGACCTCCGCTCCCTGTTCCTCGAGGGTGGCCGTGACGCCGACTCGTTCTACCGCGACCGGTGGACCCACGACAAGGAGGTGCGCTCCACCCACGGGGTGAACTGCACCGGCTCCTGCTCCTGGAAGGTGTACGTCAAGGACGGCATCATCACCTGGGAGACCCAGCAGACCGACTACCCCTCGGTGGGCCCGGACTCGCCGGAGTACGAACCCCGAGGCTGCCCCCGCGGCGCCGCGTTCAGTTGGTACACCTACTCGCCCAACCGGGTGCGCTACCCCTACGTGCGCGGCGTGCTGCTCGAGCTGTACCGCGCCGCGAAGGCCCGCACCGGCGACCCCGTGCTGGCCTGGGCCGAGGTCACCGGCAACCCCGAGAGCGCCAAGGCGTACAAGAGCGCCCGCGGCCAGGGCGGCCTGGTGCGCGCCAGCTGGGACGAGGCCGCCGAGATCGTGGCCGCCGCCCAGGTGCACACCATCAAGGAATACGGGCCGGACCGCATCGCCGGCTTCTCGCCGATCCCCGCCATGTCGATCGTCTCGCACGGGGTGGGCAACCGGTTCATCACCATGCTCGGCGGCACCATGCTCTCGTTCTACGACTGGTACGCCGACCTGCCCGTCGCCAGCCCGCAGGTCTTCGGCGACCAGACGGATGTGCCCGAATCCGCCGACTGGTGGAACTCGAGCTACCTGATCATGTGGGGCTCGAACGTGCCGGTGACCCGCACCCCCGACGCGCACTTCATGGTCGAGGCCCGCTACCGCGGCCAGAAGGTCATCACCGTCTCGCCCGACTACGCCGACAACTCCAAGTTCGCCGACGAGTGGCTGGCCGTGCACCCCGGCACCGACGGCGCCCTCGCCCTGGCCATGGGGCACGTGGTGCTCAAGGAATTCCTCGTCGACCGGCGTACCCCGCAGTTCGTGGACTACATGAAGAAGTTCAGCGACTCCGCCTACCTGATCACCCTCACCCCGCGCGGCGACGCCTACGTGCCCGGCAAGTTCCTCACCGCCGATGCGCTGCCCGACACGGCGTCCAGCGTGGCCAGCGCCACCTTCAAGCCGGTGCTGCTCGACCAGGACGGCCACCCGGTTGTGCCCAACGGCTCGCTCGGCCATCGGTTCAGCGAAACCGACGCCGGCAAATGGAACCTCGACCTCGAGGGCGTCGACCCGTTGCTCTCCATCGCCGACGCCCCCGACCACGACGGCAGAAGCGCCGCCATCGACATGCCCCGGTTCGACGTCTCCGCCCTCACCGGCGAAGAGGGCGAGGAGCACACCGGCGGCGCCGGCGTCATCCGTCGTGGTGTGCCCGTGCGGATGGTGGCCGGCCAGCTGGTCACCACGGTGTTCGACCTGCTGCTGGCCCAGTACGGCGTCGGCCGCGACGCCCTGGCGCTGCCCGGCGTCTGGCCCACCGGTTACGACGACGCCTCCTCGCCCGGCACCCCCGCCTGGCAGGAGGAGATCACCTCGGTGCCCATGCAGGCCGCGGCCCGGATCGGCCGGGAGTTCGCGCAGAACGCCGAGGACTCCGGCGGCCGTTCGATGATCCTGATGGGCGCCGGCACCAACCACTGGTTCCACTCCGACACCATCTACCGCGCCTTCCTCGCGCTGACCACCATGACCGGCTGCCAGGGCGTGAACGGCGGCGGCTGGGCCCACTACGTGGGCCAGGAGAAGGTGCGCCCGATCACCGGGCAGGCCCAGTACGCCTTCGCACTGGACTGGGTGCGCCCGCCACGCGCCATGATCGGCACCGCGTTCTGGTACCTCGCCACCGACCAGTGGCGCTACGACGGCCTGAGCGCCGACACCCTGGCCAGCCCGCTGGCCACCGGCACCTTCACCGGCCGCACCACGGCGGACTGCCTGGTCGAATCGGCCAAGCGCGGCTGGATGCCCAGCTACCCCACCTTCAACCGCAACTCGCTCGACCTCGTCGACGACGCCGATGCGGCAGGGGTCGCCCCCGCCCAGTACGTGGTCGACTCACTCAAGGACGGCAGCCTCGCCTACGCCTGCGAAGACCCGGATGCGCCGGAGAACTTCCCCCGGGTGCTCGTGGTCTGGCGGGCCAACATCCTCGGCTCATCGGGCAAGGGCAACGAGTACTTCCTCAAGCACCTGCTCGGCGCGCAGAGCGCCGTGCGCGCACCCGAGTCACCGCAGGAGAAGCGCCCGCAGACCATGACCTGGCACGAGTCCGCCCCGGAGGGCAAGCTCGACCTGATGGTCACCAGCGACTTCCGCATGACCTCCACCACCATCTACAGCGACGTGGTGCTGCCGCCGGCCACCTGGTACGAGAAGCACGACCTGTCGACCACCGACATGCATCCGTTCATCCACTCGTTCAACCCGGCGATCGACCCGCCGTTCCAGTCCAAGACCGACTTCGACATCTT
>Ga0247806_10000986_pt1 | contig 14964 bp, 19 predicted proteins | sample UWRJL059202B1_FD_179935 | JGI IMG/M metagenome (GOLD analysis project Ga0247806, IMG submission 179935) | Plant litter microbial communities from Arlington Agricultural Research Station in Wisconsin, United States - UWRJ-L059-202B-1 | ecosystem: Environmental > Terrestrial > Plant litter >... | reverse complement strand
CTGTACCACCACGGCGCACAGCATCGAAGCAGCGTTGCAGGGTCATCATCGATCCCATTTCTCCCTGAATAAGGTTCTTGGCACTCGCCCAGAACGAATGCTCAGTTTCCATACCCACAGCATCCACACAAACATCGGCACCATAGCCACCAGTCATGTTACGTATTGCTTCTACAGCATCTACATCTTTACCGTTTATAGTTTCTGCATTGGCTGTAAGCCTTGCCTTTTCTAAACGATAGTCTAAGATATCTACGCCAATAACGCGGCCTGCGCCACGCAGCCATGCCGATTTCATTGCCATGATACCCACCGGTCCACAGCCAAAAACCACTACGGTTTCGCCGCCTTTAAGCTCTGCCCAGTCTATAGCGCTCCATCCTGTAGGGAAAATATCAGTAAGGAACAATGCCTGGTCATCTGTCAGGTTATCAGATATTTTGCGTGGGCCAAAATCAGCATACGGCACACGCACATACTCTGCCTGGCCGCCGCTATAGCCACCGTAAAGATCTGTATAGCCAAAGAGCGCACCACCTTTACCTTTTGCAAGGCCGCCTTCCGGGCCATACATTTCCGGGTTCGAGTTTTCGCAATGCGTAGGCAGGCTCATGTTGCAAAAATGACAGGTTCCGCAGGAAATAGGGAAGGGTACAACCACACGGTCGCCCACTTTAAGTTTGCTTACGCCGCTGCCCACTTCTTCAACAATACCCATAAATTCATGGCCCATTACCATGCTGTGGGGTTGCGGTATATAGCCGTTGTAAATGTGCAGGTCGCTGCCGCAAATGGCTGTTGATGTAACTTTTAGAATTACATCCCCTGACTCTTCGATAATTGGGTCGTCTACGTTATCAACGCGTACGTCTTTTGGTTTGTGAAATACTAATGCTTTCATAGAATATAATTTTTATGTTGATTGTTATTTATTATTCGCCGGTTTCATCGTGCGGGGCATCTACAGGTTTAGATTGTGGCGATCCCTGTTGCCTTAAGTAAATAGACAGTGCCACTATTGCAAATACCGAAAGGAATTCGCTTTGCCAGTTCTGGAACGACTCAAACCAAAACCTTGAATCTTTAATGTAATCTCCAGTGGTAGTTATTGCTTGGCCTTTAAGTTGGTTTTGGGTATTCTCATCGGCAAGGCTGCCATAAAAGTGTAATATGAAAGAAATTAAAAACAGGAGTAAAAGAGCTATAGTAAGCGAATGTTTATACAGAACTAAAATAAAACCTCTTTTTTTTACCGGCCATGGCGCACCTTCTTTATTAGGGTCGGGTTCGTTATCTACTTCATCGGTACCGTCAAATTTTTTAGATTCTGATGATCCTTTTTGTTTCAAAAAAATGGTTAGCACAACAAATAAGGCCATTTGCAGGAATTCGCTCTCCCAGTTCTCAAAAGTAGACTCTACAAAATGTCCCGATGTAAAGTATTGCAACAGGCTAACGGTAGCGCCACCATCTTCCAGTAACTCTTTATTATATTCCTGTAGCCCAAAATATATCTGTGCTGCCAGTGTTGCAATAAAAAGAAAAAGAAAAGTAAGCGAGAGCCCATTATTTTTAAAAAAATCTTTCATTGCTAAGTTGTGTAATAAGTTTGTACAAAAAATGGGGTTTAACAAACTAAACCCCATCTTTTAAACAATGCCGCAGTAATTACTCCACTTCATTCTCATCTGCCTCAGCAGCATCAAAATTAATGGTGTTATAAGCGGCCTCTGTTAGTGTAATATCTGCCTGTTTCTCTTCGCCAAGGGTAATGTGCAATATTTCGGCTGCATCATCATAACCCAATGTTTTTGCAAATGCGCATAGTGTGCCATACGTAGCAATTTCATAATGCTCTATTTTTTGCGAAGCGGCAATAATACCTGCATCACGCACCGGACCTGGCTCTGTACTTTCCATAATATCCTGACCTTCTTTAAGAAGCCCGTCCATAGCTTCACATTTTTTTGCCACAGCTTTTTCTCCAATAATCTGGAATACCTGCTCCAAACGTGCAATTTGCTCTTCAGTTTCGGTTGTGTGGTTGTTAATACCGGCAATCAAATTTTCGTTCTCAGCATTTTTCGCCATTTTAGGTAATGCTTTTACTAAGGCTTTCTCTGCCCAGTAAATATCTTTAAGGCTGTCTACAAACAGTTCCTTTAAACCTTCGGCAGCACTTGCTTTTGCTTTTACAATTCCTCTTGATGATGTAGAAGTACTTTTACCTGCGGTTGAAGATTTTGCAGCAGTTGTTTTTGTAGCCGCAGTTTTTGTAGTTGTGCTTTTTTCTGCCGGAGTACTCTTAGTACTTTTTGCAGTAGTTTTTGTTGTTGCCATAATGTTGGTTTATATTTGATTAATTGAATTGTACTATTGCCTTTTGGCTTAAACAAATTTATGTAGTGCAGTGTAGTGTAATTGCTAATACTATCTTAAATAAAAATGCTGTAACAATACTTTAACTTGCTGTGTTACAGAAAGATTAAAATAACCCTGAATCATTATACAATTACACAATTAATTTATAACCTTATGAAAAAAGCCTTTGAGCCTATCGTATATCCTGACTCTAAAATATTGATTCTGGGTACTATGCCAGGAGAAAAATCGCTGCTTTTGCAGGAATATTACGGCAATAAAGGAAACCAATTCTGGAGGTTGCTGTTTTCGGTTTTTAATTTAGAGCCTAAAACAGATTATTTTGATAAGATTAAATTCCTGAAAGATAACAATATTGCCCTGTGGGACGTACTGCAATATTGCGAACGGGAGGGAAGCCTGGACAGCAATATAAAAAATGAGGTAGCAAATGATTTTGAAACTTTTCATTCACAATATCCGCTTATTACTAAGGTATTCTTTTCGAGTAAAAATGCGGCAGCTTATTATAATAAATATGTGGGCATTAGGGAAGGTTTAGAATATAGTGTGCTGCCGTCGCCCAGTGGTGCAAATGCAACGATGTCTTTTGCTCAAAAACTTGAAATATGGAAACAGAAGCTGAGCATTTTGTAAGCAATATTTGAGGTTAAATTTTGTAACGAATTATACATAGTGTTGTTAGAATTTATTTTGTTTGGCATTGTAAAAAATAAGTATCTTTGATGGGTACTTAAACGATTTATTATCCATATACGCATGAAAAGATTCTTTTTTATAGTCTTGTTTTCATTTTCGTTATCCTGCCTGGCACAGGAGAGTAACTTCTTAGTAAGTGATAATAAAGTTGTGTGGGAAAATGTTTTTATAAGCAGCGAAACTAACATACCTAATGTTATAGCAAGGCATACGCGCCTTAAAATAACATCATCTGCAGATAATGTGTACAAGGGTAGGGGTATAGATGTAAGAAATACCTGCCCGGGTACTTCCAGTTTTTTTAAAGACGACCTTAGCTTTGATTTTGAAATAGAACTGCGCGATGGTAAGTATAGGGTTACTATAAGTAATATGGTTTTTTCTAAAAAAATAAAGAAAACAAAAACGGCAACCCCTGCAGAAAAATATTTTTTAGCCGATGAAGTATTAAAAACCGGCGAAGAGGCTAATGTTGATTTTACCTGCCTTGAAAATTATTTTACAAAGCTTTTTAGCATGACTATGGTTTACAAAAATAAATCATAAATAAATCACAAAAAAAATAGCTGGGCTAAAACACTTTTTCCTATCTTTATGAAAGTAAAGAGCTAAGGGCTATTCCTTTATGTTTTACAGGTACATATATTTAGTTTATTGATCATGAAAATTAGTTGGTAGTAAAAGGATTTTATGCAATGATCCTTTTTAAGAATTGTACATCTTACAAACACAAAACTTATCTGGATTATGAAAATCTTCAGCCTGCTTGTATCAGTTATAGCGTTTGTTAGTACGCTTTTCTTCCTTGTTACTGCTTTTCCTGATGTTACCACATTTAATGGTACCATTTACCTGCTGCTTCTCGTTGTGTTGCTTTTAATATGCATTACAGGTATTATTATTAATAAACCTGTATTTGCAGGGCGTAGACGCAGGCACCGTATGAGCTTTAAATAATTTTTAGTGGACTTATATAAATCAAAAAGGGTGCCCGATTAATTCGGACACCCTTTTTCAATTCAATTTAAACCCTATAAATTAGAACTGTAGGTTTACAGTAACTTCAAATTCATCATAGATAGCTTTGTCTCCAATACCTTCGAAGAAGCTTTTAGAACCGTATTTAATATCATATTTAGTCCTGTCTATGTTAAATTTAGTTGTAGCAGTATTTTTTGTAGTATTAAGATCAAAAGTTACCGGTTTAGTGATACCTTTTATTGTAAGGTCTGCAGTTACTGTATAAACGTTTGCTGATTTTACTTTAACTGATTTAAAAACCAATTTAGAAGTAGCAAATTTATCAGTACCAAAGAAATCTTCAGCTTTAAGGTGGCCTTCAAGCTTTTCCTTACCTTCGCCGGCTTTAAGGTCCGTAACAGCAATAGAGTTCATATCTACAGTAAAGTTACCACCGGTTACCTTACCACCTTTAAAGCTAAGAACACCGTCTTTAATACCAACAGTACCTTCGTGCTGACCTGTTACTTTTTTACCAACCCAAGTAATACTACTTTTAGCAGCGTTGATTTTTTTGTCCTGAGCTGTAGCTGTAAGTGTTGTAAGAGCTACTACTAATGCAATTGCAATTGTTTTGAAATTTTTCATCGTTTTTTTAAAATTAAAATTAAGGGTATTATATTAAAGTGTAATAAATAATTCGTTGTTTGGTTTTCTAACCTTTTTAGCATGCTGTACCGCATCTTCTTCATGGCGGTATCCTATAGCAGCTACAACAGCAGCATTAAGCCCTTTTTCTTCAAGGCCCAGGATATGGTTAATTTTTGCAGCATCAAAGCCTTCCATTGGCGTAGCATCAACTTTTAAAATAGCTGCAGTGTTAATAAGTGTAGAAAGAGCAATGTAAGCCTGTTTTGCAGTCCAGATATTTTTTTGCTCTTCTGTAAGTCCGGCTAAAAACCCATTAATGTAATCGCCAAAACCGCTTACAGCTTCTTTAGCCACACCACGCTGGGCACTAATATTGTTAATATAAACATCTACATGAGTAGTACCTACATTTACTTCGTTAGCAAAAATAAACAGGTGCGATGCATCTGCAAATATGTTTTTGTTGTTTCCTCCGGCAGCATCTGCAAGCTGCTCTTTTACCGCCTGAGTCTCTACCACAAAAATTTTATAAGGCTGTAATCCTACAGATGATACACTAAGACGTACGGCTTCTTTTAAAAACTCAAGGTCTTCATTCGATACTTTTTTTGTAGTGTCATATTTTTTAACTGCATATCGCCAGTTTAGGCTGTCTATATAGTTTGTCATAATCTATGTATAAATATAATTAAATTGTTCTGTATTTTTCAAGTAGGTTAATAAGTTGTTCCTGCTCGTGTATGGTTAAATTATTTGCAAATTTAGCTTCATGCTCATCTACCTTAGGATCCAGTTCTTTTAAAAGTTCTAACCCTTTTTCTGTAATGGTTATTTCCATTTGGCGCCGGTTACCAGGGCACACTTTACGATTTACCAACTCCTTTAGTAAAAGTTTGTCTACCAGCCTCGTTGTGTTGCTTGTCTTGGCGATCATCCTGTCCTGAATAATCCCCATATTTGCAGGCTTACCTTTTTGTCCACGTAATATTCTCAGTACATTAAATTGTTCCGGCGAAAGATCGTACCCCTTCATAACATCAGAAATATTTTCTGCCACTACGCTATGCGCATACATAACATTCATGATTGCCCGTTTAGACAATGTCATGTTTTCTGATTTTATAATGTCTTCGATCTTCATGGCTACATTTGTTATAGTTGTAATTGCAACATTTGTATCTACAATATTTGTATATACAAATTTAAAATGATTTCTAATTCCTGCAAGCTTTTTATTTGTTAAATTTTTGTTAAACAAAATAACGCCTTTTATTTTAGGGTAATTTTATGGGAATAATAATAAATAGTGCAGAATGATAATAAAAAGGACATATCTTTTAGCAGCAGCAATGGCGATAATGGTTGCAATTTCCTGTAAAAAGGAGGTAAGCACGCCCGACCCTGTGCAAACAAACACTGTTGATACTCCTGAAGTAGTTAAAGACACATTACCAAAACTACCTAAGCCAATAAAAGTGTATAGTAACGATACAGTTTCAGTTAAAGCGTACGACTATGCCGGGCTTGAATATTTTCTTAAGCAAAAAAATGATACTACTTATGTGGTTAACTTTTGGGCTACGTGGTGCGTACCCTGTGTTGCCGAACTGCCCAACTTTGAAAAGATAAATGCCAATTATAAAAAGAATAAGATAAAAGTAATATTGGTTAGCCTGGATATGGCAAAGATGATAGATACTAAGCTGTTGCCTTTTATAAAAGAGAAACAATTAAAAAGTGAAGTACTCCTACTGCGTGATCCGGATGCTGATTCCTGGATACCTAAAGTAGACAGTACTTGGAGTGGGGCAATACCTGCCACTGTAATTTATAATGCCGAGATGCGTAAGTTTTACGAAAAGTCGTTTACGTATGACGAGCTTGAAAAAGAAATTAGTAATTTTAAATAAATAATGTAATGAAGAAAATACAATTTTTAGCACTATTCCTTGTTATGGGTGCGCTTGCCGCCTTTACAAATCCGCTTGCCGGCGGTTATAAAGTGGGCGATACAGCGACTGATTTTAGCCTTAAAAATGTAGATGGTAAAATGGTATCGCTTAAAGATATTAAGAATGCAAAAGGTTATATTGTAGTGTTTACCTGCAACCATTGCCCGTATGCACAGGCTTATGAAGACAGGATCGTAGCTTTAAACAATAAATATAAGGCCCTTGGCTACCCGGTTGTGGCTATTAACCCTAACAACCCCGAAAAGGAGAAAGCCGACAGTTTTGCTAACATGCAACAAAGGGCAAAGGATAAAAAGTTTTCTTTCCCGTACCTTTTAGACGATGGGCAAAAAATATTCCCGCAATACGGAGCTACTAAAACCCCTCATGTCTATGTATTGCAAAAAACAACTAAAGGCAATGTAGTTAAATACATAGGCGCTATAGATGATAACTACGAGGATGCCAAAGCCGTAAAACAAAAATATGTAGAGAATGCAGTGGATGCCTTATTAAATAATAAAGACGTAACGGTAAAAGAGACCAAGGCTATTGGCTGTTCGATAAAAGCATAATACCTTTGCCAAAAATATAACACATGAATTTAGACCAGCAACAATGGTGGAAAGAAGCGCAACAGGACAGCAATGCCGTATTGCTTGATGTTCGCACCCCCGAAGAGTGGAACCAGGGTATAATTCCAGGTGCCATAAATATAGATTATTATAAAGGGCAGGGCTTTATAGACGAGGTTTCTTTACTTGATAAAAGCAAGACCTACTATGTATACTGCCGCAGCGGTGTGCGCAGTGCTAATGCCTGTGGTATAATGAACGAATTGGGTTTCGAAAAAGCCAACAATCTTTTAGGAGGTATCTCTCAATGGAGTGGCCCTGTAGTAGCCGCCGAATAATTTTTAAAAGCCCGAAAGGGCTTTTTTTATTTATAACAATAGCAAATGAAAATTATATCCTGCCTTATCATTCCTTTACTAATATTTTGTTCCTGCAATATGGCTAAAGAACCTGAAGTATTGGCTTTAAAACCTAACAAAGAGATGGAACAGGTATTAAAATCTTTTGTGGCGAAGAATCCGTGTGAGAAATGCTTATATGAGCTATATATAAATAAAGAGTCACCGGATAGCTATATATTGACAATTTACAGAGGAGAAGTTTCATTTACCCAGGATGAGAATGTACACTATAACCAACAGTCTTTAGGTAGGATTACCATATCGGGCAAAGAGTTTAAGGTATTTAGTGGAGCAGAACATTATTTTAATAACGAAAGGATACTTAATGAACATAAAGAAGTAGTCTTTGATTCTTTTCCTAATAATAAGCACATCATACCTATCGCATGGACTGCAATTGATAGTGCCGGTACAATAACCATCAAATCATATACTAATGTTTATCCTTTTATTCCATTACCGGTTGAAATATATGCCGCACCAATATCAATTAAAGAAGATATAAAAGCCGAAAAGAACCACTAACGCTCTTTCAAATTATATATTTTTAGAAGAGAATGTATTAATATTTTCTTTCCAGTAGTCTATAAGGTTGCGAATTTTTTCTTTGTATTTATTGTAGTCTGTACCTTTATGTATGTACCCTTGTATAGAAAGCTTGTTTGCCTGTTTAATAGAATAGTCGTCCTGGGCATTGCTAATAAAAATGTACGGAATATCTTTATCGCTTAAAAGTTCCTCTTCAAGAATAATATTACGCAATTCAAACCCACCTAACTTGGGCATATTAATATCAGATATTATTATAAAAGGCTCAACTTCGGGTTTTCTTATGTAAGTAAGTGCCGCAGTACTATCGGCAAAAAACACAAGCTTATTCCGGTATCCCAGGTCTTTAAATATTTCCTGTAAAATATCCCTGTCGTCTTCATCATCCTCAATTACAAGTATGTCCCTGTGCATTTTCATGTGGGCAATCGGTTTTTAGTTGGTACCATAAAAGTATCGCAAATTTATTTTTTTTCCAAAAATCTCCTGTTATTAAATATGGCGAAAAGTTTATGTTTTTAGTACAATTTTTCTTATTTTGAATGCAATAAATTTATATGTTTTAAAACAAGCATTTTTATTAACTTCGTATCATCATCATAAATTAAAAACTGCATATCATGAAACTAAAATTACTACTACTATCCCTTCTTTTGTTAGTACCTGTTGTAAGTAGCACAGCACAGGAAACAGCAACAGCTATAATGCAAAAAGCACAGGCACAGGCTAAAAAAGAACATAAAAATATTTTTGTAATGTTTCATGCCTCGTGGTGTGGCTGGTGCAAAAAAATGGAAAAGAACATGGAGAGCGATGCCTGCAAAAAAATGTTCGACGATAATTTTGTAACCACTCAGTTAACCGTACAGGAATCGCCTAAAAATAAAAGCCTCGAAAATCCGGGTGCCGATACTCTTTTAGAAACGTACAAAGGCACTAAAGCCGGGCTGCCATTCTGGGTTATAATAGATGCTAATGGTAAAGTACTGGCCGACTCGTTTAATGCTAAAGGAGAAAACCTTGGCTGCCCATCATCTGCAGATGAAGTTGCAGAGTTTAAATCTAAACTAAAGAAAACCACTAAACTTAACGATAGTCAGCTTGCCATTATTGCCGACACGTTTATTATAAAAAAATAATTATTTTGAAGAAACTTTTTTATTTGTTAAGTATTGCCGTTACCCTCATATCCTGCTATGCTCAGGAAAAAAAGATAGAGCTTGTAGCGCCTGCATCTTTCGCTCAAAAAATGCACAACGATAACGGCCAGGTTATAGATGTGCGTACACCTAAAGAATATAAATCGGGGCATTTAGATGGAGCTGTAAACATGCATGTCTATGATAATAATTTTGTAGAACGACTGGATAGCCTTGATAAAAACAAAACGGTATATGTATACTGTAAAGCCGGTGGGCGCAGTGCAGAGGCTGTAGAGAGCATGAAAACAAAAGGATTTACACACATTGTAGAGCTTGATGGCGGCATGGATGCATGGAGCGAAGCCGGTAAACCTGTAAAGCAATAACCTGTGGATGTACCTTTAAATATTAAACTACTTATTTGTATTATAGTGCTTTTAATACTGGTATTAGCATGGCTAATATTAAAGACTTTTAAGGCCGAAAAAGTAAAGCAGGACTTACAGACACGTTTTATAGAACTGGAAAGCAAAACCAATAACCTGCAATTGCAAACGCTGGAGTCGAGGCTTAATCCGCATTTGTTTAAAAATATACTTAACTCCATACAATCGCATGCGTACCAAACGTATTTTGCTATGGATAAGCTATCTAATGTATTAGATTACATTCTTTATGAGAGCCAAAACCGTTTTGTAAGCCCCAAGGAAGAAATTGAGTTTGCTCTTAACCTTATAGAGATCAACAAGATAAAGATAAGTCCGTTGTTTTCTATAAGCGTAAAGAAAAAACTTGATGAGATGGACCCCATGTATGAACAAAAAATACTGGCTCCGCTTATTTCTATAGATCTTATTGAAAATGCCTTTAAACATGCCGACCTGCAAAGCCCTGACGCTTTTATTACTATAGTTATAGAGTTTAAGGATAACAATTTTTCACTTACGGTATCTAATAAAATATCGCCTAAATCAGCCTTTGCAAAAGAGCATAGCGGTATTGGGGCTGCCACGTTAGAGCAGCGCCTGCGCATTATTTATAAGTCCTGCTTTAAGCTGGAACGTTATGTGGAAGAAGATATATATGTTGCACACCTAAAAATAAACCTGCTTGAACACAAAAATCAGATGTTTACTTCTTGATGATGAATTGCCGGGACTAACGCTGCTAAAAATGCTTTGCGAGCAAATGCCCGAGCTGGAAGTTGTAAAAGCCTTTAACAGTCCGCAAATACTTTTACAGGAGCACGCTTCGTTAGACTACGATTTGCTTATTACCGATATTGAAATGCCGGGAATGAATGGCCTTCAGGTTGCCGATGCCGTTAAAGGTAAAGCTGTAATATTTACTACTGCTTACAAAAACTTTGCTGTTGATGCTTTTGACAGGGATGCGGTAGATTATGTTGTAAAACCTGTTAAGGCAGAGAGGCTGCACCAGGCCGTGCTAAAAGTGGCCGGCAGGATTATAAAGCCGGTTATAGAAACTCCTAAACAAATTCAGCTTAATACAGATAAAGGTAAAGCACTTATTACTACAGATAAGATATTTAGCATTGTTACGTCTAAAATTGATAGCCGCGACAAAATTATTATCCTTAACGATAATGCTAAAATTATTGCTAAAAATGCCTCTTTTGAAAAGTTGCTCGAAATGCTGCCTGCAAAAGATTTTTGCCGCATAAATAAAACCACCATTATTGCCTTAAAGCACGTACAATTTTACGCCCACGACATTATTACAGCAGATGTGTTTCAGGATGGGCATCACTATACATTTGCACTAAGCGAAATTTACCGTAATGATTTTATAAAAAAGGTAAAAGTGTAACGAGACCGTTAAAACATATGCGCTGTAGGCTGGCTAACAAGATAATCCTGTATAAGTCTCACCGTTTCTTTAGGATGGCTCATGTGTGGGCAGTGCCCTATTGCCTGCATTTTAATATAGCGGCTGCCCGTTATATTTTCGTAAATGTAAATGCCTGCAGTTTCGGGGGCAACAGCATCTTCGCTGCACTGCAATATCAGTGTGGGTACAGTTACTTTAATAAGCTCGTGCCTGCTGTCAGAATAAAAGGTTAAGCGTGCAAAGCGTTTGTTTATTTCATGATCATTATCACAAAACCTGTTTTCCAATTCGTTAGCAAGTTCGGGCCTTTGGCCTGCATTTTTCATAATCACAGGTGCAATAAAATTTGCCCAGCCTGCATAATCGCTTTCCATAGTATCTATAATATCATTCATATCTCTTAACTCAAATCCGCCTACATAATCGGTATCATTTATATACCGTGCAGATGGGGCTATAAGAACCATACTATCAAAAATACCGGGTTGGTTTATAGATGCCATAACTCCAATCATACAACTAACAGAGTGCGCTATAAGTACCACATTAGTAAGAGATAAAGCATTGCATACATCTATAATATCCTGAGCATAGCCGTTAAAGCTACTGTAGCGTTCTATATCGTAAAAAGCAAGGTCTGATTTTCCTGAACCTACATAATCAAACACTACAATTTTATAGTCATCCTCAAATTCCGGGGTAATGTAGCGCCACATAGTTTGATCGCAGCCAAAGCCATGTGCAAAAAGAAGGGTAATTACTCCTTTACCAAAAATCTTTACGTTATTTCGTTCTAAAATTGCGTTATTCATAAAGAATTAATTGTTTATGTGTGGAGTAAATTAACATAAACAAAAATAGCAAATTATTTAAGATTTGTAATTACAAGTGTAAAATGTTGTAACAATTTTTATGATAATTTATCACTTAAAGTAACTTATAAAATAGCTTTATAAAGAGAATAACCCGATGTAAGTATTATAAGTGTACCAACCATAAAAAACAACGCCCTCTTATTAATTTTAGAGGCCAGGTAAGCACCAAACGGCGCAGCCAATGCACCACCTGCAATTAAGCCCAATATTATTTGCCAGTGCTTAACTCCTAAAAAGAAAACAAAAATAGCCGTTGCAAAATAAGTTATAAAAAATTCGGCGGTGTTAACAGTACCAATAGCTTCTCGCGGATCTTTACCCTGGCTAAGTAAATTAGAGGTCACAATAGGCCCCCAGCCGCCACCGCCAATGGTATCTAAAAATCCACCAAAAAGGGCTAACAATGGTGCTCCTTTAATGGTTTTATTTGTGTTTACCTTATTTACAAAACCCTTATAAATAATGTAGCTACCTAACAGTATAAGATAGCCTGCTATGTAAGGTTTTATAATGTTACCATCAAAATAATCAGCAATAAGGTAAGCACCTAAAACAGCTCCCAGTGTACCGGTAATTACTATTTTAAAGAACAGGGCTTTATCTATATTTTTAAATTTAATGTGCGATAATCCCGAGATACCTGTAGTAAAAATCTCAGATGTGTGCACACTTGCCGATGCCAGCCCCGGAGGGATACCAAAGTTAATAAGCAGTGTGGTACAGCTTACACCATAAGCCATGCCTAATGCCCCATCTACTACCTGCGCAAGAAAGCCCACTCCCATAAAAATAAAAAAGGTACTGTCAAAAAGTAGCGTACCATCATAAAGTTCTTCTATAAGTAAGTAGCCAAAATAGCTTAATATAATTAACTTTAGCAATAGCATTGTAATAGCTATTTGCCTAAAGGTTACGGTATCTGTAGCTTTTTCCAGTTGCAATAATATCCTGGTCATTCGTGTATTTTTAATTAGTATACTATTTCTATAGAGTAATAGTGATTGCAAATATAGTAAACCATTTTAACTTTATAGCTGCCTGTAACGATATATACATTTTTTAATAAAAAATTCACGTACTGTAAGTCGTATATTACATTTACTTGCATAACTTTATGTGTACAAATAAACACAATTTACTACATGGAAAATACGAATGCAACAAATACCGGTTTCGGAAATATTTTTGTCGACGAAACCCAAATACCTGAAAAATTTAAAGTCCCCGTTATCCATCAGAGAGAGTACCTTCTTAATGGAGAACTTGTACCCTGGAATGGCAATACTATGGATATACTATCGCCTGTTTTTGTTCCTGCCGCAGGAGGTGGGTTTGAGCGTAAAGTAGTTGGTTCTATACCCCACACTTCTCCTAAAGAAGCTATGGAATCTTTAGACGCTGCCGTTACTGCTTACAACAACGGTCAGGGCGAGTGGCCTACCATGAGCGTAGAAGGCCGTATTAAATGCATGCAAAAGTTTGTATATTTAATGATACAGGAACGCGACCAGGTAATTAACCTGCTTATGTGGGAAATAGGTAAAACCCTGGCTGACTCTACAAAAGAGTTTGACCGTACTGTAGAATATATTAACGCTACAATAGATGCACTTAAAGATATAGACCGCGAATCGTCACGGTTTCAGCAAGCCGAAGGTACACTGGCACAAATTCGTCGTTCGCCACTGGGGGTAGTGCTAAGTATGGGTCCGTTTAATTATCCTCTAAACGAGATCTTTACAACACTTATTCCGGCACTTATAATGGGAAATACTATTTTATTTAAGCTGCCTAAACATGGTGTACTGGCTCACTACCCATTACTTAAAGCTTTTAAAGAGGCATTCCCTCCGGGAACTGTTAATACACTTTATGGGAAAGGTTCTGAGATTATAACTCCTATAATGGAGAGTGGTAAGGTAAATGTTCTTGCCTTTATAGGGTCGAGCAAAGTGGCAAACGGACTTAAAAAACAGCATCCTAAGGTTAACCGCTTAAGGGCTATTTTAAGCCTTGACGCCAAGAATGCTGCAATTGTTACTAAAAATGCCGACCTTGATGTTGCTGTAAGCGAGTGTCTTTTAGGTTCTCTCTCTTTTAACGGACAACGTTGTACTGCCTTGAAACTAATTTTTGTGCAAAAAGATGTTGCCGAAGAATTTGTACAAAAACTAAGCGCAGCAGTATCTGCCATGAAACCGGGATTACCGTGGGATAAGGACGTTAAAATTACTCCGCTACCAGAATCTGATAAGCCAACTTACCTTAAAGAATGTATAGATGATGCTATTGCACACGGAGCTAAAGTGGTTAACGAGCATGGTGGCTTTACTAACGAGTCTTTAGTATTCCCTGCTGTGGTTTATCCTGTAAACGACCAAATGAAGTTATATGATGAAGAGCAGTTTGGACCGATTATTCCCGTAGTGCCTTTTGATACTATAGATGAGCCAATACAGTACCAGATAAATGCATCGCATGGTATGCAGGTAAGTATATTTAGTAATGATGCCGAAGAGGTTGCAAGCCTTATAGACCCATTTGTAAATCTTGTAGCCCGTGTAAATATTAACTGCCAGGCACAACGTGGCCCGGATGTTTTCCCTTTTACCGGCCGTAAAGACAGTGCCGAGGGTACATTATCTGTATTTGATGCATTGCGTTCGTTCTCTATACGCACAATGGTTGCAGCAAAAGTAACAGATGCAAATAAGGAGTTATTTAATACTATTGTTCGCGATCATGACTCAAACTTTTTAAGCACCGATTATATATTTTAATCAGTACATTATTTTTATATGAAAAGAGGCCGTCTAAAAAGTAATTTTTAGGCGGTTCTTTTTTTGCTTGATGTTTTTAGCGATATCTTTTTCGATTAAAAAAGATTAGTAATATTGTTTTAGATTGCCAGCTTAGGTCCTGTACTG
>Ga0247806_10000984_pt1 | contig 14980 bp, 11 predicted proteins | sample UWRJL059202B1_FD_179935 | JGI IMG/M metagenome (GOLD analysis project Ga0247806, IMG submission 179935) | Plant litter microbial communities from Arlington Agricultural Research Station in Wisconsin, United States - UWRJ-L059-202B-1 | ecosystem: Environmental > Terrestrial > Plant litter >... | reverse complement strand
CAGGATAGTGCAATGTGCAGTGGCTTTATACAGTATTAATAACTGCCCCGAAGAGCTACAGATACGATATGCTAATTTAAGGGTTTGAAAATAGTTGTACTATTAAGATATTTCTTATTTTTATAACCACTTTTCCCCAAATTTCATAAAATGAACACAAGATATTTTGACCTTATAAACCAAACGTTTTACTTTCCTCAGGAAGAATTCACGTTAAATAAAGACAACCTGCAATTTCATAACATAGACCTTATGAAACTTGTAGAGCAGTACGGTACTCCGCTTAAGTTTACCTACCTGCCGCAAATTTCCAGCAACATTCGTAAAGCTAAAGAATGGTTTAGGAATGGTATGGAAAAAAATAAATACGACGGTAAATATTACTATTGCTATTGTACAAAAAGCTCTCATTTTGAATACATTATGAATGAAGCTTTTAAAAATGACATTCATATTGAAACATCGGCAGCTTTTGACATTAATATTGTTGAAAAATTGCTTGACAGTGGCAAAATAAATAAGAATACCTATGTTATTTGCAACGGTTTTAAAAGAGACCAGTATGTAACAAACATTGCAAGGTTAATGAACAATGGCCACAAGCAAACTATTCCTATTATAGATAACTACGAAGAGCTGGACCTGTTGCAGGAACAAATAAACGGTAAGTTTAAAATAGGTATACGTATTGCTGCCGAAGAAGAGCCTAAGTTTGAATTTTATACGTCTCGCCTTGGTATTGGCTACAAAAACATTTTACCTTTTTACAGGAAACAAATACACGAAAATAAAAATGTAGAGCTTAAAATGCTTCACTTTTTTATTAACACAGGTATTAGAGATACATCTTATTACTGGAACGAGCTTTCTAAATGTTTAAAGGTGTACGTTAACCTTAAAAAAGAATGCCCGTCGTTAGACAGCCTTAACATTGGTGGTGGTTTCCCTATTAAGAACTCACTGCATTTTGAGTATGACTACCAGTACATGATAGACGAAATTACCAACCAGATTAAAATAGCTTGCGACGAAGCCGATGTTGCCGTGCCTAACATTTTTACTGAGTTTGGTTCGTTTACCGTAGGCGAAAGTGCCGGTGCCATTTACCAGGTGCTTTACCAAAAACAACAAAATGACAGGGAAAAATGGAACATGATCGATTCTTCTTTCATTACTACACTGCCGGACACCTGGGCTATAAACAAGCGTTTTATTATGCTTGCTATAAACAGGTGGAACGACCAGTATGAGCGTGTACTGCTGGGCGGTATGACCTGCGACAGCGACGACTATTACAACTCTGAGCAAAACTTAAATGCTATATATTTGCCAAAATATAACCGCGATAAGCCGTTATACATTGGCTTCTTTAATACCGGCGCTTATCAGGAAACCATAGGGGGCTATGGTGGTTTGCACCACTGCCTTATACCGCAGCCTAAACACATCCTTATAGACAGGGACGAGAACGGATTTCTTGCTACAGAGTTATTCTCTGAAGAGCAAAAAGCAGAAGATGTACTTAGTATTTTAGGGTACAATACAACTCCTGCCGTAAAGGAAGAGAAATAGTTAGAACACAGAATTGAATTAAAATAAAGAACAACAAATAAGAACACAATGAATAAAGGACCTATTAGCCAGTTTATCGAGAAGTACTACCTGCATTTTAATGCAGCAGCACTTGTAGATGCTGCAAAGGCTTATGAAAAGCAATTGCAGGACGGTGCAAAAATGATGGTTACACTTGCCGGTGCCATGAGTACAGCCGAGTTGGGTAAAATTTTTGCAGAAATGATCCGTAAAGATAAAGTACAGATCATATCGTGTACAGGGGCTAACCTTGAAGAAGATATTATGAACTTGGTAGCACACTCTCATTATGAAAGGGTGCCTAACTACCGCGACCTTACTCCGCAGCAGGAATGGGATCTTTTAGAAAGAGGCCTAAACCGTGTTACAGATACTTGTATCCCGGAGCATGAGGCTTTCCGTCGCCTGCAAAAACATATTTATAAAATATGGAAAGATGCAGATGATAAAGGAGAAAGCTATTTTCCGCATGAGTTTATGTATAAAATGCTTTTATCGGGCGTTCTTGAAGAGTACTATGAAATAGATCTTAAAGACAGCTGGATGTATGCTGCTGCCGAAGCTAACCTGCCTATTATTGTACCGGGATGGGAAGATAGCACTATGGGTAACATCTTTGCTTCTTATGTAATTAAAGGAGAATTAAAATCTACTACTGTAAAAGGTGGTATAGAGTATATGGCGTTCCTGGCAGACTGGTATACTAAAAACAGCAGCAATGGTGTTGGGTTCTTCCAGATAGGTGGCGGTATTGCCGGCGATTTCCCTATTTGTGTGGTACCAATGTTATATCAGGATATGGAAATGCATGATGTTCCTTTCTGGAGCTACTTCTGCCAGATATCAGATTCTACTACAAGTTACGGCTCTTATTCGGGCGCTGTGCCTAACGAAAAGATAACATGGGGAAAACTTGATATAAATACCCCAAAATTTATTATAGAATCTGATGCAACTATCGTTGCACCTCTTATATTTGCTTACATATTAGATTTATAGTTGATTTATGAAAAGAGTTATTGTTGATTACGCTAAACTAACAAACGAGATCCTGACCTTATTAGTCGAGAGGTTTCCTGACGGTTATGATGATTCGCACATCATTCGTTTTAAAAATGCACGAAATGAAACCATTGAGGCCGTAGAAGTAAAAACCGAAGACACTATTTACCTGGTAAAAGTAAGTACCAAACTGGCTGACAGGATCGAGAATTTTGACGACGATGAAATAGATGAGCCTGCAGATGATCTTGACGCATTGAAAGAACTGGAAATCGACGACAATGACGACGACGACGATGTTCCGGCTAAAGAAGACGATGCAGATGCTGACGTTGATGCAGACGACGATGATGACGATGACGAAGAAGGTGGAAGCCGACGCAGGAAACATGACGTTGCCGATGATGAAGATGAAGACGACGAGGACTAATTATTCTTGTAACATTATTATATTAAAGAACTCTTAACAGGGTTCTTTTTTTGTGCGTAAAAGTGTAATTTTAACGGGAATAAAATTGCCCGATTAATAAATACAATTAAACCTTGTAGATATCATTTTAAGCAAACAATAATATAAAAAACTATGAAAAACAAACTAATACTTCTTGCTGCCGGACTCGCAATGTTTAGCTGCCAGAAAAAAGAAAACACAGACACTGTAATAGAAAACACTACTGTAGAGGAAACCGCTCCCGAGGCAGAAGTAGTAACCAAGCAGTGCTACCTTGCAGTAACGGCAATAAAAGAAGTTTCTAAAACGGTTAACGACAGTATTATACTAAATATTGAAACTAAAGGCGACAGTATAACCGGTACTTTTAAATGGCTTCCATTTTATAAAGACAAAAAAACCGGCGAGTTTAAAGGCACTATTAAAAACAATATTGCTAACACCATTTTATCTGCAAAGGCAGAAGGAACTACGAACCTTGAAGAGTTTACAATTGTATTTGACGCAGCACATGCATCGGTTAAAATGGGCGAAATGGCCGAAGGCACAGATGGTATCTGGCATTATAAAGATAAGGCTGCAACGAGCGAAACCGCAATACCAAAAGTAGATTGTAAATAGTCTTTAGTTAAATTATTTACCAGAGTTTTATTAACAAAATATATTCTTTGGTTTAAAACAGGCACTAATTCAATAAAATTTACACTAAATAATTGGTGGAAATTTGTGCAATTAGTGCCTCTTTATTTTTACTTTCGCATTCCCATAACTTTGGCCTAAACATGTACCAGCACTTTATAATTTTTAAGCCTTACGGCTACCTTAGCCAGTTTACATACAACCTAAAACGCAACAAAAAACTACTTGGCGAATTGCACGATTTTCCTAATGGCACAATGGCCATAGGCCGCCTGGACGAAGACAGCGAAGGCCTGCTGCTGCTTACTACAGAAGGTATGATGAGCGAAATTGTGCGCAGTAAAAAAGTAGAAAAGGAATATTATGTTCAGGTAGATGGGCTTATAAACCAGGAAGCTATAGAAAAATTAAAAGCCGGTGTAGAGATAGGTTTTAAGGGAACAAAATATATTACATTGCCCTGCCAAGCAAGAATATTAAACGAGGATCCTGATTTCCCTTTACGCGGAAAAAAGATAAGAGATGAGCGCCACGGCCCTACTTCATGGTTATCGGTTACGGTTACAGAGGGTAAATTCAGGCAGGTGCGTAAAATGACATCGGCGGTAGGGTTCCCTACACTGCGGTTAGTCAGGGTTCGCGTTGGCAATGTGCAACTAGAAAATTTACAACCGGGAGAGGTTAAAGAAGTAGAAGCTTTTGAAGTATAACTAATTACCCGACTTAAAAGTCAGGGTTACGGCTGTACCACTCCCCTTTTCGCTGTTCAGCGCTATAATTACGCCTAACATATCGCATAACCGTTTTACTATAGATAAGCCTAATCCTGTGCCTTTTATAGCAGTGTGCTCTGTAGCTTCAGACCGGTAAAATTGTTCGTACACCCTGTTAAGGTCCTCTTTTGCAATCCCTCTCCCATGGTCGGTTATTATACACGTAACGGCAGCGCTATTTTGCACAAGTGTTATATTAATACGACCATCATCATAGCTGTATTTTATAGCGTTAGAAAGCAGGTTTTCTACAATTATAGCTGTCATAGCAGCATCTGTAACTATATAAAAGTGGTCTTCAAAACTAAAATTAATATTTATATTCTTGGATTTAATCTCAGGCGAATACCGCTCCATTGCCTGAAGGATAATCTCATCCAGTGCTGTAATTTTAAGCTGCAATGAGGCCTTATTACTTTCAAAACGTGCCAATAGCAAAAGCTGCTCTACTATAGTAGTCAGCCGGTTAACTTCGAGAATACAATAGTTAATCTTCTCCTCATACTCTTCGGTTTGGCGGGGTTTGCGTATTAAAACTTCGAGCGTACCCCGAATTACAGCCAGTGGCGTGCGCAGTTCGTGCGACGCATCCGATGCAAATTGCTTTTCGCGGGTTATCGCATTTTCTATGCGCTCAAGCAATTCATTTATAGTGGCAGAAAGCACATATAACTCGTCTCTGTTTACAGGTAAAGTTACGCGCTTGTCAAAATTATTGTCGGTAATTCTTTTAGTTGTATTAATAATATTTATCGCTGGCGCAATACTCTTACCTGCAATCAATCGCGTAATCACAAAAAGCACTAACAGTACTATAGGGTACGTAATCCATAATACCATTAATAAATTATCTAACACCCGGTGCGGCAATTCTACCGACATGGCAATTATAACATACCCCTTTACCTCACCATTATTAACCAATTTTGCCATTTGCTGGCGTATTGCAATACCAGACACATGTGTATCTACATAATTATCATGATCATCCACATTCCATTTTAAATTACCTCCCTTAAGATTAGGCGATTTTTCAAGGCATTTGCCATTCTTATCAAAAATCTGTACAAAAACAGGATTTATTACTATAGCTTTATGCTCACTTTCTTCCCACTCGTTTACAGCGGTAAACCGCTTAAAAGGTTTTTGCTTTGCTACAAAACCGGTATGGCTGTTAATCTCTATTTGCAGGTCATTATTAATATCATAGTTTACTGCTGCCGATACTATGTGGTAAATTACCACAAAAACCAACAATACCAGTGTAGCTGCACCGGCAAGGTTATAAACGGCAATACGGTTTTTAAAAGATAATGACGCCATTTTTTATTCCGTTTCGTTTGCTATGTAGCCCACACCGCGTATGGTTTTTATGTAGGTTTCTTCTTTAGTAAAGCCCAACTTTTTACGAATACCGTTTATAAAAACATCGATCACGCCGGTATCATAATCAAAATGAATGTTCCATATTTGTTGTATAATATCGGTACGGGTACATACACTACCTTTATTTTTTAACAAAAATTCAAAAAGGGCAAACTCTTTTTGGGTAAGCAGTACTTCGCCATCTGCATTAAAAACCTGATGGGTATCTGTCTTTAAGGTAACAGGACCAAGTGTATATTGGGGCTTATCATCAATAGTATTTCTAAACTGCACTTTAATGCGTTCCAGTAATTCTTCAAAACTAAACGGTTTTTTAATATAATCATTCGCCCCGCTTTGCAGGCCAGCTACAGTTTCCTGTACGGTATCTTTTGCGGTTAGAAATATAATGGGCGTAACTTTATTCGATTTACGTATGGTTTTGCAAATCTCCAGTCCCGTAAGTTTTGGCAACATCCAGTCTAGCAATATAAGGTCGTACGGATTATTTAATGCCGCAACGAGCCCGGTATCGCCACTAGCTTCAACAGTAATAGTATAACCCTCTTCGGTTAAGCCCTGTTTCAAAAAGTTAGAAATACCGGCCTGGTCTTCTACTATAAGAATTTCTTTTGCCATGAAATAATCGTCCATTTTGGTAAGGCAATTTATTAAATATTATTGTGTGAAACCTTTATTATTTTAATCAAAATCAAAACCCAAAACAGAGCTACGATTTCTATTAAAATTGGATAACCATCCCAACACCCACCTGTCTGCCGTTGTAAAATGGTGCCATAGAGGTAGATAATTTACTATCTTTTTGCCCAAAGAGCTTATCTTTTAAAAAAGGGCTCACCCAATAGGCAATCTTGGTACTTAAAATACCAATACCTGCTCCTGCCGCTACATCGCTAAGCCAGTGGCGGTTGTTATATATCCTGAACGCACCGGTACCGGTAGCTACCAGGTAACCGGAGATACCATACCATATAGACTCATCTTTATATTCCTGCCACATAAACTCTGCACCCGCAAAGGCATTAGCCGTGTGGCCAGAGGGGAAAGAGTTTGCCGTAGTACCATCCGGTCGCATTTCGTGTGTCATAGATTTAAGGCTAAACACCGTAGTACTCAATATAAGGTAAGATGTTGCCATAATGAGTCCCTGATCCCTGTAACTGTTTTTGCTTTTTACGCCTAATGCATGTAGTGCAAATACCGATGCCATTGGGGCATACTGCGAAAAATCATCAATGGTTAACTTGTTATCTATGTCTTCTGTAACTTCTTTTTGTAACTGACGGTTAAAGCTTTTAAGCTGTCCACTCTCAAGCGCATACGTTCCGTAGCCTATTAATACTGCCGGTATAATAAGTTGTTTATACGTAAATTTTAAGTTACCTGTTTTTGGTTTGCCAACAATAACAGTATCTGTAGTGGCATTAATAAAGTCCTGGCTGTGAGTAACTGTGGCAGTAAGCAGCAGCCACAATAGCATAAGTGATTTAAACATAAGATAAAATTTATAGCGTTAAGTACCCACCCTCCCAGTAAGCGGAAAGGCAATGCGTAATTTTATCTCATATAAACTATTTGGTTTTTAAAGTGTTATCGGCCACAAATGCATTAGTTTTAGGTTGCTCTCTTAGTAGTTTGTGTACAAATAAATAATCAGCGGTTTGGTACCATGATATGGCTTCGGTCAGGAAAGGCTCATTCATTTTTTGCAAAGAAAGGTTATTATCTTTAATGTTATACTTATAAAAATGCTGCTTCTTCTGGTCACCAAGTATCATAACCTTATCATCCTTCATAAGTGTAAGCTTGCGGTAAGTACCCATAAGCGCCCTGTTTACAAACTGCTGCTGCAATATATCTTTACCAAAAAAGTTAGAACGATAATCCCAGTGCAGCAGCGAGAACAACGTAGGGAAAAGGTCTATTTGCGAACATTGCTTGGTTATCTTTTGGTTTGGGCTATCAGGCAAATTGTATATCATGGCCGGTATGTGGTAATTGGCTACATCTATTTCATCCTTACCCGCACTGCTGGCACAATGGTCGGCTATTAGTATAAAAACGGTATTTTTAAACCACGGTTTTGTTTTAGCTTCACGAAGCATTTGCCCCACCGCATAATCGGCATATTTTACTGCGCCATCACGACCGGTATTCGATGGGATATCTATTTTCCCTGCCGGATATGTGTACGGTTTATGATTACTGGTGCTCATTACAAAATTAAAGAACGGCTCGCCCTTTGCATAATGCTCATCAGCTACTGCCATCATTTTTTTATAAATATCACCGTCGCAAATTCCCCAGGCATTTTCAAAGGTTACATCTTTATCTTCAATATGGTGGCGGGTAGTTTTAATATCGTCGCTAAGAACACTGCCGTGCCCGCGGTCATAAATTGTAAAACCGTTACCGCCAAAATAGCTGTTCATATTATCAAAATAGCCATCGCCACCATAAAAAAAGTTGCTCTTGTAGTCATGTTCTTTAAAAACCGATTGTATGGTAACCAACCCATGATTATCTGGCCGCTTTACAATGCTTTGCCCCGGTGTAGGTGGTATACAGAGGGTTACAGCTTCCATACCGCGCACGGTTCGGGTACCAGTTGCATACAGATTACTGAACAATATACTGTTTTGTGCCAGCGCATCCATATTAGGGGTAATATTTTTGGTATTGCCAAACTCTGCCATGAAAGACGCGCTCATACTCTCCATTAGTATAAATACTACATTGGGTTTAGCCTCTGTACCTGCGTTATCTACATTTCTTAAAACAGAATTTTCATGCTGGCTAAAGTGAGAGCTTTCTTCTTTAACCTCGTTACGTACCATAGTAAAAGCTTTAGGATTGCCTATTGTGGTATAAAAATCGGCATAATCCATACGGTTGTTCCTGAATTCGGCAAAAAAAGAATAGATACCTGCCTTAGATATTTCGTTGTTATAACGATTAGCAGACCATTCAGCGTCGGTATTTTTAATAAAGATTATGTAAAAAGCCATTACGGCCACCGCAGAGGTAAGTGCTAAAACTCTTTGTTTAAATGATATAGAAGATGTAAACGTAGCTTTGAAAACGCCTCTTTTTGCAAGTATAAAAATTACAAGAGCCGTTACCGCCACCACACCACCAAGTAAAACCGGCAGCGGATACGACTCTTTAATATTGCTAATAACCTCGTTTGTATAAATTAAATAGTCTACGGCTATAAAATTAAAGCGGGTGCGAAACTCTTCCCAAAAAGTAATCTCGGCAAAAAAAGTAAATGCCAGTACCAGTATTGTCAGCGTAAAGAAAAAGTAGGTCATTGATTTATCTGCCACAGAACCTATAAAGCGGTTAGGAAGTAAAAAAATGTAAAGCACAGATGGTAATGCAATAAAGCTGCACACACCAAGGTCGAAAAATAACCCCGATGCCATAGTTTCTATAAAAGTAAATGGCTGCCATGACACTTCGTTATACTGCCATATAAAAAACACAAGGCGCAGCAAAAAAGATAGTGCCACAAAACCTGCTATAAAATTAAAAAGAAGTCTAAGCCTTTTAGATATGTTGAATCCTGATTTAATCGATTTACTAATTTTCATGTCCGCGATATTATATTACAAAATAACGGCGACAAAACGGGTAAATTGGCTGAGCAAGTGGAGTTTAAGCCAATCTTAAGAATACGTTAATTAATAGATTTCACAAAACTTTAGGTAAATACTATTTTAATAGAAGTAGTTTTAATGCCTCCAGCAAAACACCTATATGAAAAAGCTTTTACTTAGCCTGTTATTCCTGCCTGCTGCTGCTTTTGCACAGGATGAAATTGAAACCGACCGCCCGGACCAGACCGAAACCGTGGCTATTGTACCCAAAGGGCATTTCCAGATGGAGAACGGCTTTCAGCACACACAATCTGAGAAAGGCGCAAGCGATTTAATGCTGCCTACTTCACTTTCTAAATTCGGTATCAGCGACAGGATTGAATTACGATTGATTACTAACCTTATATTTAATCGCTTGGCTGATAGCACATCTACCGGATTGGAACCTATTGTTGTGGGAATGAAAGTGAATGTTTGGAAAGGTAAAGGAATTTTACCCGAATTTTCGCTGATCGCTCAGGCAAAGTTGCCTAAAGTAGCATCTAAAAACCTGCAGACAAAACACATCGCCCCTGAGATACAGCTGCTATTTGAAAATACTCTTACCGATGATATTGATGTTGGGTATAATATAGATGCACGTTGGGACGGCATATCTGTTAATCCGGAATATGAATATACAATCTCGCCTTCCTATAAATTTACAGATAAACTTAAAGGTTTTGTGGAGTCCTTCGGGTATTTCCCGCCCCACCAGCATGCCAACCACTGGGTAGATGGAGGGTTTCTTTTTCGTATCAATAAAAATGTACAGATAGATATTGCCGGTGCTTACGAACTATCCTCGCACCAGCACTTTCACCAGTATTACGAAACGCTTGGATTTTCGTTCAGGATATAGATTTAGGGTTTAAAGTTTTTAGTAAAGTTCCGGTTGTATATCTACGCCAAAGTTCAAAAAATTGTTATGAAGATAATTTATAGTCTCCTATTACTTTTTGGTAGCATTGCCGCTCACGCGCAGGATGAAATAGAAACGGCTCCCGACCAGTACGAAAATCCAAATACAGTTCCTACAGGCCGTTTCCAAATGGAGAACCGCTTTACTGTACAGGACAACGGCAGTCATGCAGCCACGCTGATACTCCCATCTACCAACTGGAAATTTGGCATTAATGAAACTGTAGAAGTTATCGTGGTAACCGACCTGGTTTTTGATAAAATAGCCGATAGTACTACGAACGGATTGCAGCCCCTTAAGTTTGGCCTTAAAATAAAACTCTGGAAAGGTAAAGGCCTGCTGCCCGATGCTGCCGTTTCTATGCAGTTTGCCATCCCTAAATTGGCAAGCAAAGACTGGCAGGCAAAATACCTTGCTCCTAACCTGCGGCTATTGTTAAAGAATAAGGTAAGTGATAAGGTAAGTTTAGGCTTTAATTTTGGAGGAATATGGGATGGAGAAACCCCAGACCCGCAATTCTTCTACAGCTTTTCTCCTAAGTATAAAATATCGCAAAAATTTGAATGTTTTGTTGAGGCTTACGGGTATCTGCGCGAAACATCAGTCGCAGAGAATTGGGCTGATGCGGGGCTGATGTACCTTATAACAAACGACATCCAGGCAGAGTTTTCGGCAGGATATGAGCTATCTTCAGTACAGGGTGTACATCGGTATTTTGGGTTGGCAGGGATTGCTTTCCGGATATAAATTATAACTTCGGTTATACACAAAGATTCGCAAAGACGGCACAAGTGAACACAAGAAAAAAAAGGTTAATAGTTACTCATAATAAACACAGTCCAATCATCACATACTATAATTTAACTGTTGGCAACAAAAGCTTTGCGAATCTTTGCGCCATCTTTAAGAAACTATTATCTAACTAATCTTGTAAGTTTTTTTAGGAAAACTTTAAAATACAACTGTTAATTTATAGCTATTTTTAGCCCCAATGAATGCAAAACTAAAAAAGTATTTACGCAAAAGCCTCAAGATAACCCTATGGATCATAGGGTCGGTTATTGCGTTGTTCCTGTTAATTGTTTTATTACTGCAGGTACCCTACGTACAGAACATCGTTAAAGATAAGGCCGTCAGTTACCTGGAAGGAAAAATAGGTACCGAGGTAAAAATTGGACGTATAGAAATCGGCCTGCCAAAAAAGGTAATATTAGAAGGAGTTTACTTTGCCGGGCAAAATGGCGACACCCTTATTGCAGGCGATAAACTGGCCGTTGACATTAGCCTGATGAAGCTTTTAGACAACGAAGTTGAGATCAATTCTATAGATCTGGAAGGCATCACTGCAAACGTTAGCCGTAATAAAGACTCTATTTTTAACTTCGACTATATTATAAAAGCGTTCGATAGCGGCAAGCCGAAAGACACTACCGGTGCCCCTATGAAATTTTCTATCGAGAAAATTAACCTTGACCGCGTTCGTATTACGTTTAACGATGATATTTCTAAAAATTACGTAACGGCAAACATTACACATTTTGATACCCGCATAAAAACCTTCGACCTTGATAAAATGGAGTTTGAAGTTCCAAAAGTTAACCTTGATGGCCTTAAGGTAAAGCTTAAACAGGGTATGATTGCAGAAATTGCGCAAAACACCCAAAAGGTTGCCGAAGAAGCCTCTAAAAAGCCAAACCTTAAACTTAAGCTGGGCGAGATCTCTCTGGCTAATATAGATGTAGGTTATGATAATGAAGGCAGCAGGCTCGATACCGGCATAACTCTAAAAAAGCTAAAGGTAGATGTAAATACCATCGACCTGAAAACACAACTTATAGACCTTAACAGCATAGAACTAAACGGGATAAAAGGCCAGTTGGCTTTTGGTAAATTCGAAAAGAAAGTACAGGAGGCATTACCGGAACAAAGCACTGCGGTACAAAAGGCACAGTGGAAATTTAAGATGGGCACTACTGATATTAGCGATGTGGCATTTAAATTTGATGACGAAAATTCGGCACCTATTGCAAAAGGTATTGATTACAAACACCTTGATTTATCTAATGTAAACTTAGCCGCTAAAGATTTTTCTTATGGGCCGGAGGGTATTTCGGGTAACATCAATAAATTTACTATGACCGATAAAAGCGGTGTAGATATTAAGGAGTTACGAACTAACTTTAGCTATACACCAAAAGGTGCATCGCTTGAAGATTTGTACCTGGAAACGCCTAATACGTTACTTAAAGATCAAATTATTGTGGGCTACCCATCACTCAGTGCAGTATCGAAAAATATTGGCAGCTTATCGGTAAACGCAAATCTTGACAATAGTAAAATTGGCTTTAAAGATGTATTGCTTTTTGTCCCTACACTTGCCAATACAGCTCCTTTTAAAGGCAACCCTAACGGCAGCCTGTTCATTAACAGCCGTGTAGAAGGTTTAGTAAGCGATTTAACTATTGGTAATCTCGAAGTTCGCGGTATTGGCACAACTGTTATTGCTGCAAGCGGCCGCATAAAAGGCCTGCCCGATGTAAAAACGGCGTATTTCGACCTTAATGTACGTGAGTTTAAATCTACATCTAAAGATATTAATACTTTCCTGCCGCCGGGAACGCTGCCTGCTAATTTTCAGTTGCCTGCAGGAATTTCGGCGAAAGCGAATTTTAAGGGTACACTAAATAATTTTAATACCACCCTTAACCTTGACAGCAGCTATGGTAATGCTAAAATAAAAGGCCTTTTCGACCAGAGCCGTAAAGGCCACGAACGCTATGATGCCGATGTAGATGTTGCCAACTTTGATGTGGGCAAACTGCTTAAAAATGACTCTGTAGGTAAAATAACTATAAAAGCACATGTAAAAGGCACAGGCCTTGACCCAAAAACAGCCAATGCTAAATTAAAAGGCAAAGTTATTAAGGCAGAATATAATGGTTACACCTACCGCGACCTTACTTTAGACGGTGCCATAAATAACGGCAAGTTTAATGCTGTTGCTAAAATGGACGACCCTAACCTTGATTTTGACCTTGTGGCCCAAGGTGGTTTTAAAGGCAAGTACCCTAATGGAAAAATAAGGCTTAATGTAGACATTGCCGATCTTGACAAACTTAACCTGCATGCCGGGCCGTTAAAACTTCGCGGTAATGTAGATGCTGATATTACCGATGCTAACCCTGATAACCTTAACGGTACCATAAGCATGCATAACTTTATGTTTGCCAATGAGAAAGAAGAATTTGCTTTAGACTCTGTTAACGTAGTTGCGGTTACAACTCCCGATAGAAACTCTATTATATTAAAATCGCAAATAGCCAACGCCAAAATAGAGGGTAAATACAAGCTTACAGAGCTGCCTGCTGCATTACAGGCTACCATTGCCAAGTACTACAACACGGCAAAAACAGCACCAAGAAAACCGGCGACACCACAATTTGTAGCGTTTAATATTCACGTGAATAACGACCCTATAGTGTACAAGCTGATGCCGCAAATTACGCGTTTAGAACCTATAGATATTAAAGGCAGGTACAATAGTGAGGGCGATACTCTAATCCTGAATGCCTTAATTCCGCGTGTGGTGTATGGCGCCAATACCCTTAGCGGTATAGAAGTTAACGCTGAAGCGAGAGATACTGCACTTGTATACACTGTAAAAATTGAAGGTGTAGAGAATGAAAAGTTCCAGTTAGCAAGCACCAGCCTTAGCGGTGATGTAAAAGACAATATTGTACGTTATAAACTGGATATAGAAGACCGCAAAAAGAAACAACAGTACATGCTTGCCGGCCAGATGAAAGCCGTAGATGGCAATACCGAAATTATCCTTGACCCGGATGGGCTTATGCTTAATTATGATGCATGGACAATAGCCAAGGACAACCTGATTCGTTTTGGTGCGGGTGGCCTCTATGCTAATAACTTTGAGATGAGCAATGACGGTGGATCCATCAAGTTACAGTCGGAATCGGAGGCACCAAATGCGCCGCTAAACGTAGCATTAGAGAATTTCCAGATAGAGACCATTACGAACATGGTACAAAAGGAAGAAAGTAAATTTAAGGGTACCATTAATGGTACGGCAAACGTAAAGAACCTTACTACTTCTCCCGCGTTTACTGCCGATCTTGACATTACAAACTTTGCAGTAAGCAAAGACACTGTAGGCGAAATTAAAATTAAAGTCAATAATAATGTAGCCAATACTTATGCTGCAAATGTGAACATTATAGGTCACGGAAACCAGGTAAATCTTGAGGGTAATTATAATACCGAAGGCAGCAGTTTTGATATGGACCTTAATATTGAGAAACTAAATATTGCCAGCCTTCAGGCATTTACATTTGGCCAGCTTAAAGACGGTAACGGTTACCTTGCCGGTAAATTTAAAATTAACGGTACCGTAAAAGATCCTAATGTAATTGGCGATCTTAAATTTAATGATGTAGCCTTTAGGGTAACGCAGCTTAACTCATACTTTAAGGGTATAAACAAGAACATAAACTTTACAGATACCGGTATTGTTATGAACCAGTTTGCCATTGAAGACGAGAAAAATAACCAGCTT
>Ga0247806_10000983_pt1 | contig 14993 bp, 8 predicted proteins | sample UWRJL059202B1_FD_179935 | JGI IMG/M metagenome (GOLD analysis project Ga0247806, IMG submission 179935) | Plant litter microbial communities from Arlington Agricultural Research Station in Wisconsin, United States - UWRJ-L059-202B-1 | ecosystem: Environmental > Terrestrial > Plant litter >... | reverse complement strand
TTGTTTCAGCAACCAGGTTTTCAGGTCGTCGATGGTGGCTGTTTTCTGATCGATGTCGGTAAAGGCTTCAATCATCAAGGCCTGTGATTCTATCGGCGCCTGGTGCCAGTAATAACCACCGGTTGTCCATTCTTTCCAGTACATACCGAGTTCTTCGTGCGTAATGGAATTTTCTTTCAGCGAACGGATGATGGCGGCAGGTGTTACCTTATCCGCATCGCGGTGCAGCGCCAGCGCAATCATCGCCTGCATGTATTTGCTTTGGCTCAGCCAGTATTTTTTTGCCTGCCCGGTGTAATAAGTCACCGCCGTTTTCGAAGCGGCCGATACCTCGTAATCTTTGTAAAAGCTGCGCATGTACAAATACTGGATGGCGAAATAGCTGAGGTGATTTTCTGCCAGTTTTACTTTTTGTTTTACCAGGAAATCATAGTCTTCCTTTATTTTTTTATCGAGGTAGGGAAGCGCCAGGTCCAGCATGGGTTTCAGCTTGTAAAAATTATCGCCCGATAAAGCATTGAGTTTTTTCAGGTGACCAATGCCGGTGCTGATGTACTGCGTCATGTACCGGTCGTCGGGCCCGCCTTTAAACCAGGTGAAGCCGCCGTTGGCACCCTGCATTTCTTTCAGCTTGGTAAATGCCTTGTTCATTTCTTCACCCAGCTTTACCAGGTTAAAGAGTTCGGCAATGTGCTTCTTTTGCTGGTTTTCATTTTGTGCCGCCATTACCCAGGGCGTTTCTTCCAGCAAGGCTGATTTCAGTTCCTGGTTTTTTTCGAGGTTGCTTTGTAATGCCGCCGTGTCGAGCGTACTCCATTTTTCAAATACGGCTTTTATTTTCGGAATGCTGTTGCTGATGGAACTGGCGAGTGCATTCGCATAGTAGCGGTTGAAGGTTTGCTCTGCACATTCATAAGGATATTCCATCAGGTAGGGCAGGGCCTGCACGGCATACCAGGCAGGATTGCTGGTATACTCCACCGTTAGTGCGTGTTGACTGATGGTGCTGCTGTTGCCGCTGTTCAGCAATTTTTCAAAACGAAAAGTTTTGTTGTTGCTGTTGCGCATATTCAATGGCAAGGTTTCCGTTACCAGCATGCGGTTGGTCAACACAGGAATGGCCATTTCTTCGCCGTCGGAAAATTCGCTTGTCTTTGCCACAATGCGGTAGCTCATGGCACTGCCGAAGTTGAACGGGATCTCCATCGGGAATTTTACCGCTTCGCTTTTGCCTGCGGCCACGGTGAAATATTGCGAAGGGAAAACGTTCTTGAACCAGCCGTCCACCGGCTTGTTGGTAGCGGCATCCAGCAGTTCCAGTTGAACGGTACCCGTTACTTCCTTATCGCTGAGGTTTACGATCTTGGCGCTGAATTCCATCTTGTCGCCTTCACGCATGAACCTCGGTGCATTGGGTTGTACCATCAACGGCTTTTGCGTAACGGTGGTGCGTTGATCATAGCCGCTCGATAAATCTTTTGTATGTGCAAAGGTCATCAGCTTCCAGCTGGTGAGCGCTTCGGGAATGGTGAAGCTGAATTCTACATTTCCTTCCGCATCGGTTAATAGTTCGGGATAAAAGAAAGCGGTTTCGTTGAAGTTCTTTCTTATTTGTACGTTCTCATTTGTGTTGTTATTTTCTTTGGTATTGAAAGTAATTGAATCTGCGATACTTATTTTTTCCTCTTCCAGTGTGCCGCTTTGTTTATCCATCGATACTTTAGCACCTGCAACTTTTTCCGCCAGTGCCCTGTTGGCGCTAATCTCCATAGCCGCAACAGGTGCCGGGGCGGCCATCGTGCTTTCGCCCCTCAGTCGCACATTGCTGTCATACATAAAATATACCTGTCCACCTTCCTGGTAAACCGCCAGCAATTCATCATACGACTTTTCCGGTGTCGTTAAATAATTTTCCTTGCGGTTGTTGTATTCTTCGGAATTGATGTAGGTAAACGTATTGTGTGTCCACGAAATGGTATTGTACAGTCCGGGCCAGATGTTGAGGCGGCTCCAGTTGTGCGGACCGTACTGGTCCAGCGACGCATCGTACATACCAGCCAATACTTCGGCTGATACTTTTTCACCTTTGTTGCCCGTGATCTTTACCTTCCATTTTTCCTTCGAGCCGGGTAATAATTTATCCCTGAAGGTTTCGTATTTCACCTGCAGTTCTTTGTTGCTCCAGGGAATGTTGAAGAACTGGCTGCTGTTGTACACGCGGTTGTGCTGCACAAATGCATAGCTGAGCGCAATGCCGCCCCGGTCGCTTTCGGTTACCGCTATTTCGTTGCGGAAAGGAACAGGCGCGGTGAGCGGGAGGTAAGTAGTGCTGTCCGACTTCGGCATTTTGCTGAGGGTGTGGATCATCCATATTTTATCGAAGCCCGTGCGGATGCTGTAGTTTATTTTTTCGCCGGGTTCTGCCATGGCTTTCTTCACTTCCACGCGCACCGGTTCCTTTATGAGGCCCGATTCATCCGTTAACTGGATGTATTTCTCCGCATTCACCAGTTCACCATATTTGTCTTTCGTGGTGGCCACAATTTTGTACCAGCCTGCTTTCAACTTATTGTTGCCGAGCGGGAACTGCTGGTTCTCCGAAGTGGTATCCGTTTTGCCTAATATCTTTTCGCCTACGGGCCAGGCGGCAAACTGGTCTTCATTGTCGTATACGTCGTAAGGAAAATGGCTGTAGTATTCTTCTTTGCTCATCACGAACTGGTCGGGCCTTTCCCAGAAGCGTTGGCGGAAGATCTTATTGGGCTGTTCTACTTTATAAATGCTCACTTCCACTTTTGCTTTTTCATGAATACCGTTTAGGTTGGTGCTGCTCACCAGCAGGTATTTCAAGCTATCGGCAGGGATGGAAGCTGCTCCGTTGATGTTGAGTTGCAAGGCCTGGTAAGCCACGGCTACGTTGGTTTCCGCGCTGCGGGTTTCGCCGTTGATGTCGGTAATATCGGCGCTCACTTCATAATAGAAAGTGGGTTGCGATGTTTTATCAACTTCTTCATCCGGCAATGCTTTGAACGTCACTTTAAACTGTCCATCGCCATCGGTGCTGGTTATGCCGTTTGCAATTTCTACGGCATCGGTGTTGCGCGGAGGAAAAATGCTGCGGCCTTTGCGCCAATAGCCCCATTCCCACCAGATGGGATAACGTACCTGGCGCACCACGCGGTAACTTACTTTGGCACCGTCGATGTTGTTGCCGGCATAGGCTTTGGCGTTACCCGTAACCGTTATGCTGTCGTTCACGCGGTAAGTGCCTTTTGGTTTTTCAATTTCCACGAGGAACTTCGGCCGTTTGTATTCTTCTACCCTGAAGGAATGGATGCTGCCCGTGGCTTCGTCCAGCAGGCTGAAAGCGCCGGTGAGCCCGCCTTCCGGTAACTTGAAACTGCCTTTGTAGCTGCCGAAGTCATTGGTCGTTACCTCCAGTTCAGCTACTTTTTGACTGTTGGCATCGCGCAGGATGAGCTTCGTTTTGTACCCCGGCATCAAAGTAGATTTTGAAGCGATGTTATCTCTTTTCAACACGATGCCTTTGAAGAAAATGGTTTGCCCGGGCCGGTAAATAGACCGGTCGCTGAACAAAAAGCTTTGCGGCTTTACCGGTGTTTCGTAGCTGTTGTAATAAGTGCGGTAGCCGTATTCACCGGGGAATAATTCGTCGTTGGGTAAAGTGAACTGTAGTTTGTAGTTGCGACTTTCTTTGGATGTTTTTATTTTGAAATAACCGTTCTTATCAGCGGTATATTTTTCCAGTTTCGTATCGTCGTAGCTGCTGGTTTTGTAATTGTATTTCGATTCCCATAACTGTACCTGCGTGTTGGCGAGCGGCGAGCCGTTGTCGCGGTGCAGTACGTAATACTCATCCCGGTTGTTGTTGATGTAACTGATGTTGCTTACCTGTATAATTTGTTTGGCGATGATGTTGTTGCTGAGTGAAAAATCGGCGTTGATGCTGGTCAATAAATAATAAGTACCATTGGGCAAGGCATCTATTTTTATTTCAGCAGCGTGTTCCTGTAAGTCTTTCAGGTCGGGCATATCCTGGCTCCAGGTTTTCGTTGGTTTCAGCGCCGTATAAGATGCCCACAGTTTATCGTAGGCCGTGCGGTCTATTTTTTTAATATCCTCCCAACTTGTTTTTATGATCCTGAAATAAAGCTGGTTGAGGTTCCTGTATTTTACGAGGGAACGGAAGGGCTGGCCGGGCACGTTTACTTTCTCTGTCTCCATCTTCAATGAAGGCACGATTAAGTTGTTGGAAAGATTTTTAGCGTTGATACCGCCCGCGGATTTTGGAAAGCGGGTATAAGCCGAGTCCAGTAATTCTTTTGCGCGTTTGATTTCGTATTGATGATTGTTGTTGCCAAAAGGCGTGTAAGCCTGCCCGCGTGCATGATAAATGCTGGCGCGCTGGTACATGGCATCGGCAGTTAGTGGATTGGAAGGATAGATGGTTTCGATCATTTTCAATGCCGCTTCGTATCTTTTTTCCTTGTCGGTGAAAATGCCATAGCTGTTGATGAACTGCAGCCGGGCCAGGTCGGCGTCGATGAGCGCATCCGGCTGCGCATCGCTGAGGTGAAAGGCGAGTAATCCCTGGAATATTTTAAGTGCCTGGTATTGCGTAGCCGCGGTATCGGCCTGTTTGAAATTGATCTTTATAAAAGTAGCTGCGGGCGCAAAACTTTCGGGGTGATTGATGGTAAACTGGTACGCGGGTTTGGTCACATCTTTTTCATCATTCATAAAATAGATAAGCGCACGGTGCGCCAGGAAGTCGTACAGCGTCGGGCGCAGGTTGCGGCTGTTCTTTCCCTTGTTGATGATGTCGTCGAAGGATGCGAGTTTTGTTTGTTTCAGCAGGTTGTCTGGTTGCAGTGAAGCTTTGTATAGCCTGCTGACCGTAGCGTTCAGCTTTTGCAGGCTCCAGGTGGTAATGTCGTTGCTTTTTTCTTCGGCGAGCTGGGTGCGGTTGTAAAATTTCCAGCGGTTTTGTTGTGCATAGCTCCAGAACATTTCTGCCTGCATGCTTTGCAATATGTTTTTGGCAGGCGCTTTTGCTTTGGCAATAAGCGTGTCTATGAAGAAGATATTGTTCTCCCGGCTGTCTTCTTCCACCTGGCTGCGGTATTTTATTTGATACATGGCGGCTTTTACCTGCTGGGCCATGTTGTCTTCCTTTATTGCCTGCTGGTAAATCTTCAGCACTTCTGCGAGTGCGGATTTGGGAAGGCCTTTTTCATCGAAAGCCGTAACTTTTTTCCAGGCCGCTTCATAATCATTTTTTGGTTGTGCCATAAGGGATATACTAATGCCGAGGATCAACCCGGTTAAAAGAAAAATTTTCTTCAGGGACATAAAGCTTCATTTTAATTTACAAGATACAAATTTGTTCGCCGCAGTGCCAATTAACCCTTGCGTGTATAGGGGATGTAGGGCATCTACATTTTGCATACGACAATAAAAGTTATTTATACCTTTAACTTTTTATTACCAGCGCAGTCAAATGCCATGGTATGAATTTTGAAAATCTATCTTGAACCTTTAAAAAACCATTCTATATGAAAAGTATCTTTACGCTTTTGACTTTTATTTTATTTTCTGCAGCCCATTATTCATACGGGCAATCAAAGCTGAGTATTACTTCTGCCCTGAATACGAAAATGCGTGTACAGGTCGATAACAGGAAATATAATACCGATAACAACAATTTTACGATCAGCAACATAAGGGACGGTCAGCACAGCATCAAAGTGTACCAGCTGGTGAATTCGAAAACAAGGAACAACCGGAATGGTTACGTATATAATTATGTACTGGTGTACAACAGCCAGCTCAACCTGAGAAACGGTTTTCATACCGACATCGTCATCAACCGTTTTGGAAAATCTTTTGTCGACCAGCAGCAGATCGACAAAAACAATGATGAAAGCTGGGATGATGACTGGGCGGAATCTACTGATATTTACGACGGTACAGGCCAGCAGGCCATCAATCCACGGGCATTCATCCAGTTGAAAGAGACATTGCAACGCGAAACTTTTGAAGACACGCGCGTGAAAACGGCCAAGCAGGCGATCGCTCAGAATTTTTTCACGGCAGAACAGGTAAAGGAACTGATCGGTTATTTTAAGTTTGAAGCCAACCGCCTGGAAATGGCCAAGTACCTGTACGATAATACGATCGACAGGAAGAATTATTTTATTGTTTCGAATGCACTGACTTCCAGTTTGAGCAAGGATGAGTTGATGCGGTATATTGAAACGAAAAACTGATTTTTGTTCGGGTCGTGCGGCATTTTTTATTTCAGTTCGTGCGGCGATTTTATTTCGGTTCGTGGGGCACGAACCGAGGCGAAGATGTTTTAAGGAAATAAGTTTTCGTGGCTATACTTTGAAGGCCGGGGTGAGAGCTCCGGCTTTTTTATTTTTATAACACGGATTTAAAGGCACGAATTACACGAATTTGATTACACGGATTAGGCGGATTACACCGATTTTTTATACTCCGCCGTTTGGTCTCCTGACCAACGGCTTTTATAAAACGAATATTTTTCCACACGAATTTCCGACACGAATTATAGAATTGTGATAGTGGTTGAGGTTTCGTAAAATCATAGCCAATCTTCCAATCATTCTAAATCACAGTTCAGACCAATCAATCACTGTTCAGATAAAAAAAATCCTGCAGCAATGCAGGATTTTTTTTATATAAATAAGATTGAAATTTATTTCTTCAAGGCTTCCGCCATGGTCTTGCCAATGTCGGCCGGGCTGGCTACCACGTGGATGCCGCATTCGCCCATGATCTTCATTTTGGCTGCCGCGGTATCGTCGGCACCGCCAACGATGGCACCGGCGTGGCCCATACGACGGCCGGGAGGCGCGGTTTGCCCGGCGATGAAGCCAACCACCGGTTTTTTATTGCCGGTCGATTTAATGTATTGCGCTGCTTCCGCTTCCATGCCGCCGCCGATCTCGCCGATCATGACGATGGCATCGGTTTCGTCGTCGTTCATGAACAATTCAACGGCTTCTTTGGTGGTGGTGCCAATGATGGGGTCGCCGCCAATGCCGATGGCAGTGGAAATGCCCAATCCTGCTTTCGCTACCTGGTCGGCCGCTTCGTAGGTAAGTGTGCCCGATTTTGAAACGATGCCGATGCGGCCTTTCTTAAAGATGAAGCCCGGCATGATGCCCACCTTGCATTCGTCCGCGGTAATAACGCCAGGACAGTTAGGCCCGATCAGCCTTGTATTTTTCTGGCCAATGTAGTTTTTTACTTTCACCATGTCCTGCACCGGGATGCCTTCCGTGATGCACACCACCAGGGCAATGCCTGCGTCTGCCGCTTCCATGATGGCGTCGGCTGCAAAGGCGGGTGGTACGAAGATGATGCTCACATCGGCACCGGTGGTTTTTACCGCGTCAGCCACGGTGTTGAATACCGGCTTTTCGAGGTGCGTGCTGCCCCCTTTACCGGGTGTAACGCCGCCCACGACCTGCGTACCGTATTCGATCATTTGCGTAGCATGAAAAGTGCCTTCCGTACCGGTAAACCCCTGTACGATCACCTTCGAATTTTTATTCACTAAAACTGACATATATGATTTCGGTTTAGAATTGGCGCAAAGATAAGGGCGTAATGTGACAATAGGAAAATGTGAAAATATGAAAATTCGAAAATGTGAAAATGAAGCTAATGCATCGTTCCCTATTGAGTCATTTCCGGATTTTCAGATTTTTAAATTAATAATAGCCCCAGGTACAACTCCCCCAATAACTATCCCAGTCGGCGCCGGAATTGGGCAGGGCGCGATCCATTACTACGGTGCTGATCATCCATTTGCCGTAGGACTTGATCCGAAAATTAAAGAAACCTTTGGCATTGGTATATTGTATGGAGCGGATGTACTTGTTTTTATAACGGTGCCAGAGGTATAGGGGCTGGTTTGCCAGGATGTTTCCTTTGAAAAAAACGGTGCCTTGCACCCTGGTTTCACCGCTGTGCAAGAAAGGATTGTTGTGGAACACGATGTCAACCGGGAGCGAAGTGGGCGTAGAATAAGTACTGGATTTTCCATTGCCTATTTTCAGCAACGTTTTCACGCTACGGCGGTAATGTTCAATGCCCGGACTGTCGAGTTGATGGTTTTGCCTGCGCCATTCCAATGCGCTCGTCAATCCTTCTTCTTTAAGGTATTCGTTGAATTTACCGGCTTCGAGTTTAATGAAAGCGGGTGTCGATTCAAACGCAAGTACCGCCGTTCCTTCTTCGCCAACGCTGAATTGTACTGCCGCGCCTTTTTCGGTGGAAACAACAGGATCCATCTGCGTGTAACCGTTGCCGTTATATAAGCGGAGCGATTGTACCCGGTCCCGGTTGCCGTTCCAGTTTTCACCCGCGAAGTCTTCACCTACTTTAAACTTAACAGTAATTAATGCACCGGGCTTATAGTAAAAGCGTTCAGGGTCGAGCCAGAATTCGTGTGCAAAGAGTGGTAATAAAAGGAACGAGATTAAGAAGAGGAGTATTGTTTTCTTCATATTAAGCCGGTAATGTGACGATGTGAAAATATGAAAATTTGAAAAATAAAAGGCAGGGCTATGATTCTTAATTGAGCCATTTTCGAATTTTCATATTGTCACATTAACTTCTCGTTCCCATTAATCAACTCGTCCATATCCCGGTCGTTGTCGATCTTGCCGGATACTTCCAGCATGCGCATGTCTTTGGCGTCTTTCAAAAATTCGGAAGCGAAGATGAAGGAATTGAGTTTTTCGCTTTTGGAGAAGATGATCTCCTTGTTGTTGCCGCTCCACTCTTTCTCGCCTTCAAACATATAAAGGATGTTCTCGCCGATCTCCATTACGCTGTTCATATCATGCGTGTTGATCACCGTGGTGATGTTGAATTCTTTCGTGATGTCGTAAATGAGTTTGTCGATCACCATCGAGGTCTGCGGATCGAGGCCCGAGTTGGGCTCATCGCAGAAAAGGTATTTGGGATTGAGCACGATGGCGCGTGCAATGCCCACCCTCTTTTTCATACCGCCGCTGAGTTCGGAAGGGAATTTTTTATTGGCATCTTTCAGGTTCACCCGCTCCAGTACTTCGTTGATGCGTTTCATTTTGTCGGCATGGCTTTGCGTGGTGAACATATCCAGCGGGAATTTAATGTTCTGTTCCACCGTCATGCTGTCGAACAGCGCCGATCCCTGGAATAACATGCCGATCTGCTGGCGCAATTCCTTGCGCTCTTCTTCGGTCATGTCGGTAAAACTCTTGTTGTCGTAAATGATCTCGCCTTCGTTGGGTTCAAATAAGCCCACCAGGCATTTCTGCAGTACGGTTTTGCCGCTGCCGCTGGTGCCGATGATGAGGTTGCATTTGCCCGTTTCCATTACATGGCTTACACCTTTGAGCACTTGCTTTTCACCAAAACTTTTCTTTATGTTTTTGAATTCGATCATGACTAAGCAGTTTCTTTACTGAGCAATAGGGCCGCCAGCAGGTAATCGGCGAATAAGATCATTACGCAGCTTACCACCACGCTGCGGGTACTGTTGCGCCCGATCTCCAGCGAACCGCCTTTTACATTGTAACCGAAATAAGCGGGTATGGTGCTGATGATGAACGCGAAAGTATAGGCTTTGATGAGTGCGAAGGTGACATTATACGGCTGGAAATTTTCCATCAAGCCACGGTCGTAATTCTCCACCGATAAGATGCCCGTGAAGGTACCCGCTACCCGGCCGCCGTAAATACCCAGCGCCATGGAGATAACCACCAGCATCGGGATCGTTACCAGCGATGCCGCCACTTTAGGCATGACGAGGTAGGCCCTCGAGTTGATGCCCATGATCTCCAGGGCGTCGATCTGTTCGGTTACGCGCATATTGCCCAGCTCACTGGCGATCTTACTACCCACAACGCCGGCGAGTACGATACAAACGATGGTAGGCGCAAATTCCAGGATCACCGTATCCCTTACGATCTGCGCGATGGTAGAAGGGGGGATGATGGGACTTACCAGCTGATAGGAAGTTTGAACGGCACTCACCGCACCCATGAACACGGAGATGATCACCACGATGCCTAGGGAACCGATGCCGATCTCGCTGCACTGGTGCATGAATTCCTTCCAGTACATCTTTATGTTCTCCGGCTTGCTGATCATGCCGCGCAGCATCGTTAAGTAATTACCGAAATGTGAAAACAATTTCATGTATCGTGCAGGATTTAGTTATGCGGCAGTTAGCCTTCTTTTATTGTTTTACAGGTCGTGCGACCTTTTCTTGAAACGTTTCCACCACTTGCTTTTGCTGATCTCTTCGCTGGTATCCGTCTTGCACTTAATCTGGGCGTCCACTACAGCAATGATCACCATATTGAATATGGAGCGAATGGAACTTCCCAGTTGCAACACGTGTACCGGTTTTTTTAATCCCAGCAGGATCGGGCCTATAGAGTCCGCTCCGCCCAACTCCTGTAACAAATTATACGCCATATTGCCTGCTGCGAGGTTGGGGAAAATAAGGGCATTTACTTCCCCATCCAGCAGTTCTGTAAAGGGATAGTTCTCTTTTAAAATTTCCTTATTGAACGCCACGATGCCCTGCACTTCGCCGTCGCAGATCAGGGAAGGTTCTTTTTCCTTTACGATGGCGCGGGCCCTGCGCACGAGGTTGGCCTCGGGGGAGTCGCTGCTGCCGAAATTGGAATAAGAGAGCATGGCGATGCGCGGCACAATGTTGAACTGTTTTATTTCCTTTGCCACCAGCAACGTGATCTCGGCGAGTTCTTCGGCCGTTGGATTAAAGTTGACCGTGGTATCGGCCAAAAAGATGGGTCCTTTTTTCGTGAACATGATGTACATGCCCGCGATCTTTTTCACGCCGTCTTCGGTGCCGATGATCTGTATGGCCGGGCGGATGGTATCGGGGTAATTCCTGCTGAGGCCGCTGATCATGCAATCCGCTTCGCCGCTTTCCACCAGCATACAACCAAAATGGTTGCGGTCCTTCATCGCCTTCATGGCTTCGTAGCGGTTCACGCCCTTGCGCTGCCTTTTGGCAAAGAACAACTCGCCGTACTGCCTGCGCAGTTCGTCGTGCCGGTCGTCTTTGGGGTTCAATATCGGCATACCTTCCAGGTCGATCCCGTTGGCCGCAGCAATTTTTAATATATTGGCTTCGTCGCCCAGTAAAATAGGGTAGGCCACACCTTCTTCCTGCGCCATCTGCGCCACTTTCAGGATCTTCAGGTTTTCCGCATCGGCGAAAACCACGCGCTTCGGGTCTTTGCGGGCCTTGTTGCCGAGTACGCGGCTCAACTGGTTATCCAGGCCCAGGCGTTTGTTCAGCTCCAGTTCGTAGGCATTCCAGTCGGTGATCGGGTATTTGGCCACGCCGCTGTCCATCGCCGCTTTGGCCACGGCAGGCGCTACGGTGGCGAGTAATCGCGGATCCACGGGTTTGGGTATGATGTAATCCGGGCCGAAAGTGATTGTTTTTTCGTTGTACGCCAATGTTACAATATCCGGCACAGGAGATTTTGCCAGGTCGGCCAACGCCTTTACCGCGGCCAGTTTCATGGCTTCGTTGATCTGGGTGGATCGTACATCAAGCGCGCCGCGGAAAATGTACGGGAAGCCCAGTACATTGTTTACCTGGTTGGGATAATCGCTGCGGCCCGTCGCCATAATAATATCTTTCCTCGACGCCTTTGCAATTTCATAGGGGATCTCCGGGTCGGGATTGGCCATCGCGAACACGATGGGGTTCCGGGCCATGGAACGCACCATGTCGGCTGAAACCACGTTGCCCACGCTCAGGCCCACGAATACATCCGCATCTTTCATCGCCTTTGCTAAATCGTAATCTTTATATTTAATGTCTTTTACAAAAGGTTGTTTCAGCGCTTCGATGTCGTTGCGGCCCTTGTGCAAAATGCCATCCTTATCGAATAAAATAAAGTTCTCCGGCTTTGCACCGAGCGAAACGTACAACTGTATGCAGGCCATGGCAGCGGCACCGGCGCCGTTCACCACGATCTTTACCCTTTCGATCTTTTTCTTTTGTATCGTGAGCGCATTCAGCAGCGCGGCCGAACTGATGATGGCCGTGCCGTGCTGGTCGTCGTGCATCACGGGTATGTTGCATTGCTTCTTCAGTTCCTGTTCAATGTAAAAACATTCCGGCGCTTTGATGTCTTCGAGGTTGATGCCGCCGAAGGTAGGTTCCAGTGCTTTTACGATCTGCACGAATTTCACCGGGTCGGTTTCGTTGATCTCGATGTCGAATACGTCGATGTCGGCGAATATTTTAAACAGTACGCCCTTTCCTTCCATCACCGGTTTGCTGGCTTCGGGACCGATGTTGCCCAGTCCGAGTACCGCCGTGCCGTTGCTGATCACGCCCACCAGGTTGCCCTTTGCCGTGTATTTATAAATGTCTTCTGGATGTGCGGCGATCTCCAGGCAGGGCGCGGCCACGCCGGGGGAATAAGCCAGTGAAAGATCGCGCTGGGTTTTGGCCTCCTTGGTGGGCACTACTTCTATCTTGCCCGGCCTTCCCTTGGAATGGTATTCTAATGCCTGTTGTTTGCGTAGGTCTTTTGCCATAATGAAAACTTGATCGTTGACCGTTGAATAATTATTGTCCCAACAGCGGGACCCTTATTCAACATCGTTGCGTCGCACACTTGTACGGTTGCAGCGTAATTGACCGGGTGCAATTTACGATGTCTGGACCATGATTAGGCTGATTGGCTGATTTCGCTGATTTTTTCCGTCGTGCGCCCCGGTTCGTGTCCCCACGAACCGGAATGATCTTTCCGCTGTTTGGTCTCCCGACCAACAGCTTTATTAACCCGGTAAGGTGAAGAAGGTAATTATTCGCTTCGCGAATTAATTAAGTGTGCCGGGAAGTCGTCTGTCTGCCCCGTTTTATGCGCCCCGGTTCGTGTCCCCACGAACCGGGATAGCCTGAACTGTAATTTTTGAATGATTTAATGATGGGCTATGATCGTCACAGCGGGGTTTCGAAGCAGCTTTGATGTTAACCGGGAAATTATAATGCGAAGGCCTCGCCGGGACCCAACCATCAACCATCAACTTTTCGCCTTAAAACTCCAGGTCACCTGGAAAACCGCCACCACTTCACCTTCAGCATTCCTGCCGGTGGATACGGCGGTTACGGTTTTGCCTTCGCCCGTGCTGATGGCGTCTTCAATCGTTTTACGGATGGCAAGGCCGTCTTCGCAGGTGAAGCTGGTGCGGCCGGTTGCTTTTTTGGAAAATTCGCCCTGCACTTTCAGTACGAGCATGCTTACGCCGGGGGTGCGTTTATAGATATGCGCCATTGCCAGGATGCCCGTGCTCATTTCTGCTGCCATGCTCAACGAAGCAAAATAAGTGCTGCGGAAAGGATTTTGCGTAACCCATTTGAAAGGCACGGTGGCAATACATTTTTGTTCGTCTGCGTGGCGCACTTTCACCCCGCTGAAAAAAGCAGCCGGCAACTTCGACAATAAAAACAGCCGGAGTTTAAAGGGGTTGTTTGCGAGCTTGAGGAATTGTTCGGCGTTGGACAAATTTTATTTAATTACTAATGACTAATTACCAATTACTACAGATGCAATAAAATGAACTCATTTTCACATTTTCGAATTTTCACATCTTCACATTAATTCCCATACATCTTCGGATTCAACGCCCTCGGGCTCCACATTTCCAAAAAGGCTTGTACTTTGGCTTTGTTATAACTTTTCTTGCCGTCTTCGAGGTATTCGCTGTTTTGGGTATGAATGCGGTTGCCGTTTTCATCGAGGATGATGAATACCGGGAAGCCGAAGCGCTGCGCATAACCATATTTGGCAAACACGGCCTTGTTCTCGTTTTCCTTGCTGTAGTTTAAATGGTACCACACAAAAGACGCGTTCATCACCGAATCCAACTGCGCATCTGCTTTGGCAAAACGGGCGAATTCAATGCACCAGCTACACCAGTTGCCACCGCCCTGTATCAGTACATATTTGCTTTCGGCCTTTGCTTTTTTAATGGCGGCCTTGATCTCCTTATCCGCATCGGCGCTTGGGTTGTACAATTTCGTTTCCTGTGCAAAAAGCAGCGTGGTGCTGATGCAGAGAGCGATTGCTAAAAATGTTTTTTTCATGTTATATTGTCTGGACTGTTTAATTGTCTGAACTGTGATTTATTTGATTCAATGATTGTCTATGAATTTAAGTTCTCTTTCAACTATTTTCAGCAATATTCAACCCAATGCCGTTGGTCAGAGACCAGGCGGCGGCGAAGTTCCCTAAATCCTACTTATTCACTTCCACCACGCTCACCACCGCATCCGCTCCGTTATCCGCTTTAAAGTTGATCGTGCCGCCGTTGCCGGCTGCATATCTTGCACTACCCGCCTTGTTGTTCAGCGCCGCTATTACTTTATCGCCGTAAGTGGCACCGGTGCTTTTCGATATGGCTGCGTTTACCGCGTACCAGTCGATGGCCTGTTTGGTAACTACCACGGCAAAGATATCTTTTGTGCCCACATTGTCCGGCACCAGGCTTTTGCCGCGCGGAAATAAACGATAACCGGTGATGCCGCAGTAAGGAGAGAAAGCGGTTTTGGTGGCATCGGTTTTATCGGGGTAAGGGAATAAGGTATAGCTGCTGCCATCCGTTTCCTGCCCGAAAATATAAATATTACACTCGCTCGAATTTTTGATCTCCATTTTAAAACGCGTACCTGCTGCTACTTTGTTCACCGTTTCAAAAACATTACCTGCTTTTAATTTTAACGGGATGTAGGATTTGCTGTCGTTCGCCACCAGGCCTACCGCGCATTCAAAAGCTACATTCAATCCCGCACCGCGTTTCGGCATCGGGTCGATCCCGTAGGCTTCGCGCACGAATTCTTTAAAGTCGGCATAGCGCACCCAGGCCACACCATTATCGCCCCATTCAGG
>Ga0247806_10000982_pt1 | contig 15004 bp, 8 predicted proteins | sample UWRJL059202B1_FD_179935 | JGI IMG/M metagenome (GOLD analysis project Ga0247806, IMG submission 179935) | Plant litter microbial communities from Arlington Agricultural Research Station in Wisconsin, United States - UWRJ-L059-202B-1 | ecosystem: Environmental > Terrestrial > Plant litter >... | reverse complement strand
GAAAAAGTGCCCAACTGGTTAAACCATTGGCAATATTAACCTGATTTTGACTTTCGTAAGCTAAATCTAAAGCCTTTTTGTTGTACTTTTTAGAAAGTATAAGGTCGTTGTGGTCTATGAAATAGGCGCCCAGATTTTCATATCCATTAACCAGTTTGTCATATCGCATTTTATTTTTTTCAAAATAAGCCAATGACCGGAGCATATAGTCAATATATTTTTCCTTATTTCCAATAAATTCATTTTTGTAGGCAATGGCATAATTGGCGTATGCAATTGCTTTTAAATCTTTGGATGCTGTTGCTAAAATATAACTCGAATCGGCAAATTTTATTTGTTGCGGCACATTATCCAGAAATCTTGCAATGTCTGAAAGTGTTTCATATGCAATAGCCTGGCTCTTTGTATCATTTTCTTTCTTTGCAAGCTTTAACGCTTGATTAGCATAGTGATACGCTTTTATGGTATCATTTTTTTTATAACAAGAACTAAGCTGACATAAGTAATCACTTCTTTCTTGGGGAGATAAACTGGACTGATTCAATATTTTAAGCAGTGCTTGTTTGGATTTTTGAGCCTGAAAAGTGTTGGTAAAAAAGAAACTCAATACGATTATAAAAAAAATGTTCTGAAGGCTTTTATTCATAATTTCAGATCTGTTATTACTTTATTTTGAAGAAATCTTTGGCTTTGGTTTATAAACGAAAATTATTCCGGTTTAGGATAATGGCTCCTAACTAATTTGTCTTGTAAAAACTGAAATTAAAATCAAAGATATAAAAATAGTACTAGTAAAAATTAACGGACTGTTACAAATGAAAAAGCAAAAGCCAATAGTAACTCATTTTATTGAATAACAATTGCTTTTGCATTGAACTCCTGATTAGAAAATCAGCAGGTATTGAATTAATTGTAAAAATTTTAGTTCAAACTTCTGTATTCATTTGGTGTGCTGCCAACATGCTGTTTGAAAAATCTTGTAAAATGCTGTGGATATTTAAATCCCAACTCATAAGCGACTTCGTTAATTGTTTTCGAAGAATCGAAAATCTTATTTTTTGCGGCATCAATAATTTTATTCTGAATGTATTCCTGTGCCGATTTTCCGGTTTCTTTTTTTATCAGATCACCAAAATAATTGGGCGATAAATTTAATTCGCCGGCATAATACGCCACAGAAGGCAAACCCAAAGTATGTGGTTTATCCGAAGAAAAATAGCTATTTAGTAATTCTTCAAATTTTTCGACAATTCCTTTATTGGCGTTATCTCTGGTAATAAATTGACGATCGTAAAATCTTTCGCAGTAATTCAGAAACAATTCTATATTAGAAGCAATAAGTTTTTTGCTGTGTTTGTCAATGGCTTGTTTTAATTCAATTTCAATTTTAGAAAAACAGTCCAACACTAGCTGTCTTTCTTTTTCAGATAGATGAAGGGCTTCGCTGGTATTATAACTAAAAAAATTATAATCGTTTAGATCTTTTGCAAGCGAAGTTCCACGAATTAAATCCGGATGAAAAACCAATCCATAACCCGCTGGCTGGTAAAAATCGACTTTGTTTTCTACATCAATTGTCTGACCGGGAGAAACAAAAACTAACGTTCCTTCCTGATAATCATAATAATTGCGTCCATACTTTAAATCGCCGCATTTTACCTGCTTTAAAAATATACAATAAAGTTCAAAGTTCATCCTGGAACCAGTTCTTGGTTTTGCTTTCGAAAAATCGATTACACTAACAAGCGGGTGTAAAGTTTCGTGGTTATTAAAAGCATTATACTCGTTAATGGTTTCAAAGTTAAATACTTGTTCCATGTTGTTTTTTGTTTGTGCACAAATTTAAGTAATTGATTGTACTTTTAATAGTTGTGGGTTCCCAATCAGTAATCTTGGTAGGATATTCAGTAATTTATATACCAATACACTGATATATAGTTCGGAAATTTGTAATACATAGGATTATAAAATCGTAATGACATTGCAACAAAAAGAAGTGTAAAATAATTAAAAAACAGCAGAGAAAGAAAAGTTATATATGGATAACGCATTAAAGGAACTTGTTTGGGAATTTTCCCGTGAAGCCTGGAATGAATATTTGCCACATTTGTCGATTGACTGTACTGTTTTTGGCTATAATACAGCTCATATGAAAGTGCTGTTAGTAAAACTCAAAGATCAGGAACTTTGGTCATTACCGGGTGGGTATATCAAAAAAGAAGAGGATATAAAAGAAGCGGCAAATAGAATTCTAACATACAGAACAGGTGCCAATGATATTTATTTACAGCAGTTTAATTTTTTTGCTGCAGCAAACCGAAGCGAAGATTTCTTTAAAGATTATGAAGATGGATTATGGAACAAACAGCGTTTTATTTCGCTAGGATTTTATGCTCTTGCTGATTACGAAAAAGTAACTCCTGTTACAGATATTTTCTCAACTGCCTGCGAATTGGTTTATATTAATGATTTGCCCGAAATGATGATGGACCACAGATCGATTTTAGATCAGGCACTAATAAATTTACGAAAAGAACTCAATTACAAACCAATTGGTTATAATCTTCTTCCGCTGGAGTTTACAATGCCGGAATTACAAAGGCTTTATGAAATCATACTGAATAAAAAACTGAATCGGGGAAATTTCTATAGAAAAATGATTGGTTATGATATTCTGGATAAAATGGACGAACCGAGAATGGAAGGAAAAGCACATAAAGCACCCAACTTATACCGATTTAATATGGAGAAATACAAAAGCGCACTTCAGAATGGATTAAAAGAAGGCTGGTAATTTTAAATAATGTAAAATATTAATATTCAATAGATTATTTTTTTTGTAAATTAGAAAAAGAATAAGACCCTATAATACTGAAAGATTGTTAATCCTGAAATAACTTTATTATGATACAATTAACTGTAAATGGCAAGACCCAAAATCTTGATGTAAGCCCGGAAATGCCGTTGTTGTGGGCAATACGCGACACATTGGGCTTAACGGGAACCAAATTTGGCTGTGGCGTCGCGCAATGTGGTGCCTGTGTGGTGCATCTTGATGGTGAAGCCGTTCGTGCGTGCGTGACCAAAATGAGTCGTGCCGAAGGTAAAAACGTGGTTACGATAGAAGGATTATCTGAAAATAACGATCATCCGGCGCAAAAAGCCTGGCAGGAAATCGACGTTCCGCAATGCGGCTATTGTCATTCCGGACAAATTATGTCGGCTGCTGTTTTGCTTAGAGAAAACCCAAACCCTTCAGATCAGGATATTGACGATGCAATGGCCGGAAATATTTGCAGATGCGGCACTTATCCGCGAATTAGAAAAGCCATACAGCTCGCTTCAAAAATGCAGGAAAATAAAATCTGATACCGAAACAGAAAACAAAGCTTATGTCGACAAAAACTAAAATTATATTGATAGCCATAATAATGGTTTCTGCTATTGGATTGGCATTTACCGTTTCGATGCATCGGATAACGGAAAAAGAATATATTGGCATTACGCCGATAAAAAAAGACAGTGTGGCTTCTGTCGCGGCTTTTAAACAAGTTTATAAAGTTTTGATGAGCCCACGTTGTTTGAATTGTCATCCAAAAGGTGATATTCCGCTTCAGGGCGATGATAATGTTATTCATACGATGCAGCCCAAACGTGGAGTAGACGGAAAAGGAATTTATGCGATGAAATGTGCCAATTGCCATCAACCAGAAAACAGTCCCGGATTGCACACGCCGCCCGGAAATCCGGAATGGCATTTACCACCGGCGGATATGAAAATGGTATTCGAAGGAAAATCACCTCATGAATTGGCAAAACAGCTTGTAAACCCGGAACTTAACGGACACAAAGACATGGAAAAACTGATCGCTCACGCCGATGACGGTTTGGTAAAAGCAGGCTGGAATCCCGGAAAAGGAAGAACCGTTCCGCCATTAACGCATGCCCAGTTTAAAAAAGCCTGGATTACCTGGCTGAAAACCGGCGCTTATGCTCCTGCAAAATAATATTGCCTTAATTTTAATGATGATCTGATGACAAAAAATAATAACGTAGATACTACAAGACGAAATTTTTTAAAACTAACGGGTTTAGGAGGCGCTGCACTTTGTCTTGGTTTTTATTTCCCAGCAGACGGAGTTCCAACGCTTGTAAGACCTTCTGAATTGAGCGAATCGGATATTGAGTTATGTCCGTGGATTATTATCAATCCGTCTGGAAAAGTAACAATTGTCAATCACAGGGCAGAAATGGGGCAGGGTTCGTATCATTCGGTTCCTCAAATTGTAGCCGAAGAATTAGAAGTTGATATGAAAGACATCAACGTTATTTTTGCTATCGGAAATGAAAAAAAATACGGCGGACAAGTTACGGGAGGAAGTTCTACAATTCGGTCTTCTTATAAAAACCTTTTAAAACTAAGTGCAACAGCACGCGAAATGCTAATTGCTGCCGCTGCTGCGAAATGGAATGTTTCGGTTGCCGATTGTTACGCAGCATCCGGACATGTAATTCATAAACCATCAGAAAAAAAAGCGCATTATGGAGAACTAGCTGTTGCTGCTTCAAAACTTCCGGCACCAAAAGAACCAAAACTAAAGAAAATATCCGAATACAAATTAATTCGAAAACCATTAAAAAGGATTGATACGCCTCAAAAAACCAACGGATCCTTAATCTTCGGACTTGATAAAAGAATTCCGGGAATGGTGTTTGCCTCGGTAGAACGTGATCCTCGTTATTTTGGAAAAGTAAAAAGTTTTGATGCAAGTAAAGCCTTAAAAGTTCCCGGTGTAAAACGCGTTTTTAAAGTTAACATGGGCTATTACGAATACATGCGCGAAGGCGTTGCCGTGATTGCCGATTCGACCTGGGCGGCACTTGAAGGAAGAAAAGCATTAAAAGTAGAGTGGGATACCAGCGGTTTTAAACACTGGAGTACACCTGAAATTTTTGAAACTCAGAATAAGTTATTAAAAACTCAGGAAGGAATGACGCTTAAATCGCAGGGAAATCCAACTGAAATATTATCAAATACAGCAAAAAAATTAGATGTAGTGTATCAAACTCCGTATCAGTCACACGTTGCAATGGAACCGATTAACTGCATAGCCCATTATAAAAAAGATTCGATAGAAATTTGGGGACCAATCCAGGCTCCGGGCTGGATTCAGGATTATATCAGCAAACAATTTAGCATCGACAAAGAAAAAGTGACTGTAAATATGACTTTTCTGGGCGGTGGTTTTGGCCGAAAAGCGATGATCGATTATCCTAACGAAGCCGTAGCGATTTCTAAAGAAATTGGAGGCCCCGTTCAGGTAATCTGGACTAGGGAAGATGATGCTACTTTGGGGCCATTTCGTCCCGGAATTTCTTACCGTTGTGAAGGAACTATTGCCGATGGAAAAATTGATGCATTAAAATTTAGAATGGCGGGTCAAAACAACGATCACTGGCGTGGAGGTTCTAAAACAGAAGCCAACAGAAGTACAAGTGAAGGATTTTTGCAGCCTTATTACGAAAGCATCAAAAATTTAAGTATTTCGGATATTCTTTTTGAGACTACAATACCTACAAGTTTCTGGCGCTCTGTGTACGCGTCTACAAACGGATTTGCTTATGAAAGTTTTATTGATGAAATGGCGCATGAAGCGGGAAAAGATCCAATGAATTTTCGCAGGGAACATCTGCAGGAAGAACGTTGTCAGAAGTTAATTGATAAGATGGAAGAAGTTTCGGGCTGGAAAAATCGTGGTAAAAATGAAGGTTTTGGTGTTGCCATCACAGAATGTTTTAAATCAACTGTTGGTCATGTCGTCAAAGTTTCTAAAAGTCCGAATGGCGGTGTGAAAATCGATAAAGTCTGGGCTGTAATGGATTGCGGATGGTATGTGAATCCGGATATTATTCAGGCTCAGGTCGAAGGATCTATCGTTATGGGATTGGGCGCTGCAACCACGCATCAAATTACATTTAAGGATAATGTGGTCGAACAGCATAATTTTTATGATTATCCCTTGCCGAGAATTAACGAAATTCCGCCAATAGAAATTTATATTATTGATAACGAAGAAGATGCCGGTGGCGTTGGAGAACCGGGACTTCCGCCTTTTGCTCCGGCTTTAACCAATGCCATTTTTGATTTAACCGGAAAACGAATAAGAACATTGCCGTTTAAGCTGTCTGAGGTTTAAAAAAAACAATACTTACTACTTTACAATATAATCCCATTTCAGTAGAAATGGGATTTTTTTTTAGAGGTTTCTTTAGTGCGATATTTACGAAATTCCTTATAAAAAAACTAATGTTTCGGTTTTGGTATTAAATTTTTATCACATTCTGGTTATTTAGAGCTTAAATTATAAACTTTTCATCTATATATATTCTTGATATTAAATTTTAATTTAAAACTTAAAATACTGATTATCAATATATTGACTTAATTTAAAGCTAGTATATATCTTGATTTTTAACATATTTTTTTTATAATTTCATTTTTAAATCTAGTTTCGTTACGTTCTTTTTTTAAGAACTACCTTACTAATTTAAAACCACAAATTATGAACAATCAATTACATTTTACTTTTTTGAGAAGAGAAAAATATTTCCATATCGTATGGATTTTTTTCATTCTCTTAACCTCAAATTTATGCGCACAACGCGGTTATTATGACGCGCCGTATAAAAGATACGAAGCAAACGCAGGACAATTGTCGAATGGAGCTACAACTACTTCAAAATCATACATTCAGGCAGATCTTCAGTCGGAAGCTACAGATCAGCAATGCGTGAATATGTCTGCTGCGAACGCTACAGTTCAATGGACACTTACAGAAGCTGCAGACGGACTTGTAATTCGCTACAGCGTTCCCGACGGACAATCGGCTACATTGGGTGTTTACAATGGGAACACAAAAATCACCACTCTAACTTTGACGTCAACGTGGTCGTGGGAATATTTGTGGAGCAACGGAAATCCAAATAATAACGGAATCACCAATCAAAACCCAAGAATGCGATTTGATGAAGTGCGTTATAAATTTCCGGCTAAAATTTCGGCATCGGGAACATTAAAACTGGTTAGAGAATCGGGGAATGTGCATGTCGATTTTGCTGAGATGGAATCGGTTCCTACTGCTATTACAGCTCCGGCGGGTTCTGTTACTTACAGCGGAAACGGAAGCGATCTTCAAACCTTTATTGATGCAAACGGCGGTAAAAAAATATTTGTTCCAGGTGGCGTTTATAATGTAAATCGGGAATTGTATTTTGGTGTTGCCACTACTTCATTGATAGGAGCGGGAATGTGGTATACGCAGATTAATTTCACCAATACCAGCAGTTTGAATGGAGGATTGCGCGCCAATGCAGCGGGTATTTCGTTTACAGATCTTTATCTAACTACAAATTCAACTTCGAGAAGTAATTCTTATAAAGCGATAAACGGTGTTTTTACTTCTTCTTCGATAGTAAAAAATATTTGGGCAGAACATTTTGAGTGCGGTGCCTGGATTGCACAATATAATACTGGAGGTCCGGCAATTGCCGATGGATTTACAGTGTCGCATTGTCGTTTTAGAAATAATTATGCCGACGGAATTAATCTTTGCAAAGGAACGGCAAACGCAATTGTAGAACATTGCAGTTTTAGAAATAATGGCGATGACGATCAGGCGATTTGGTCTGCTGACGGGTTGGAATGTATCAATAATACATTTAGATACAATACCTCAGAAAACTGCTGGCGTGCCTGTGGATTGGCAATCTATGGAGGAAAAAATAACAAAGCTTACAATCTGATTATAAAAGACAACCTGGAAGCGGGAATCAGAGTGAGCAATAATTTTCCCGGAGCGCCTTTTAACAATGATGGGAGCCACGAAATACACGACATTACGGTATCAACCTGCGGAACTTTTAATGATACCTACAATAATCCGGTAGCGGCTGTCGATATTTTTAGTGCTACGAATGCCGGAAGTCAGGTCAAAAATGTTCAGTTGTATAATATTGATATTTTAGATTCAAGAAACGATGCTATTTCGATAAGCAAAAGATCGGGAGACGGAATTTACAATCTTAGTTTTAGAAACATAACGGTTAACGGAACCGGAAAAGAATTTCCAAACAATAATGCGCTTAACAGAAATTGGGGCAGAGGATATTTTGTACTTATTGCAGGTTCTCCCGCCGGAAACGGAACTTATTGTAATATGAATTATTCTAACAGAGGCGGAAATGCCACTACTGATCAGGAAATAAGCGCGATTGGTACATTTTCCTGGACACAAAGTACTAGCTGTTCTACTTCAACAATTGCCGTTACTGGAGTTACAGTTTCGCCAAGTACAGCTATTTTAAGCGTTGGTGCAACACAGCAATTAACACCAACTGTGGCCCCTGCAAATGCTACAAACAAAACAGTAAGTTATAGTTCAAACAATACCGGAGTAGCAACTGTAAATGGTTCAGGATTAGTTACGGCAATTGCTTCGGGAACGGCAACAATTACCGTAACAACACAGGATGGCGCGAAAACGGCGACCGCTGTCATTACTGTTAATACATCAAATGTTGCGGTAACTAGCGTCAGTCTTAGTCCAGCAACAGCTAGTTTAAGCATTGGGGCAACCCAACAATTAACGACGACAGTTCTTCCTTCGAATGCGACGAATAAAGCTGTTGGTTATGCCTCAAATAACACGGGTGTTGCAACGGTAAATGCTTCGGGATTGGTAACGGCAATTTCAAACGGAACTGCCATTATTACGGTAACAACCGCAAGCGGCAATAAAACCAGCACTGCTACAATTACCGTGACTACGGCAACAGGAAATTATTTTACCATTAAAAATAAATGGACAAATAATTACCTATACGATGCTGGTGCAAATGTTGGCTATGGCGCGACGGTGGCGAATAACAACTACAAATGGCAAAAAATTGCTGTTGACGGTACTTATTTTACATTAAAAAATGTGGGTACAGGCGATGTTATGCACATTGAAAACCTAACAGGAGCTGTACAATGCAGTACAGCAGGATCTGACTGGATGAGTGCACAATGGGCAAGCGAAAATGTAGATGGTACTTTTGTTAGAATTAAAAACAGATGGCAGTCCGGAAGTATGATTCACATCGAAAACCTGAATGGTACTGCGCAATATGCAGGAGGGCAAAACAATTGGGATAGTGCACAATGGCAGTTTCAAAGTACTTCCACAGGGAAAAAAATAAATGATGCAGAATTGATTGTTGAAAATAACACGGTTAATGTTTATCCAAATCCTTCGATAAATAAAGAGTTTAACATTGTCCTGCCAGAATTAAAAGCAGGAGATAGTGCAACAATAACAGTTACCGATATTAACGGAAGAAAAGTTTTGGTAAACAAAGTTAGTTCTTCATCAAAAATCAATCATGATCTCGCTGCAGGAATATATGTTGTGACAATTAGTTCTAATGATTTTACTGTTTCAAAAAAGTTGATTGTTAAATGATGTTTTAAAACACTTCTAACGAAATAAATAGCAATTTAAATTTTATCAATCCCTAATATTAATAAAATGCCAGACCTTTTGATCTGGCATTTTTATTTAGAGCTTCGAAACAATTGGGTAAAATATTCATTAATATAATAAGAGAAGTTTATTGAGCAGATTTACAAATACTTACGAATAATATTTAGTACTAAAGAATTTTGTAAGTTTTCATTTTAATTCTGTAAAATGCCTTTAAATCAGTTGATTACTTTTCCGTTATTAACTTTTAAATTAAATATTATGTCATTTGATAATCAAAGCACAGAAGGTGCAACGGCAAAAGCTATCGAAAAACAAACTTCAAAGCTGCCTTCAGATCTATTTTTGTATGCCTCACTGGCTGCAATGGGAACATCACTTACTTTAAAATGCCTCGGTAAAAGCCAAAATGCATTATTTGTAGGCCAGTGGGCAGCTCCGTTTTTATTGCTGGGTGTTTACAACAAACTTGTAAAACTGGAAGGTCATGATTCTGAGGATAAAAATCCAAATGAATAGAGGATTTTTTGTTTAGCCCTTACGAAAGCAAATTATAAAGCTGCCTTATGGCAGCTTTATTTTTGTACCATTCTCGCTTAAAGCTTATTAAAACAATCTCAATTCAATTAAGATTGAATTTATGTACTGGTTTTTTTTCCAAAGGCTAATATTATATGCAATTCATTAATTAGTGCCTTTTAAAAAGTATAACTGATTATTTATGTATACTACTTAGATAAATTCTTACATAGGAGAAAAAAAAACCTCAAATCTTACTTTCTTATTTTCAGTTATTTAAAATTTGTCAAACGTTTTCGTTAACTTTTTTTTTTCAAAAAAAACAGTTAAAATTTGGGAACTAATTTTTTTAATATACCTTTGTTCTATCAAACTAGTAGAATTTAAAATGAATTACTCAAACATATTAGAAGCTATTAAACATCTTCCATTTTTAGGGATGTACATGCGCTTGTCAGTTCATTATATGATGCGGTGCATTTAAAATTCTTCAGGCTCTAATTCATACAAATTTCAATATGAACCTTTTTGTCAGAATTGAAATCTTCAAAATAAAAATTAAAAAAAATAGTAATCCAAAATAAATAAAAATGAAAAAACGAATGTGCTGCAGATAAAAAGAAACCGTTTCTGCTGCAACAGAAATGGCCAAGCTTAAAAGAAATTGTTCATCTCTATGAGGAAGCGAAAGCGGAGTTACTCCTAAATACGCTCCTTATCTACAAATTAAAATAAAGTAATGAAAAAAAAATTATATAGATATGCATGGTTGTGCATTTTGTTAATTTCCTTAGGTGTTAACGCTCAGGAAACTACGCCTTTAGTACAATCAAAACTCTCAGGAACAGTTATTGATGCTGTTACAAAAGCGCCTGTTATTGGTGCTTCAGTAAACATTAAAGGTACTACGCACGGGGTTCAGACCGATTTTGACGGTAAGTTTTACTTTCAAACCGGACAAAAATTTCCTTATACTCTTTTAGTAAGTTATTTGGGGTACAAAAAAGCAGAAGTTGTGGTTAGTTCAAACTCTGTTATCATTCCTCTTACTCAGGAACAAAATGCATTGTCAGAAGTAGTTGTTACGGCACTTGGTATTACAAAAGAAAAAAAATCTTTAGGATATACTACTCAGGGAATTAAGGGTAAGGATTTGGAAACTACAAAAGAAACCAATTTCCTAAACGGTCTTAGCGGTAAATTAGCAGGGGTACGTATCACGAATTCACAGGGAGATATGGGATCTTCCCGTATTGTTATTCGTGGAGAAACTTCGATTGCCGGAAATAACCAGCCATTATTTGTGGTAGATGGAATTCCGGTAGACAATACACAATTTAGCAGTTCAGGTGGTGCTGCTGCATCCAGGGATTTTAAAAATGCAATTGCCGATTTGAATCCACAAGATATTGAATCGATAAATGTATTGAAAGGCCCTAATGCTGCTGCGCTTTATGGATCACGTGCTGCGCATGGAGTCGTTTTGATCACAACAAAATCAGGAAAAGGCCAGCAAGGATTGGGTGTTACGGTTAGTTCTGGTATCACTATTACTGAAGTTTCACTTTTGCCTACGTATCAAAATACATTTGGACAAGGTTCAAACGGAACATTCAGCTATAAAGATGGTAAAGGAGGCGGTATTAACGATCAAACGGATGAAAGCTGGGGGCCAAGAATGGATGGACGCCTTATACCTCAATTTAATTCAAATGGTGTAGCGGTGCCTTTTGTTGCTCATCCTAATAATGTAAAAGACTATTTTAATACAGGAGTTACTTATGAAAATAGTATTTCTGTGGCGAAATCAAACGATAAATCAGATTTTCGTTTAGGAGTAAACAATCAAAAACAATTAGGAACAGTTCCTAACAGTGAAGTAAATAAAACAAACTTTACAATTAATTCAAATTATCAAATTTCTGAAAGCATAAAAGTAGGTGTAACAGGAAATTATATTGTTACAGATGCTCCAACATTACCAGGTGGACCATCGGGTAACCGTGCTGCGGGTGTTATGCTTCAATTTACGTGGTTCGGTCGTCAGGTAGATATGGACGCACTTAGAAATAACAGAGAGAATAATTGGAACAACAGTTATTACAGCAATCCGTACTGGACAGCTTATTATAACACTACAAGCCAGCAGCGTAACCGTTTAATTGGAGATATCCATTTGGATGCAAAATTAGCCGAAGGACTTAATTTCAGATTCCGTACTTCAGTTGATTATTACAACGATCGTAGAAAATACGAGATTAAATACGGTACAAATGGAACTCCTTTTGGATCATATGCCGAAGATGCTTACACCGTAAACGAACAAAATACAGAGGGAATTTTTACGTATACCAAAAAAATAACCGATGATTTTAGTGTAGACGCTCTTGCCGGATTCAATGTTCGTAACCACAGTGATGCAAATAATTATCAAAAAGCGCCACGTTTGGCTGTACCAGATTTATATACATTAAATAATTCAAGAGATCCATTATTGTCATCCAATACTTTATCAAGATTGAGAGTTTATAGTGCATATGCTTCAGCACAATTTGGGTATAAAAACTATGCGTATTTAAACGTTACGGCTCGTAATGACTGGTCATCAACATTGCCAAGCAGTAACCGTTCGTATTTCTATCCTTCTTTTAATGGTAGTTTGATATTATCTGAAGTGCTTAACTTAAAAGGAAACACACTTGATTTCTTAAAGCTTCGTGGTGGATGGTCTGAAGTTGGTAACGATGCAGATCCTTATCAATTAAATACAGTTTACGATTTTCAGACTGCATTTGACGGAAATCCAATTCAAACTTCTTCAAGAAGAAAACTTAATGAGAATTTGAAACCGGAGACAACACGTTCTACCGAAGTTGGTTTAGAAGCTACATTTTTTAAAAACAGACTTCATTTTGATGTTGCTTATTATAATACCAATAGTTTTGATCAGATTCTTGAGATTAAAACAACTGCGGCCAGCGGATATACTTCGCAATTGATCAATGCCGGTAAAGTAAACAATAAAGGTATTGAAATTCAGCTGGATGGAACTCCTGTTCAAACAGAAAATTTCAAATGGAATATTGCCGGAAATTATTCAAAAAATACAAGTAAAGTAGAGATTCTGGATTATGATAAACAAATTCAAAACTATACAATTGGTACTGCATCAGGAGGTGTTGATGTTTTGGCATCAGTAGGACAAGCTTATGGAGCGCTTTACGGAGTGGCTTATGAGCGTGACGCCAACGGAAATATAGTAGTAGGGGCTAATGGATTACCAAGAGCCGCTACAGAAAAGAAAGTATTAGGACATTATACTCCGGATTATATAGCGGGTGTCACAAATACATTTAACTATAAAAATCTTGAACTGTCATTCCTTGTCGATGCCAGTGTAGGCGGAGAACTTTTTTCAGGAACAAACAGAGTAGGTAATTATACCGGAGTATTGGCTCAGACAATGCCAGGTCGTGATGCTGCAAATGGCGGATTAAATTACTATACCACAACTGCCAGTAACGGAACGATTGTAAAAAATCTGGTATCAGGCGGAAATGCTCCATCTGGGGCGGTGATATATGATGATGGTATGATATTCGACGGAGTGTATGCAAATGGAAGTCCGAACACTACAGTACTTAGTGCACAGGAATATTACAAAGCATCATACAACATTAGCGAAGCTTATATTTACAGTTCTACATTTGTAAAAATGAGAGAGATTAAATTGACGTATAATGTAAACAAAAGCCTGGTAAAAAAACTGGGATTACAATCGGCAAGTATTACTGCTGCAGGTCGTAACTTGTTTTTTATCTACAAAGAGGTGCCAAATATTGATCCGGAAACGGCTTATAACACCGGAAATGCACAAGGACTGGAACTTTATTCGTTGCCATCTACGAGAAATTTCAGCCTTAATGTTAATCTAAAATTTTAAAAACACAAAATCATGCTAAAAAAAATAGCCTATATAACGCTTTTTGCATTAACGTTTAGTTCATGCAGCGATGCATTGGATGATATTAATGCAAATCCAAATGCAACAGAAACACCATTGGCACCTTACTTGTTAACTGGAACTTTAAAACAGGGTGCCGACTTATATTGGGGTTCTGCAAATAACTTTGACTCGTCTTTATTGTTTGTTCAGCATTGGGCTAAAATCCAATATACAGAACCTGATATGTTTAATTTATCAAACAGTTCTTTTACCCTTTTATGGGAAAGAGGTTATTCGACTTTGATTACAGATTTGAATACGATTATTAATTTCCCGGATGCGCAGGCAAATTCAAATTATAAAGGAATTGCATTAGCATTGCGTTCATGGACTTTTTTATTGTTAACAGATGCTTACGGTAGTATTCCTTATAAGGAAGCAGGCCTAAAAGTAAATCCGGCTTATAACACGCAAAAAGAAGTTTATACAGGATTACTGGAAGATTTAAAACAAGCCCAGTCTTTGTTGAGTACATCAAACGGTGCTGTAACCGGTGACTTGTCTTATAAAGGAGATATTACAAAATGGAAAAAACTGGTAAATTCACTTCGTTTGCGTATAGCGTTGCGCATTTCAGACAGAGAACCTGCATTGGCTAAGCAAACTGCAATTGAGGCAACAACAGATGCTGCAGGATTAATTAGCAGCAATAATGATATTTTTAAGTTTACTTACACGAGTTCACCACAGCAAAATCCGGCTTCGGCCTGGTTTGAAACCCGTGATGATTATCGTATTTCAAAAACCATGGTTGATAAGTTATACGAATTCTCAGATCCACGTTTGCCTGTTTACGCTCAATTACCATCAGATGCAAGCGTAGGTAAATACGTTGGAGCTGGTAATGGTTTATCAGGTACTGCAGCCAATGCTCAGGGTCTTGCTAAAACATCAAAACCGGGAACTTACTTCCTGACATCTCAATCACCGGCTGTATTTGCTTCTTATTCAGAAA
>Ga0247806_10000981_pt1 | contig 15007 bp, 14 predicted proteins | sample UWRJL059202B1_FD_179935 | JGI IMG/M metagenome (GOLD analysis project Ga0247806, IMG submission 179935) | Plant litter microbial communities from Arlington Agricultural Research Station in Wisconsin, United States - UWRJ-L059-202B-1 | ecosystem: Environmental > Terrestrial > Plant litter >... | reverse complement strand
ATCATTGGTTTCTGAACCTATTTTAGCATAGAATACAATATGAAGTAATAAATCTCCTAATTCCTTTTTCACTTCATTTAAGTCATTATCTAAAATCGCATCTCCCAATTCATATGTTTCTTCGATTGTAAGATGTCTCAGTGTTTGCAGCGTTTGCTTTTTATCCCATGGACACTGTTCACGCAACTCATCCATAATAATTAATAATCGTTCGAATGCCTGAAGTTGAAGTTCTTTACTCATTTTATGTTTTTTTTTTGGATTTGATCCACAATATTGTAAAAGTAAAAAATCCTGTCAAGAAAATCTTAACAGGATTGTATATTTAATAAAAGAAAATTACTATTCTTCTTTTTTAGCTTTTGCCTTTTTAACTGCTGCAGCTTTTTTAGGTTTTTCTTCAGCAATTGGAGCTTTTTCTTCTTTTTCTGTAACAGCGGGAGCTAAATCAGTAACTAAACCTTTTTGCTGAAGTGTGTTGTACCAGTTTAGTACTTTTTTAATATCCGAAGGATAAACTCTTTCATCGTCAAAATCAGGTAAGATTTCCTTAAAGTAAGCTGATAATGTAGCATTATCTTCTTTATGAGAAATCGCAGGACCGTTACTCTCTTTTTTTGCGATAAGCTGCATTACTTCTGTTAATGGTTTTTCACCATCATAAGTGTAAATTGAAATTTCAGACAACAAGCTTACGTTACTCTTCAAGCTTACTGTAATTTTTTTTCCGTCTGCTAATGATTCTGCCACAAAACCTGTACGAGTTTGCACTTTCAATACATATAAACCTGGTTTCCCAGAAACGGCTAAAATTTTCTCTAAATTCATGTTTATTAAAATTAGGTATTAAGAATTTCTTTTTTTTGTTTTTAATGTTCTTTTTAGAACCTATCTATCTTCCTTTTTTTGCCGCAGCAAATTTCATTCTATATTCCTGAAAAGTTTTACCTTCAGTAATATTTTTCAATTTCTTTTGGATCAAACGCTTTTTCAATGATGATATTTTGTCTGTAAATAAAATACCTTCTATATGATCGTATTCATGCTGGATGACTCTCGCAATAAGTCCGTCAAAAACTTCAGTTTTCATTACAAAATCTTCTTCGCAGTATTCAATTGTAACGGTTGGTTTTCTATATACATCTTCACGAACGTCAGGAATACTCAGACAACCTTCGTTAAAACTCCACTCTTCACCTTCTTCATTGACAATTTTTGCATTGATAAAAGTCTTTTTGAAACCTTTCAAATCATTTTGCTCTTTTGATGATATATCTTCATCATCACTAAAAGGAGTTGTATCAATAACAAAAATACGAATCGCCATACCAACTTGCGGTGCAGCAAGTCCTACGCCATAAGCGTTGTACATGGTTTCATACATGTTTGCTATTGTTTCTTTTAAGTTGGGATAATCTGGCGTAATTGCCTCTCCCACTTTTCTTAAAACAGGATCACCATATCCTACAATTGGTAAAATCATTCGTATTAGTTTAAGTATTATCTGCTGAAAACATTGAAATTTATTCTCACAATTCAGCTGGCAAAAATAGTAAAAAATAGTCAATGAATAATTGTAAACAGACAATAATCGTATTTTTACTTTCTTATTAAAAACTCATCCATAATTATGCCAAATTAATTCGTACAATTCTTACCTTTGCTAGTAAACCTGATTATATGTACGAACGCATCACGAAATTTACAAACAGTACGTCTTTTTTTAATGCTTCTAAAGTAACTATTGCCGCTGTGGTTCCTGTTTTAGTTTTGAACTTTCTGGGTTATTTTGAAATTGGTTTTACTATTGCATTAGGTGCCTTTTATACCTATCCAAGTGATATTCCGAGTACTTTGAAACATAAAATAAAAGGACTTATTGTCGCATCATTTATTGTTTCCGGAGTGAATCTGTTGGTAAATATGGCTTATCCGTTTCCTTTTTTATTTTATCCTTTTCTCGGATTATTGCTTTTTTTATGTTCGATGATTTCTGTTTACGGGCAGCGTGCTACTTTAGTTTCTTTCTCTGCTTTATTGTCAATTTCTTTATCTTTTGGTCATTTACATCAGGGCTGGGATGCATTTGAATATTCTGGTTTCATTTTTATTGGCGGAATTTTATATTTGATCGTATCACTGGTATTCCATTTTGTTCAGCCTTATAAATATGTTGAATTACAAATTGCAGAAGGAATAAAATTAACGGCTAAATATTTAAAATTAAGGGGGGATTTGTGGAGTCCGGAAGCTAATCGAACAGCTATCATCGAAAAACAACTAGCACTGCAGGTCGATTTAAATTTAATTAATGAAGATCTGAGAAAGGTACTTATTGGAAACCAGAATTCTTCTGCCGCTACAAGCCAGAACAGAAAAATGCTGCTTGTTTTTATTACACTTGTTGAAATTCAGGAATTAGCGTTATATACTTCATTTGACCACAGCAAACTACATGAAAAATTTGACAAGCATCCTGAAGTTTTACGAACGTATCAAAATGTAGCATATAAACTGGCTTCTACTTTAAAAAAACTTTCTAAAAACGTACATCACATTGCTGTTTATGTCGATAAGCATGATTTGAAAAATGAGCTTGACGCGCTTGAATTTGCCATTTTTGATTATGAAAAAACATTAGGTAAAGATGATGCTGCCGAAGGTGTTTTGATGTTAACCAACATGCTTAAGTATGCAAAAAACCAAGTTGGAAAAATCAAAATAATACAAAGAGCTTTCTCTCTTGCGATGCAATCTTATAAGCTAAAAGATAAAGATAAAGAGCTTGAAAAATTCTTGACACCACAATATTATCCGCTTCGAACGCTGATAGAAAACATGAGTTTTTCATCCTCTATTTTCAGGCATTCTCTGCGTTTAACGATTACAATTTTAATAGGTTTCGTTATTGGAAAATTTCTTCCTTTTCAAAATGTTTATTGGATTTTATTAACCATAGTTGTAATCATGCGACCTGGTTATGGCTTAACAAAAGAAAGGTCTTATAACCGAATCTTCGGAACCATATTGGGTGGATTACTGGCTTTTGGGATCGTTTCAGTGGTTCAAAATCATGTGGCTTTGAGCATTTTTTCTATTGTTTTTATGTTATTGGGGATTTCGTTTACCCAAATAAACTATAAAATAAGTGCCACTTTTGTAACGATGTATGTTGTTTTTATTTACGGAATTCTAACTCCAAATGTTGTTGAAGTAATACAGTTTCGAATATTAGATTCACTTTCCGGTGCAGTTTTAGCCTTTTTAGCCAACCAATTTTTATGGCCGGCCTGGGAGTTTATTAATACGCCTGTACACATTGAAAATTCGGTTCGTGCAAACAGAAATTATTTAAAACAGATTGCTGATTTTTATAACAAAAAGGGAGAAGTTCCCACTGCTTACCGATTAGCAAGAAAACATGCTTTTGTTGAAATTGGAAATTTAATGACTTCTTTTCAGCGTATGATGCAGGAACCAAAATCAAAGCAAAAAACTCTGCCTTTAGTTAATAAACTGGTAGTTTTAAATCATTCCTTACTTTCTGCACTAGCTTCTTTATCGACCTATATTCAGTCACATCAAACGACATCTGCATCAGATTCATTTAATTATATTATAAAAACTATTTTATCAAATCTGGATCAGTCTATTTCGCTTTTAAAAAATGAAACTATTGTGACGGATACCTTTTTTGATAAAGAAGACATTACACTACAGTTTGAAGAACTTAAGCGTATTAATTTTAATCGTTTGGCAACAGATGACGAACTTGATAAAGAAACACGCCAGGCAAAAATGCAGGAAGCCCAAATGGTTATTGAGCAATTAATCTGGATGAGTAATCTGGCAGAAAAGATTTTGAAAAACACGAAAGATCTTAAAACAACAAATCCAGATTAATTCATCTGGATTGTTGTTTATACACGATTTAAAGTCTAATTATTTAGTTTTAAAACTTCAGAAGTTTGCTTTCTAATTTCTTCTAAAAGTTCTGGTTTGTCATTTAAAGTTCTACCATACGAAGGAATCATGCTTTTCATCTTAGCTTCCCATTCAGGTGTTTTAAGCTGGTTAGTGAAACATCTGCCAATTAAGTCAATCATGATCGAAACTGCTGTTGATGCTCCAGGAGAAGCTCCTAATAAAACTGCTAAACTTCCGTCGTGCGTATTAATAACTTCAGTTCCAAATTCCAGAACTCCACCTTCTTTTTCATCTTTTTTAATAACCTGAACACGCTGTCCTGCTCTTTCAAGTTTCCAGTCCTTAGAACGTGCTGTAGGTAAATATTCCCGAAGTGCGTTTATTCTGTCTTTTGGCGACTGACGAACCTGCTCTATCAAATATTTAGTTAAAGGAATATTATGATATCCCGCTGAAAGCATTGGGATTAAATTATTTGCTTTTATAGATAAAGGTAAATCAAGATACGATCCGTTTTTTAAGAAACGAGTTGAAAATCCTGCGAAAGGCCCAAAAAGAAGTGCTTTTTCTCCATCAATTACACGCGTATCAATATGCGGAACCGACATTGGAGGAGCTCCAACACTTGCTTTTCCGTATACTTTTGCCTGGTGTTTTGCAATTACTTCAGGATTTGTACATTTCAACCATTGTCCGCTAACAGGAAAACCACCGTAACCATGTCCTTCAGGAACATTTGCTTTTTCTAATAATGGTAATGAACCACCACCAGCACCAATAAAAACAAATTTAGTATACGCTTTTCTTGTATTTCCGGTTCCTAAATCAGTAATTTTAATTCTCCAGGACTTATCCTCACGTTGTCTTAACTTTTTAACTTCATGATTAAAATATAATGAAACGCCATCCAATTTTTCCAAATAATTGAACATGCTTCTGGTCAAAGCACCAAAATTCACATCGGTACCAATAGCCATATGCGTTGCTGCTAATTTTTCATTATTTTCTCTGCCTTCCATTACAAGTGGCATCCATTGTTTTAACTGCTCAAAATCTGTACTAAATTTCATTTGAGAAAAAATAGGATTGCTTTGCAAAGCCTCAAAACGTTTTTTAAGATATTCTACGTTTTTGTCGCCCCATACGAAACTCATATGAGGAACACTTTTTATAAAATTTTCAGGAGACGGTACTTTATTTTGCTGCACTAAATACGACCAAAATTGGCGTGAAACCTCAAATGATTCTGCTATACTTATTGCTTTCTTAGGATCGATACTTCCGTCTGCCTTTTCTGGAGTGTAATTAAGCTCACAAAAAGCTGAATGTCCTGTTCCTGCATTATTCCAAGCATCAGAGCTTTCGGCTGCAGCAACATCTAATCTTTCGTAAATTTCAATTTTTATATCAGGTTGCAGCTCTTTTAAAATTAATCCAAGAGTTGCACTCATAATTCCAGCTCCAATAAGCACTACTTCACTATTGGAACGTATTGTATTGTCAGGCATAACAGTAATTTATTTTTAAAGTGCAAAGGTACTTTTTATAATTGCAAAAAAAAACTAAAATTACATGATAAAAGTTATGTTTTTATAAAAAAGAACAGATGTTGAATGAGAGTAAAAAAAATTAAAAACGTTTTGAAGAAAGATAATCCTGAAGCATTATTGTAGCTGATATTTCATCGATTAAACCTTTATTCTGACGTTGTTTTTTACTCAAACCACTATCAATCATAGTTTGAAAGGCCATTTTTGAAGTAAAACGTTCATCAACACGAACTACTTTCATATCCGGAAAAATATTGGAGAAATGAGTAACAAAGCCTTTAACTATAGATGCACTTTCAGAAGGTTGCCCATTCATTTGTTTGGGTTCACCAATTAGGACTGCTTCGACTTTTTCTTTAGTAAAATAGTCTTTCAAAAAATCAATTAAAGTACTTGTTGGAACCGTAGTTAAGCCCGAAGCTATAATTTGCATTTCGTCTGTAACGGCAATTCCCGTGCGTTTTTGTCCGTAATCTATCGATAGGATTCTTGGCATTTTTTATTTTTAATCAAAGGTAAGCTATTTTACTTTTTCGAATTCTCAGTAATAAAAAAAATACAAATTTAAATTCATAAAAAAAATCCGCTTTGAAACTCAAAACGGATCTCTTATCCAAATATTTAAAACCTAAAAATTTAAATATCCAAACCTAAAAATAATTATTACCTATTAAACAAACGATTAAAAAAGCCTCTTTCTTCTTCCTCCTCCTCTTCATTATGCTGTTCTTCATACTGGGCAAACTTTGCATGACCTCTTTCATGTTCAAAAATCAAATCCTTAATATATTCCACGTAGCTTTTTCCCTTTTCTTCTAAAAAACCAATCAAATATTTTTCACTAAATTCTATTCCGCTTGCTGCTTCGATTTGCAGTAATTTTTTATATAACGGCTCAATGTGCAAAGCAACAACTTCTTGCGGGACAGCTTGTCTTCTGCCAAAATAATTTACAATTACGTCATTTTCATCTCGTGCAATATCAAAATCTGTAATTACCCAGTAATATCTTCCTGACTTGGCCAAATTCTTTACAATGGCATGAAAGTTTTTTCCGTTTTTAAGATTTTCCCAAAGCACCTTAAAAATAACTTTTGGCATATCGGGATGACGAATTATATTATGCGGCTGCCCCATTAATTCGTAATCTTCGTATCCGCAAACATCAACAAAAACTTCATTAGCATATTCAATAATGCCAAAAGCATTTGTTTTACTCATAATTACCTGCGTTTTATCCCATGTTACTTCTTTATCAATTACTACAACTGGTGTTCGAAGTTGATTTTCCTGATTCATATTGATTGGATTATATTGTTATATTTTTGGGTTGGTAGTTCTAATTCTGACGTATCAGATTTTAATCCTGCAAAAGTATTGACAAGAAAAAATGAAAAATCTGATTTTTGTCATATTCTTATATAAAAAAAACTTTTAAAGGTTGTTTTTAATTCAACTTATAATTATCACGACTTATTATTTATCAAATTCAAAACAAAAAGTTACACCTGTAACATTTTCAAAGTGTTTTACTTTTCCGTTTTTGGCCAAATACGCTATCTTTGCAAAAAATTAAAACTTATGAATTCTTTACAGACTATAATTGAACAAGCTTGGGAAAACAGAGCTTTATTGCAAGAAACTGCTACAACTGATGCTATTAGAGAAGTTATCGAATTGGTTGATGCTGGAAAACTACGTTGCGCTGAGCCAGTTGGTGATAAGTGGCAGGTAAACGAATGGGTAAAAAAAGCTGTTGTTATGTATTTCCCAATTCAAAAAATGGAAACATGGGAATCTGGTATTTTTGAATATCACGATAAAATGTTGCTAAAAAGAGGTTATGCTGAAAAAGGAATTCGTGTTGTACCAAACGCTGTAGCACGTTACGGAGCTTATATTTCAAGTGGTGTTATTTTGATGCCAAGTTATGTAAATATTGGTGCTTATGTTGATGAAGGTACAATGGTTGATACCTGGGCAACTGTAGGTAGTTGTGCTCAAATTGGTAAAAATGTTCACTTAAGCGGTGGTGTTGGTATTGGCGGGGTTTTAGAACCCTTGCAAGCTGCTCCGGTAATTATTGAAGATGGCGCATTTATTGGTTCTCGTTGTATTGTTGTAGAAGGTGTTCATGTTGGTAAAGAAGCCGTTCTTGGCGCTAATGTTTGTTTAACAGCATCAACAAAAATTATCGATGTTACCGGAGATGAGCCTGTTGAAATGAAAGGTTTTGTTCCTGCACGTTCTGTTGTAATTCCGGGAAGTTATACCAAAAAATTCGCTGCAGGAGAATTTCAGGTTCCATGTGCCCTCATTATTGGTACTCGTAAACCATCTACAGATTTAAAAACTTCTTTAAACAATGCGCTTCGTGAATATGATGTAGCGGTTTAAATTTTCAAATAGAAATACATTAAAAAATCCAAATTCCAATCGTAACAGATTTGAAATTTGGATTTTTTTTATTGGAATTTTATAATTTATTGTTTTTTCTGAAGCTTTAATAGTTTAGCATATTTCATATAAGAAAAAAAACTCTGAATCATGGCGATTGATAACCCATCGACACCGTTAAAAATTCCTTTTTTGAAAAAATAACAGCGAATAAAGGCAACAGTACCATTAAGAACTGGTTTAAAAGCGTTTACCCTTTTTCCCTGATCGTACAATTGCTGCGCATGCCAGCCAGAATATTGGTTCTTTTTTGTAATGATCTGATCTAAAGAATCCCAACCATAATGTAATATGTGTACAGAAACTTTTTTCTCGTTTTGAGTAATTATTTTTTGATGTACAATAGAATCTGAAGGGCGTGCCGTTTGTTTATTAAAAAAACGAACTTTATGATCCGGATACCAGCCTGAAAAATCGATAAGCTTATTTCCTAAAAAGTTTTTTACCCTGAAGCTAAAAGCATCATGATTTCCAACTAAATATTTTTTGTTTAATATAAATTCTTCGGCATCTTTATCCAGAAACTCGTCGGCATCAAGATTTAAAATCCAGTCATTTTTACAATAAGGCAAACCGTGAGTTCGTTGTGGTCCATCTCCTAAAAAAGCCTGTTGAATAACGATTGCCCCTTTTTCTTTTGCAATTTCTACAGTGCGGTCTTTGCTAAATGAATCTACAATAATTACCTCGTCACACACTTTTAGTAATGCATCAATGCATTTTCCAATATTCTTCTCCTCATTGAAAGTAATAACCAGACCACTAATTTCCATTGTAAATTTTAATTTATTGACCACAAAAATATAACTTTTTTAATTTACTTGGGTTTTATTCTGTTCATACGGTTGTGCACTTCATAAAATAGTTTGTAATTTAGCCTTGAAAATTGAATTTAAAATAAATGAGAATATTAGTCATTCAGCAAAAAAGAATTGGAGACGTACTAACAAGTACTATAATTTGCAACAACTTAAAAGCAAAGTTTCCGGATTCAGTCATAGATTATATGTGCTATCCTAATTCTGTTGATGTACTAAAGGAAAATCCAAATATTGACAATATTATTCCGCTAAGCAATAAGGTACGAAAATCAATTCCTTCGTTATTTAAATTTATTTTCGAGATTCGACGCAAAAAATACGACGCTGTAATTGATGTTTACAGCAAATTAGAAACCAATTTGATTACTTTATTTTCCGGAGCAAAATATAAAGTTTCTTATTATAAATCGTATACTAAAACAATCTACAATTATACTTACGAGCGTTTTGACGCTGTCGAATCAGAACACGGCTTAGCAATTGAAAACAGATTATTACTGCTTAAACCCTTTATTTCTGAAAAAATTACTGATGTAAAACCAAAGATATTTTTAAAGGAATCTGAAATTACCGAAGCCAAAAATCTTTTAAAAACCCACAACATAAATACTGCCGAAAAGCCATTGATTATGTTTGGCATTTTGGGAAGCGAAGTTTATAAAACCTATCCGCTTGAAGGAATGGCGAAAATTATAGATTTTACAGTGGCAAAAACAAACGCCACAATTATTTTTAATTACGTTCCTTTTCAAAAAGATCTTGCATTAGAAGTTTATAATTATTGTACTGAGGAAACCAAAAAGCATATTGTTTTTGATCTTTATTGCACAGAATTACGTTCTTTTTTAGCTTTATTATCGCAGTGTGAAATGCTTATTGGCAATGAAGGCGGTGCTGTAAATATGGCGAAAGCACTTGATATCCCAACGTTTTCTATCTTTACACCTTCTGTTAGAAAAGAAACCTGGCAATTATTTGAAAATGAAGCGAAACACTCTTCTATTCACCTAAAAGATTTAAAACCTGAAATTTACGAACAACATACAGAGCAATATATAAAAGAGCACACTTTTGAATATTATGCAGAATACCCTTTACCTTTAATGCTTGAAAAATTGGAAACTTATTTTCAAGAATACAAAAATTGAAAAAAGTAAAGTCATAAAATGAGCACTACTGACAAGCAAAAGCTATCTGTTTTAATTATTACATTTAACGAAGAACTTCATATAAAATCACTGCTTGAAGATATCGATTTTGCTGATGAAATAATTGTAGTAGATTCATTTAGCACAGATCAAACGGTTAAAATAGTCAAATCATTTGCTCATGTAAAATTGATTCAAAATAAGTTTCTAAATTTTACAGCTCAGCGCAATTTCACATTAGATCAGGCAAAAAATCACTGGATATTATTTATTGATGCAGATGAAAAGTTAACACCCGATTTGAAGTATGAGATTATTTCGACAATAAATAATCCAAATCCTGCAAGTGCCTACTTAATTTACAGAACTTTTATTTTTAAAAATAAAAAATTACGTTTTAGCGGCTGGCAGACTGATAAAATTTTCAGGCTTTTTAATAAAACAAACTGTAGATATACCGAAGACAGATTGGTTCACGAAAAATTAATAGTACATGGATCTGTGGATACTTTGAAGAATAAACTTATTCATTTTTCGTATACAAATTACAAGGATTATAAAAGGAAAATGTATAATTATGGCATTTTAAAAGCAAATGAAAAACTAAAAAAAGGACAAAAATCATCCGATTTATTAATGATGTTTCATCCTTTTTATACTTTTTTATATCAATTTTTAGTTCGTCTGGGGTTTTTAGATGGCGTTAAAGGAATAACGATTTGTTATTTAAATGCCTACAGTATTTTTATTAGATATAAGGAACTTAAAAAAATTACTTCTTCCAAAATTTAAGTTTCTTTTTTAAACGTTTTTTTCTGTAAAACTGCTCTTGAAAATCAGCAGTATATTTCCATAAAGTGTCAAAAGTTTTTTGCTCAGATTCTGTGTATAATTTTGCATATTCGTTGCTCATTACAGCAACCATTTCTTTTAAAGGAGTTAATCTGCGTAAATTTTTCATACGCATATCAAAACTCATCGATTTATGAAATTCCATTCGGTTTAAATCAACCAGAAAAAAGCTGTAATTTCCGTCTTCGTTCTTTTTTATTAAAGTGTTTCCCGGCGAATGATCCAGAAATTCTACTCCTTTTTGATGCAAATCAAAACTAAATCTGGTAAATTGTCGTAAAATATTTTCGCGATCGGGATAATCAGGAATTTCTACAAGCTCTCTGTAAGTAAGCTCTGTAACCAAATGTTCGCTGACATAATAACTGTCCTGCAGACCAAGCCAGTTAAAGTTTTCAAGGAAAGCAACTGGCTGTGGCGTTCCAACCCCTTTTTCTAATAGTAATGTAGCATATTCAAAAGAACGTCTTGCTTTTGATTTTCGAAAATACTTATAAGCAATCTTATTTATTAGATTCGGAATTTTAAACGACTTAATATTAATTGTTTTTTCATTTAGGTCGAATAATTTAATAACATTGCGCTGTCCATTACCGAAAAGAATTCCTTTATTACTAAATGATTTTATAGTATCAAGAATTGATGTAGTGTCTTTAGTAAAAGTTGGATTAACTTTAAAATTCATGGGAATATTTTTATAATCAACAAAAATACATATACAATTTAACACTTCAAATTAATATTGTATTTTCGTGAAAAAATTTGGATCAATGTCAAATCAAAAAAGTATTTTTTTAGAAACTCACAATATTAATAACAGGGCCGGCGGTTTAGGAACTTTTAATTATGAACTAATTAAAGGCTTATCTCAATTGGAATTTAATGATCTGAAATTAACTTTAAATGCTAGTGACACTAAACTTCTGAAGAGTGAATTTGGTAAAAAATTCAATTACAATAAGTATAGTAATTTAACCCGAATGAAATTTTTGCGAATTCGTAAAAAATATGATTTATGGCATTCTGTAAATCAAAATACAAAAGTAGAACCTTTTACTTGTCGTAAATATTTATTGACGATTCACGATGTAAATTTTGCCGAAGAAGTATCTTCTGATATTAGTCATAAAAGAAATAAACTTTTTTTAGAAAAACTTAATAAGTCAACTGCTATTACTTATATATCAGAGTTTTCAAAAAAACAAACCCACCAATATTTTAGCGTTCCAAATGTTCCGGAATATGTAATTTATAACGGAAATCCAATTACAAACTTATTAGACACGTCATCTTATATTGCAGAGGTTCCTGTTCATAAGCCATTTTTTTATACTATTGGTGATTTTATCGAAAGAAAAAATTATGAGTCTATTATTAATATGATGAAATTAGTAAAAGATTACAATTTAATTATCTCTGGTAATAATAATAAAAAATATGGAGAAGAAATAAAAAAACTAATTAGCGATAACGGATTGACAAATCAGGTTTTTTTAACCGGAAAAGTAACGGATGAAGGAAAACAGTTTTTTATGAAAAATTGTTCGGCTTTTCTTTTCCCGTCTATACGCGAAGGATTTGGTTTACCTCCTATCGAAGCAATGAGTTTTGGCAAACCGGTTTTTTTATCAGATAAAACTTCATTGCCGGAAATTGGCGGAAATGCAGCAAATTACTGGAATAATTTTGATCCTGAGTCCATGAAAAACACACTTTTTGAGGGATTAAATCATTACGAAAATAACAAAATTGAATGTGAGAGAATTTTAACAGAAAGAGCTGCCAGCTTTAATTGGAAAACGGCTGCTGCTGAATATTTAGAAGTTTATAATTCTATTTTACTTTAATTCTGCTTGAACAAAACAACTTGCCTGTTTAATAATTTTTAATTTATGATAAGTCAATACCAATTATGCATATAACTTTAATAAGTCTCGATAATTTGGGAATGAATTCATACATAGTCTCTACTCTTGAGAAACAGGGACATATTGTGCATCATATTAATTTTAAACATTATAAATACAAATATCCTTCTATACTTCACAATGCCTGCAATTTCATTTTAAAAGCATTTTTTAAATCAAATTTAAAGCATCAGCATCATGGAAAAGAAATAATAAAGGAACTACAAAAAAACAATCAAATTCAAGATGTAATTCTAACTATAAAAGGTGATTTTATCGATCCTAAAAGCATATTAGAATTTAAAAAATACGGTAAAAAAACAATCGGATTTTTTAATGATAATATCTATCGCTGTCCTAATATAAGACGCGTTATACCTGCTTTTGATGAAGTTTATTCATTTGAGAAAGAAGACTGCAAAAAATTCGATCTTCAATTTGCCACTAACTGGATCTATACGGATAATGATAAAAGTACAAATAAAGACAATCTTGAATATGATGTTTTTACTATTGGCTCAATTGATAAAAGATTACCGGTCTTAATACGAATAGCCGAAGAATTAAAATCGAACAAAATAAATTTCAAGTTTATTACTTATTCAAAAAAGCATAAAACTAGTGATGATAATATCACTTACATCAATAAATTTATACCGTTATCAGAAGTGGATCAGTATGTAAGCCGGTCAAAAGTTTTATTAGACATAAATAGAACTGGACAGATAGGCTTAACGTTTAGGGTTTTCGAAAGTTTAGGTCTAGAAAAAAAACTGATTACAACAAACGCTGACATTAAGAATTATGACTTTTATAATCCGAATAATATTTTAATAATTGATGAAAAAAATCCGGTAATACCGGTGGATTTTTTTGAAAATGATTATGAAAAAATTCCTGCTTCTATTTTCGAAAAATATACAGTAGAAGGATGGGTAAATAATGTTATTTTTAAAAGATCACTTTAAAATTCTGAATATCATTATATTAAATGTAATTCCTAAATTTAATAAGTGTTTACATGTAAATAACAAAAAATTCATAATACTTTTATTTCAAAATAATGTATCATTTAGTATGTTTGCAAAAAATAAACAATATCTAACTACTTTTTTTATACTGTGGTTTTGCAAATTAAATAATGAATTTAACCACATATCTCTTCCTGCTTCCAATATTATTCGTTCTAATTTTATCTGTAGTACTTGTAAATAAACTGATAAAAATCAATATAAGTGAAATTCGATATCCTGAAATTGATGGATTAAGGGGTTATTTGGCTTTTTTTGTTTTTCTGCATCATTGTTATATCTGGCAGGTGTTTTTAAAAACTGAAAATTGGGAAGATCCACAATCTAATCTGTTTAATCAATTTGGTGAAACAACAGTTGTTTTCTTTTTTATAATAACCGCTTTTTTATTTACAACTAAATTGTTTAATAATAAAACCGGAGAAATTGATTGGCAGGAATACCTTAAATCAAGGTTTTTTAGACTTTTCCCCATGTATATTTTTTCTGTTATTATCGTTTTTATTCTTGTTGCTTATTTGACTCAGTTTACTGTCAGAGTTCCATTTGCTGAAAACTTAAAAAGCGTACTTTCATGGATATTTTTTAATTTCAGAAAAGATAATTCAAACATTAACGGATTAGAAAAAACTTTCATATTAAATTCCGGAATAACCTGGACATTACCTTATGAATGGACATTTTATTTTTTATTACCACTTATTGCATTATGGTTCAAAATAAAAGTGAATCTAAAAGCAGTATTAAGTTTTACAGCCGTAGCTGCAATAATTATGATCCTCAACAAATCGTCTTTGAGACATTTTATGCCATTTGTTGGCGGTATTGTCGTGGCTGTATTAAATCATGCAAAAAAGTTTGAAGGTATTTTAAAGCAAAAAAAATATACGCTTTTAGCATTAATTTTATTAATTTTTTCAGTGTATTTCTTTAATGGAGGCAGAAAACCAATTCAAATTGTAATTTCCTCACTTGTGTTTCTGATTATTGCAGCTGGCAATAACTTTTTCGGGATTTTTTCAAGTGTATTTTCCCGTAAGTTTGGACAAGTAACGTATAGCTTATACTTAGTACATGGCATTTTGCTATTCATTATATTCAATTTTTTAATTGGATTTGAAAGAGCAAAAACACTAACTGATATTGAATTCTGGCTTATTATTACAGCATCAATTTTTCCTTTAATCTTGATTTGTCAAATTACTTTTAAATACATTGAATTGCCTTTGATGCATTTCGGAAGAAAAAAAATAAAAAATTTACCTCTGGAAGAAAGTATTAAAAATTAGGCTTTAATCTTTTTTTTTAATAGAA
>Ga0247806_10000977_pt1 | contig 15038 bp, 12 predicted proteins | sample UWRJL059202B1_FD_179935 | JGI IMG/M metagenome (GOLD analysis project Ga0247806, IMG submission 179935) | Plant litter microbial communities from Arlington Agricultural Research Station in Wisconsin, United States - UWRJ-L059-202B-1 | ecosystem: Environmental > Terrestrial > Plant litter >... | reverse complement strand
TCCACTACAACATGGGCGGCATCCCCACGAACTATCACGGCGAGGTCCTGACCAAGGTCGGCGACAACGCCGACACCGTGGTGCCCGGCCTGATGGCCGTGGGCGAAGCGGCCTGCGTCTCGGTGCACGGCGCCAACCGGCTGGGCTCGAACAGCCTGACCGACCTGGTCGTGTTCGGCCGCGCGGCGGGCCTCCGGGCCGGCGAGACCGTCGACAAGGCGGCCCCGGTGCCGCAGGCGCCGGCCTCGGCCACCGCCTCGCACCTGGCGCGTCTCGACCGCTTCCGGAACGCCTCGGGCGCCAACCCGACGGCGAAGCTGCGCAACGAGATGCAGCACGCGATGCAGTCGGACGCCGCCGTGTTCCGCACTGGCAAGACGCTGGAAGAGGGCGTCGCCAAGCTGCGCGACATCCATGCTCGGGGCGCGGACATCAAGACCACGGACCGTGGCCTGATCTGGAACACCGATCTGGTCGAGACCCTCGAGTATGACAACCTGATCGATCAGGCGATGGTCACCATCGAGGGCGCCCTGAACCGGACGGAATCGCGCGGCGCCCACGCCCGCGAGGACTACCCGGACCGGGACGACAAGACCTGGATGAAGCACACCCTGGCGTGGAAGCGCCCCGGCGAGCATGTCCAGATCGACTACCGTCCGGTGCACAAGGAACCGATGTCCAAGGACATCGCCTACATCGAACCCAAGGCGCGGGTGTACTAATGGTCCAGTTGGCTCTCCCTCGCGGCTCCAAGCCCACCACCGGCAAGGTCCACAAGGCCCCCGTCGGTGCCAAGAACGTGAAGACCTACAAGGTCTATCGCTACGACCCCGAGGTCGACGCCGATCCGCGCTGGGACGTCTATGAAGTTTCGGCCGACGAGCATGGCCCGATGCTGCTGGACGCCCTGATCCACATCAAGAACGAGATCGACCCGACGCTGGCCTTCCGCCGGTCGTGCCGGGAAGGCATCTGCGGCTCCTGCTCGATGACCATCGACGGGCGCAATGCGCTGGCCTGCACCAAGGGCATGGACGAGTGCGCCTCGGACACCATCTCGATCGCGCCCCTGCCGCACCAGCCGGTGGTCAAGGATCTGGTGACGGACCTGAGCCTGTTCTACGCCCAGTACGACTCGATCCAGCCCTATCTGCAGTCCGACGAGCCGGACCCAACCACTGAGCGCCTGCAGTCCCCGGAGGACCGCGCCAAGCTGGACGGCCTGTACGAATGCATCCTGTGCGCCTGCTGCTCCACCTCCTGCCCCAGCTACTGGTGGAACCAGGAAGAGTATCTCGGGCCGGCGGCGCTGCTGCAGTCGTACCGCTGGATCGCCGACAGCCGCGATGACGCGACGGACAAGCGCCTCAACGACCTTGAGGACCCGTTCAAGCTCTATCGCTGCCACACGATCATGAACTGCGCCCAGGTCTGCCCGAAGGGTCTGAACCCGGCCAAGGCCATCGCAGAGACCAAGAAGCTGATGGTCGCGCCGGGCCGCAAGAAAGAGAAGGCGTCGGCCTAGGGTTTCCCCGCCCCGGTGCTGACGCTACTTGAGAGCTGATGGCGAAGATCACCTACATCGAGCACGACGGCCGCGAGCATACGGTCGAGGTCAAGAACGGGCTGTCCGTGATGGAAGGCGCGATCCGGAACAACGTGCCCGGAATCGACGCCGACTGCGGCGGCGCCTGCGCCTGCGCGACCTGCCACGTCTATGTCGACGAAGCCTTCGCGGCGGAGACCGGCCGCGCCTCGGCGATGGAGGAGTCGATGCTCGACTTCGCCGAGAATGTTCAGCCCAACAGCCGCCTGTCGTGCCAGATCCGCGTGTCCGACGATCTGGACGGGCTGATTGTCCGCCTCCCGGAAAACCAGCACTGAGCGAGGCCCGGCCCGATCTGGTCGCACTGATCGGCGACCTGATCGCCGAAGGGCCGACGGACCGTCCGCCCCTGATCGGGATTTCCGGGTCGCAGGGCTCGGGAAAGACCACCCTTGCTAAGGCGGCGGCAGAGGCGTTCGGGGCTGTGCAACTGTCACTGGACGACGTCTATCTGACCCGCGCCGAGCGCGCCGCGATGGCGCGGGACATCCATCCCCTGTTCGCCGTGCGTGGACCGCCGGGGACGCACGATCTCGGCCTGCTTGAGCGGACAATCGCGACCCTGACCGTCGCCGGTCCTGAGGAACAGACCCTCATCCCGGTCTTCGACAAACTGGCTGACGACCGAACGCCCGAGCACGCGTGGCGGCTTTTCACCGGACGGCCGAAGGCGATCCTGATCGACGGCTGGTGTCTGGGCGCGACCGTTCAGGCCCTACATGGGCCGCCCCTGAATGCGTTGGAACGCGACCAAGACCCGGCCGGGGTCTGGCGTAGCGTAATCGAACGGTTCGTCGGCGGACCCTACCTGGATTTCGCCCGGCGGCTGGATCAGAGGGTGTTCCTGCGCGCGCCCGGCTTCGAGGTGGTGCTGGACTGGCGCTGCGAACAGGAAACGGCTTTGCGCGGCCGCCCGCTGTCGCCGCGAGAGCGCGAAGGCATCGCCGCATTCATCCAGTATTTCGAACGCCTGACCCGCCGAATGATCGACGGCGCCGTGCTGGCGAACGTCGTCGTTCAACTGGATCGAAACCGATTTCCGGTCACTGTCTCCCCATGAGTACCCAGGATCGTCGTTTTGAACCGCGCTCGCCCGCCAACGCGCGCGGGGTCGTCGTTGCGCCCGGACTGGAGATGCCGTGTGTTATCGCGGACATGTCAGGTGCGGGCCTAAAGGTCCGGCTGGACCGCAAGCTGGCCCTGCCGCCGCAGGTTCAGGTCATCGACATCGCCCTGGGCGTGGCCATCGAAGCCGAGGTGGCCTGGTCAAAGGGACAGGAGGCGGGGCTGAAGCGAACTGGCCAGTCCAGCCTGCGCGGCCTGACCCCCTCGCGTCTGGCAGACGCCCGCGCCGCCTGGATGCGGGCCGGCGGACGGTAGGTTCGGGGGGTCGAGCCGCCGCCTGGTGAAGGCCTAGACCCCGTCCGGCATGGTTCCGGCGTTGATGGCGATACGGCCGATCAGGCCCTTCACGATCAGGTCCAGCGCCGAGCCCTCGCGATAGTCGGCGGCGGCGACGAAGTTGACCCGGTCTTCCGAGATCAGGGAGTAGATTTTCTTCTGGTCCTTCTCGTTGAAGCGCGGATCATAGACCGCGATCGAGAAGCCGCCCTTGGTGTGCATCATCTTCATGGTCGGGACGTCTGTGTCCCCGTCGCCCAGGAAGATCATCCGCTCGAAGGGCACCGGCCGGTCGTCATCGGCCATGAACTTGTTGATCTTGTCGTGCTCCCAGTGGTTGAGCACGCCCTTGTTGATCCGGAACAGGTACTGGGTCTTGGTGGTGTAGTTCACGCCCACCGCGGGCCAGATGGCCACCCCGTCCTTGTCGTAGACGAACTTCGACGCGAACACGTGGTGGAACTCGTCCCGGATCGGGCAGCCGTCGATCATCTCCTCCAGCCCGGCCGAGATGATGTAGTGCTCGATGTCCAGGCCGTACTCGGCGCCCTTGGCGTTGATCCGCGCGAACCAGCCCTTGCCGGTCAGGTCGTTCTTCAGCCCGTCGAACAGCTTCACGTCCTGGCCGTGCTCGCGCAGGGTCTCGCGGGTGATCGGCGCATCGTTCTGGCGCGCATGGGCCAGCATCAGTTGCATGTACATCAGGATGCCGTCGCCGTCGGCGGCCTTGGTCAAGGCCTCGGCCTCGGCCCAGAAGTCGCCGATTCCCATCCCGATCGAGGGGATGAAGGTGACCTCCTGCATATTCCCTCGCGCGAGGGTGCCGTCGAAGTCGTAGACGAGGGCGGTCTTGAGGGGCTTGGGCTGGGCCATGGGCTTCTGAGGCGATCTGGTGAAGAGTGAGCAAGAGGTGAGCAAGGCAGAGCCGATCGTCAACGCCAGCGGCTCATCCTTCGCTCACTAGCACTCTTCACCCGCCTCGCGACACTCAGCCCAGCCGGAGCTCCGGCGCGGCCGCCACGCCCGTTGCTTCGAGAGGCAGATGCAGAATGAAGGCCGCGCCCTTGCCCGGCTCGCTCTCCACCTCGGCCCAGCCGCCGTGCAGTTCGATCAGGGCCTTCACCAGCGCCAGGCCGACGCCCGGACCGCCGCGCTCGCGCCGGACGAAGCGGTCGAAGACGTGCGCCTGCAGGTGATAGGGGATGCCCCGCCCGGTATCCTCGACCCGGATGCGGACCTCGGACGGCGAGCCCTCGGCGATCAGGCTGACCGCGCCGCCCTCGACCACCGCGCGAGCGGCGTTGTCCAGAAGATGCTCCAGCGCCTGGCCGACCCGTTGGGCGTCGGCGCGGATGGGGCGCAGGCCCGTGGGGCAGGTGACCGTCAAGGTCGCGCCCCGGCCCTCGATCCGTGCACGGACATTGTCGGCGGCGGCGTCCAGCAGGTCGCACACGCGGACATCGCCGAGCGTCAGTTCCATCTCGCCGGCGTCGATCTGGGCCATATCCAGAACGTCATCGATGGATCGGGCCAACTGGCTTGCGGCGACACGAATAGCGCCCGCGTGCTGACGGCTGCGCTCGGGCAGTTCACCCTGCAGTTCCAGTAGTTCGGAGTAGCCGACGATGGTCGTCAGCGGAGTGCGCAATTCGTAGGAGACGCTGCCCACGAACTCGCGCTTCAGGGCGGTGGATTCCTCCAGCGCCTGGGCCTTGGCGGCCAGGGCCTGTTCCAGTTCGCGCCGGGCGGTGACGTCGGAGAAGGCGACCAGCGTCGCGCCATCCGGCAGGGGGCGGGTCTGCCATGAGGCGACTCGTCCATCAGCGGTACGGCCCTCGCCCGAGATCGGCACACGGCTTTCAGGATCCGGATCGGCGACCCGGGCCTTGAGACCCAGCCACAGGCTGGGGTCGGGCATGGTGGCCTGGCACAGGGCCGCGACGGCGTCGAAGTCGCCGGCGGCGCGTAGCTGGTCGCCGCTGATGCCCCAGAAGCCCTCGAAGGCCTCGTTGTGCAGGCGGATGCGGCCGTCCGAACCGAACACGGCGACGGCGTCGTTCAGCTTGTCGAGGGTGGCGGTCTGGACCTGGATCTGGGCATTGAAGCGGCTGCGCAGTTTCAGCTCGTCGGTGATGTCCGAAAACAGCAACAGGACGCCGCCCAACGGGTGCGGCTGCCGCACGACACGCAACGTCCGGCCGTCCGGCAAGGACCAGCTGTCGTCGGGCGCGGCGGCCGACGCGCCGTAGAAGTCCAGCTCGCGCGCCTTCCAGCCGGCGTAGTCGATGACCTCGGGCAGCAGACGGCGCTGGCGCAGACGATCCAGCAATTCGGCATGGGTCGGACGCTCGTCCAGATAGCCGGGATCGACGCTGAACATCTGCTGGAAGGCGGTGTTGTGGAAGGCCAGCCGCCGGGACGGACCGAAGATGGCGACCGCGTCAGCGATGTGGTTCAGGGTCTCGTCGTGAGCCTCGACGTGACGGCGCAGGGTGTCGCGCGTCTCTTCCGCCTCGGTCATGTCCAGGGCGAAGGCCAGAACACCGCCGCCGGGCGCGGGCTCGGCCACGATGCGCCAGGCGCGGCGACGCCCGCCGCCCGTGGTCCAGCGGAAGCCTTCCTGACGCTGATGCAGACGGCCCGCCTCTGCGACGATGGCGTCAGCGCCGCGGTCGAAGGTCAGGGCCTTGTCGCGGGCCGCCTCGACGGTCTCGACCTTCATTTCAGCCAGCCAGGCGCGGTTGGCCCAGGCCAGGCGCCCGCCCGCGTCGACCACCCAGGTCGGGGCGGGATAATAGTCGGCCAGCAGGCCCAACCCGCTCTCGGCCGCAGCGCCCATCAGGCCCAGACGCGAGACGCGCAGCCATGCGGCGCCTGCGGCGGATCGCCCTTCGACGGCCCAGGCGCCCGATTGGCCTTCCAGCACGGCGTCGAAAGCCTCGCCCCGGTCAATCAGGCTGTCCAGTCGGGGTCCGGCGGCGGCCCGTACGGCGTCCAGCACAACCAGCACCGGATCCGACGGCACGATGTCGGCATCGTTTGTCAGATCACGGACGATCACATCCCAGGTCGCGGGCGAACCCAGCCGGGCGGCCCCTCCGCCGGGGGTCAGGGCGACGCGGACATCCTCGAAGGCGGCCAGGGCGCCGTCGCGGGCGGACAGGTCGGCATGGGCCTGGACCATGGCGGCCTCGAGCCCGCGGTTACGATCGGCCAGCCGCCCGCGCAGCCGCGCGGCCCAGGCGCTGAGCGCCAGGGCGAGACCCGCGGCGCCCGCGGTCGCGACATAGGCGATGTCCGCCTCGGCCATGTGTGTCGATCAGCTCCCACGCTCCGATTCGGTAACCATACCTGAAGAGGGGCCAGGGACTAGGGATTAGGGATTGGGGCCGCAGCGGAAAGGCCGGCGGGCGCATGGGTCACAGGTGCGCCTGCTTCCCAACCCGGTCCCTGATCCCTAATCCCTGATCCCCATGCAGTGGACCGACCAACTCGCCCCGTCCCTCGAGGACTTCGCCCGGCTGGCGCGCGAGGCGTTCGACGCCCTGCCCGAACCGTTCAAGGGCCTTGCTGGCGACGTGGTCATCCGGGTCGACGACTTCGCCGATGATGAGGTGCTGGCGGGGTTCGGCATGGAAGACCCGTTCGAACTGACAGGCCTGTACCACGGTCTGGACATCGGCCTGAGAGACGGCATGGGCCCGGCGGCCGAACCCTCGCGCATCTTCCTGTACCGCCGTCCGATCCTTGATGAATGGGCCGAGCGCGGCGACGTCGGCCTGTCCGAGATCATCGCCCACGTCCTCATTCACGAAATCGGCCACCACTTCGGGCTCGATGACGACCAGATCCATCACATCGAGGATGAGGCGGACTGAGGTGGAGTGAAGAGTGAGTGGTGAGCAGTGAAAGGCAAGCCGTGCGCTTGCCCTCCGCCGGCAGCCTCCTCAATCCTGCTCACTACTCACTCTTCACCGAGCTCTGTCTCCCCGCCTTAAAAGCAGCGCGATCTGTGGTATAAGGCCGTTCTCCCGACCTCGAAGGATGCCGCCTTGAGCCTGACGCTCGACCTTTCGCGCACCAGCGCCCCTGCCGTTTCGGCGCCCGTCAACCTGTCCGGTCTGACGCGCATGGAGCTGCGGCAGGCGCTGATCGACGCCGGGGTCTGTCCGCCCGAAAAGGCGAAGATGCGGGCGTCGCAGGTGTGGGGATGGATCCACCACTACGGCGTCACCGACTTCGCGGCGATGAGCAACATCGCCAGGGATACGCAAGCAAAGCTGGCCGAGGCCTTCACCCTGGCCCGGCCCGAGATTGTCGAGCGGCAGGTTTCGAAGGACGGCACCCGCAAATGGCTGATCCGCACAGCGCCAGGCATCGAGATCGAGACCGTCTACATCCCCGATGTGGGCCGGGCCGGCGCCCTGTGCGTCTCCAGCCAGGTCGGCTGCACCCTGAACTGCACCTTCTGCCACACCGGCACCCAGAAGCTGGTCCGCAACCTGACCGCCGCCGAGATCGTGGCCCAGGTGCAGGTCGCCCGCGACGATCTGGGCGAATGGCCGTCGCCCAAGGAAGACCGCCGCCTGTCGAACATCGTGTTCATGGGCATGGGCGAGCCGCTGTACAATCTGGATCACGTCGCCAACGCCATCGACATCATCTCGGACAACGAGGGCATCGCCATCTCGCGCCGCCGGATCACGGTGTCGACCTCGGGCGTGGTGCCGAAGATCGCCGAATTGGGCGAACGCACCCAGACCATGCTGGCCATCAGCCTGCACGCCACCAACGACCCGCTGCGCGACGTGCTGGTGCCGCTGAACAAGAAATACCCGCTGGTCCAGCTGATGGACGCGATCCGGGCCTACCCGGGCCTGTCGAACGCGCGCCGCGTAACCTTCGAGTACGTGATGCTGAAGGGCGTCAACGACAGCCCGGACGAAGCCCGAGCCCTGATGAAGCTGATCGAGGGCATTCCGGCCAAGATCAACCTGATCCCGTTCAACCCCTGGCCGGGCGTCGAATACGAATGCTCGGACTGGAAGACGATCGAACGCTTCGCCGCCATCCTGAACAAGGCCGGTTACGCCAGCCCGATCCGCACCCCGCGCGGCCGCGACATCCTGGCCGCCTGCGGTCAGCTGAAGTCCGAGAGCGAGAAGGTGCGGGCGAGCGCCTTGCGGAAAGCGGGCGCGGACGACGGCGCGAGCGCGGAAGCGGCCTGAGCGTCGCAAGTGATTAGGGGTTCGTGATTAGTGGCTCGATGCTGCCACGCTGAGGGTCGCCTGCGGGCGCCGGCGCCTGATCCAGCCAACCACTAACCACTCCCTTCAGACACACCCCGACACTAATCTTGACCACCTGTGTCGTCCGCGCGCTTGCGGATTGGGGCGAAAAACGGGCAATCGTTGTCGTCCCCCCTGACCAGTCGGATTCCCATGGACTCCTCGTCCCTTTCCCGAGTGCTCGAAAGCGCCGAGGTGCAGGCCTTCGCGACCGGATTTCCCACGACCATGGCCCATCTGGCCGTGACGCTGGGCCTGCTGTTGGCGGGAGCGGTGATCTACGCCCTGTTCACGCCGTGGAAGGAGATCTCCCTGATCCGCGAGGGCAATGCCGCCGCCGCGGTGGCCTTCGCCGGGGTTCTGGTGGGACTGGCCATTCCGCTGGCGGTCAGCCTCAGCGTCTCGACCTCGATCAAGGATATCGTCCTGTGGGGCATCGCCACCCTGGCGCTGCAGTTGCTGGCCTTCCGGCTGGTGGAGTTGTTCCTGACCGGCCTGCCCCAGCGCATTCGCGAGGGCGAGGTCTCCGCCGCCGTGTTGCTGGTCGGCGCCAAGCTGGCGACCGCGCTGATCCTCGCCGCCGCACTGACGGGCTGAGCCAATGCGACTGCCCGACTGGCTGATCTACTCGTCGGTGCTGGGGGCTCTGCTGATCGCGTCGCTGGCGCACCGCGAGAATGCCAACGCCCCGCCGGCACCGCCCGCGCCGGATGAGGTCGAGGGCGCCTTGCTGGGCCCCGTGACGCCGTTCGATCCCGCGGTGACGGTCAATGCCCCCGACATTCCCTTCCAGCCTTCGACAGGCACGGCTTTTTCCATCGCCCGCTCAGGGCGCTGGGTGACCGCGCGCCATGTGGTCGAAGGCTGCCGCCGCCCCGCCATCCTGGTCGGCGGCGGGCGCGCGGTGGCCGCCGACGTGCGGCTGGCGCCCCGGGCCGATATCGCCGTGCTGGAGACCGTGGGCGCGCCGCCCGCCCTGCCGATCGCACCCGCCGGCACGCTGCGCGCGGGCCAGCGCGGCTTCCACCCCGGCTATCCGCAAGCCCGGGCAGGCGAAGTCACCAGCCGCCTTCTGGGTCGCGAGACGCTGAACATCCGGGGCCGGGGCCAGCGGGACGAACCGGTGCTGGCCTGGGCCGAAGTGGGCCGGACCGACGGACTGGGCGGCACGCTGGCGGGCCTGTCAGGCGCGCCGGTCATGGACCGGCAGGGCCGCGTCGTGGGCGTGACCATCGCCGAGAGCCCTCGACGCGGGCGCATCTACACAACCTCTCCCGACACCTTCCAGCCGACCGTGCGTGGGGTTCAGAAGGCGGACGAGCCCCTGACAGGCCGAGCGGTCACGATCGACAACTACGGCCTCGTGGCCGACGATCTGCGACGCGACCTGCGGGTGGCGCGGGTGGTCTGCCTGTCGGCGTAGTCGTCGTCTTTGGTGTCGCGGATTCCGTCTCCGGAGTCACACGAAAACCGTCATCGAATTCTCCGTCGTCCGGAGGGGCTTTCGCCCTCCGGACGACGGACCATTTGCCTAGCGCAGGGCGGCTGTATCCAGATCGAGAGCCGAGAGCGGCAGGACCTCGACGTTCGGATATTTCACCCGCAGGGCGTCGATGAATTTCGACGCATCGCCGACGATGACCAGGCTGGCGTTGGACGCCGGCAGGTGTTCGGCGAAGGCGGCCTGCACCTGTTCCGACGTGATCGCCTCGACCCGGCCGACATAGGCCGCCAGATCGCTCATCGGCAGGTCGTAGAGCGCCAGGTTGGCGACCACGCCGCCGAGGCCGTCAACGGTCTCCAGCGAACTGCCGAACCCGCCGGACAGGATGGCCTGACGGGTGGTCATCTCGCTGTCGGTCGGACGGCTGTTCGACAGGCGCTCGATTTCGGCGAAGATCAGATCAGCGACCTCGACGGCGGCGTCATTGCGGGTCTGGGCGGAGGCGACGAAGGCGCCGGAGTCCTGCCGCACGCCCAGGTTCGAGCGCGTGCCGTAGCTGAGTCCGCGCTTGATGCGGATTTCCTGGTTGAGGCGCGAGGTGAAGCTGCCGCCCAGCAGGGTGTTGCCCAGCGTCAGCGGGAAGAAATCCGCGTCGTTGCGGGCGACGCTGCGCATGGCGACATAGACCGCCGCCTGGCCGGCGCCGGGCTGGTCGATGACGACGACGCGCGGGGCCACCGCGACGCCCGCCGGATTGGCGCGCGGCGCCGGAGCAGGGCCGGACGCGCGCCAGTCGCCGAAGGCCTGTTCGGCCAGGGCGCGAGCCTGCGCGACCGTGATATCGCCCGAGAAGATCAGGCGCGCGGTCTCCGGACGGTAGCGGCTGGCGTGGAAGGCGACCACGTCCTCGCGGGTCAGGCCCGGCAGGGAGTCCGGCGTGCCGCCCGAGGGCGAGCCGTAAGGCGCATCACCGAAGACCAGACGCCCCGCCGCCAGCGAAGCTACCGGACCGGGCGAACTGAGCGACACGCGAAGGCCGTCCAGCGTCTGATCACGTTGACGCTCGACCTCCTCGGCGGCGAAGTCGGGACGGCGGACCAGATCCGACATCAGGGACAGGGCGCGCGGGAAGACGTCGGACGGCGCGTTGACCGAGACGTTGGAGAAGTCCGCCCCCGAGGACGCGCCCAGCTGAGCGCCGAGCTGTTCGATCTCCGCGGCGATTTCTGGCGCCGACCGGCCGCCGGCGCCCTGGGTCAACAGGCCGGCGGTCAGCACCGACAGACCGGCCTTGGCGCCGTCATCGGCCGACCCGACGGCCAGGCCCAGACGCGCCGAGATCAGCGGCAGGCCCGGCTTGCGCGCGACATAGACTTCCAGCCCATTGGCCAGGGTGAAGGTCTCGACCGCCGGGGTAACCAGATCGACCGCCGGACCGGCGGCGGGGATCGGGGTGCGGTTCGCCTCGGGCAACAGTTCGAAGATGCGGCCGACAGGAGCCAGATCGGCCACCTTCACCGGCGCGTCGACATCGACCGACTGGGCCGTGGCTGGATGCGCCTCATCGGCGTTCAGATAGCGGATGGCGATGCTGCGCTGATCCGTCAGATAACGCCGGGCGACGCGCTGGATATCGGCGACGGTCACCGCCTGCAGGGCCGCGACGTCCCGGTCGGCGGAAGCGGCGTCGCCCGTGTTGATCAGCGACCAGCCAAGCGCGCTGGCGCGGTCCTCGACCGTCTCGCGGTCGCGCAGGGCGCCAGCGACCAGTTCGTTCTTGGCCTCGGTCAGTTCAGCCTCGGTGACCGGCTGGTCGCGAAGGCGGGCGGCCTCGGCGCGCAGCGAGGCCAGACCGGCCTCCGGCGTCTCGCCCTCGGCCATGATGGCATAGGTGATCACGGCGCCGGCCTGCTGGCTGGCGTCGAGGCTGGAGCTGGTCTGGGTGGCGATCTTCTGGTCGTAGACCAGCGCGTGATAGAGCCGCGAACTCTCGCCGGTGGACAGGATGCCGTCCAGAACGGTCAGGGCGGCGCGGTCCGGGTCGTCGTAACGCACCGCCGGCCAGGCCAGGACCACGGCGGGAAGAGGAACGTTCGGGGCGTAGAAGGTGGTCTCGCGCGGACCCGTCGGCTCGGGCTCGCGCACGTCATTGACCGGCAGCGGGCGCGACGGGTTGGTCAGAGGCCCGAAATACTGGTCGATCCAGCCGTCCAGCTGGGCCTGATCGAAATTGCCCGCGACGATCAGATAGGCGTTGTCCGGGCGATAGTAGGTGGCGTGGAACCGGCGCACATCCTCGATGGTCGCGGCGTCGAGGTTCTCGATCGAGCCGATGGTCGAGCGGCGATAGGGGTGGTCCCGATAGATGGTCGCGGGCACGAACAGGCTGAACAGTCGGCCGTAGGGGCTGGACAGAACACCCTGACGGTACTCCTCCTTCACCACGTCGCGTTCGCTGGCGAAGACGGCCTCATTGACGACCAGCGAGCCGAGACGGTCCGCCTCGGCGAAGATCAGGCGCTGCAGGTGATTGGCCGGGACGGTCTCGTGGTAGGCCGTGACGTCGTCTGACGTGAAGGCGTTGTTGTTGCCGCCCACGTCCTCGGTCAGGCGGTCGAATGTCTCGTCCGGGAAGTTCTGCGTCGCCTTGAACATCAGGTGTTCGAACAGGTGGGCGAAGCCCGAACGGTCCTCGGGGTCGTCCTTGGAGCCGACCCGGTACCAGACCTGCACGGTAACGTTCGAGGTCGATGTGTCGCGCGCCGTGTAGATTTTCAGACCGTTTGGCAGGGTTCGCTCCTGGAAGCCCAGGGGCGGGACGACAACCGAACCGGCGGCGGCCGGCGCGGCCGTCTGGGCCAGGGCGGGGGCGGCGGCGGGCAGGCCGAGCAGGAGCGCCGAGGCGGCGACGGTCAGGATGAGGCGGGTCTTCATGGAACGGCTCCGGACGCCCGGACGGCGGGCGCGCAGACCCTATCAGGGCCGAACCGGGGCGCACCTTACGGAGTGGTAATGAAACGCGGCTTCAGTCCAGCCTCAGCGCCTCGGCCAGCAGCCGGGCCTCGGCGGCGCGGCTGGAGCCGGTGCGCCAGGCGACGACGATCTCGCGGCGGGGGGCCTTGGCGGCGATGGGGCGGACCACGACGCCGGGCATGTCGGCCAGACCGGCGCGCACCGCCATCTCGGGCAGGAAGCTGACGCCGAGGCCCGAGGACACCATCTGGACGAGGGTATGCAGGCTGGTGGCGGCGAAGACGTCGTCGCCCTTGGGCGCCTCGATGTCGAAGGCGGCCAGCGCCTGGTCGCGCAGGCAGTGACCGTCTTCCAGGAGGATGAGGTCCTCGGCCTTCAGCGAGCCGGGCGGGATGGGGCCGGGGCCGGCCAGCGGATGGCCGACCGGGGCGGCGGCCAGAATCTCGTCGTCGCCGATGCGGGCGTGGTCGATGCCCGAGGCGCTGTAGGGCAGGGCGATGACGGCGGCGTCCAGGTGGCCGCTCTTCAACGCCGCGACCAGACGCGGCGTCAGGTCCTCGCGGATGAACAGGCGCAAGGCTGGATAGTCCCGCTTGATGTCCGGCAGACGGGCCGGGAGCAGGAATGGAGCGACGGTCGGAATGACGCCCAGGCGGAACCGGCCCGACAGGGGCTTGCCCGCATTACGCGCGGCCTCGACCAGATCCTCGGTGCGCGCCAGCACGTCCTCGGCGCGGCGCACGGCCTCGGCGCCGACGGCGGTCAGCTGGACGTTGCCGCGCGTGCGCTCGACCACCGGGGCGCCGAGAATGCGCTCCAGCTCCTGCACGCCCGCCGACAGGGCCGGCTGGCTGACATGGGCGGCCTCGGCCGCCCGGCTGAAGGAGGCATGCTCGGCGAGCAGGCGCAGGTACTGAAGCTGACGCAGAGTGGGAAGCATGCGAGCGACATAGGCGTTCGCTATACCGAAAGCCATGGCCATCCATGCCTCCTATGGCGCCGCCCTTCGCGACCGGTGGTCGCAAAGGGCGGGCGACCTCACACGGCGGCGATGCCGAACTCTTCGTCGAGGGTCACGTCGTAGCGGTCGGCGTTCATGACTTTGGTCCAGGCGGCCACGAAATCCTTGACGAACTTCGTCCCCGCATCGGCCGAAGCGTAGACTTCCGACAGGGCGCGCAGCTGGGAGTTGGAGCCGAACACCAGGTCGGTCCGGGTCGCCGTCCACAGTTCTTCGCCGGTCACGCGGTCGGTGCCGACGAAGGTCTCGTCGCCCTCGCCGTCGACCTTTTTCCAGCCCGTCTTCATGTCCAGCAGGTTGACGAAGAAGTCGTTGGTCAGCTGCCCCGGGCGGTCGGTGAAGACGCCGTGCTTCGACCCGCCGTGGTTGGCGCCCAGAACGCGCAGCCCGCCGACCAGCACGGTCATCTCCGGCGCGGTCAGGCCCAGCAGCTGGGCGCGATCCACCAGAAGCTCCTCTGTCGGGACGTTGAAACGCACCTGCAGATAGTTGCGGAAACCGTCCGCCTTCGGCTCGAGGACGGCGAAGCCCTCGACATCGGTCTGGTCCTGCGAGGCGTCGGTACGGCCCGGCGTGAAGGGGACCTCGATCGAATGGCCCGCCGCCTTGATGGCCTGTTCGACACCGACGACGCCGCCCAGCACGATCAGGTCGGCGATGGAGACGTTCAGGCCCGAGGACGCCTTGATGCCTTCATAGACCTGAAGAACTTTCGCCAGACCGGCCGGGTTGTTGACGTCCCAGTCCTTCTGCGGCGCCAGACGCAGGCGACCGCCGTTCGCGCCGCCGCGGTGATCCGACCCACGGTAGGTCGCCGCTGAAGCCCAGGCGGTCGAGACCAGTTCGGCCACCGACAGGCCGGAAGCCGCGATTTTCTGCTTCAGGGCCACGATGTCGGCTGCGCCGATGACCGGCCCGGTCCGCGCCGGGATCGGGTCCTGCCAGATCAGATCCTCGGCGGGCACTTCCGGCCCGAGATAGCGGGCCTTGGGTCCCATGTCGCGATGGCACAGCTTGAACCAGGCGCGGGCGAAGGCGTCGGCGAAGTAGGCGGGATCGGCCCGGAACTTCTCCATGATCTTGCGGTATTCCGGGTCGACCTTGAAGGCCATGTCAGCCGTGGTCATCATCGTCGGCACGCGCTTGCCCGGGGTATGGGCGGCGGGGGCCAGGGTCTCTTCCGGATTGCCGACCGGCTGCCATTGCTTGGCCCCGGCCGGGCTGCGGACCAGCTCGTACTCATGGTCCAGCAGCATGTCGAAATAGGTCATGTCCCAGGTGATCGGGGTGGGGGTCCAGGCT
>Ga0247806_10000975_pt1 | contig 15053 bp, 11 predicted proteins | sample UWRJL059202B1_FD_179935 | JGI IMG/M metagenome (GOLD analysis project Ga0247806, IMG submission 179935) | Plant litter microbial communities from Arlington Agricultural Research Station in Wisconsin, United States - UWRJ-L059-202B-1 | ecosystem: Environmental > Terrestrial > Plant litter >... | reverse complement strand
ATCCTGATCCGCGAAAGTATTACGGATAAACAGCGTTTGATCTCCGCGCTGCTGAAATCCCCTTTTGTCGACGATCCGATCCGGGAACGTCTTAGGGTTATCATGAAAGACGTTTTGTCCCTCCTGCAGCATACGCAATTCAGCTTCGAGCGACTCGAATACCTGCAAAATACCTTGTTGGGTCTTGTCAATATCGAACAAAACAAGATCATCAAGATCTTTACCGTTGCTTCCGTTGTCTTTATGCCACCTACGCTGATCGCCAGTATTTACGGGATGAATTTCGGCGTCATGCCGGAGTTGGGCTGGTCGTTCGGCTATCCGGCGGCGATCGTGCTGATGTTCCTTTCTTCAGCGCTGACACTTTTGTATTTCAAACGTAAAAAATGGTTGTAAACAAGGGTACCGCTTTCCATACTTTCCCGTAATTATTGCTATTTTCGTACCGCATGAGATTTTTAGCTGATACATCACTGGCCTGGATTATTCCGATGGCCATTCTGGCAGGATTGCTGACCTGGGTATTTTACCGCAAAGAACCGTGGACGCAGGAAATTCCGCGTTGGGCGAGACGCAGTCTGTATGGTTTGCGTTTCACCAGCTTGTTGCTGATTGGCATCCTGCTGCTCGGCATTTTGTTTGAATCCATCAGCTACAGGAATGAGAAGCCGGTATTCATTACGCTTGTCGACAATTCACAATCTCTGCGCAATTACAAGGACAGCGCAGTTGTTCAATCACGCATTGCTGCATTTCAGGCCGGGCTGAAGGAAAAATTCGGGGAGCAGTTTGACCTCGTCAGCTACACAACCGGGAACAGTTTCAAACAAACGGCAGACTTCTCGCTGCGCGACAGCAAGTCCAATCTTTCTGAAGGATTTGAGCAGATCTACTCCAAATACTATAACCGCAACATTGGCGGAATTGTCTTCATTTCTGACGGGAATTTCAATGAAGGTCCAAACCCGGTTTACGCAGCAGAGAAAATTGCGCTGACACCGATTTTTGGGCTTGGTGTAGGCGATACGATGCCGAAGCGCGACCAGCTGATCCGCGATATTTCGAGCAATGAGATCGCTTTCCTGAAAAATAAGTTTACTGTCGAAGTGGATGTCGAAGCCCTGAAAATAGGGAAGAGGTCTTCAACCGTTTCCCTGATCCACAATGGGAAAACGGTAGCGAGTACAGGGATCAATTACGAAGATGGTGATTTCGATTTCAAACACGTCAGCTTCGAACCGGAAGCCACGGAAATCGGTTTTCAGCAATATACCGTCGAAGTGCGGCCGGTGGACGGAGAATATACAGTCAAAAATAACCGCAGGTCATTTTACATCGAAGTGCTGGATGGACGCAACAAAGTCGTCCTGCTTGCAGGCGCGCCGCATCCGGACGTTGCTGCGTTGAAATACGTGCTTGAAAAGGATGAGAATGTACAGGTCGAATCCAAACTGATCAACGACTGGGACAAAAACCTCGACAAAGTAGACCTCGTGATCTGGCATGAACCGGGCGTTAACTTCAATGCTGGTGTGCTGGATGTCATTCAGCGTTCGGGAAAACCAGTACTGTATTTCGTCGGCCCCAACACGAACAATGCGACGGTTCAGAAGTTGGATGTTGGCATGTCCTTCCCAAATTCTTCGCAAACCGATGAAGTGCAGCCTGGATTCAACAAAGGATTCGAATTGTTTGAAGTGTCTACGGCGTTACAGGATGCCTTGCGTTATTATCCGCCGGTGGTCGTACGCTATGGCGAGGTAAAATTGGGCAACCAGAACAAAGTACTCCTTTCACAGCGACTCGGTGAAGTCGTGAAAAAAGATCCGGTCCTGTTTTTTGGGGAAAAGAACAATCACAAATACGGTGTATTTCTCGGAGAAGGCATCTGGCGCTGGAAACTCCACGAATTCAGCAAATCGAAGTCGACGGCTATGTTTGAAGAGTTCGTGCAAAAAATCAGTCAATACCTGGTTGTGAAGCAAAATGCATCTTCGTTGCGCATCACCTTGCCGCGTCGCTTCATGAAGGGTGAAGACATGAAGATAAAGGCGGAATTCTACAATGAAGCCTTGGAATTAATCACCAAACCCAACATTTCTTTTGTCCTGACGGATGAAACCGGCAAAAAATCGAATTTCGAGTTCGGCGTAACCGGTAATTTCTACAGCCTGCCGCTCGGAACGCTGAAGCCGGGTAAATACAACTGGATTGCCCGAACGGAATACGCCGAAAAAAAACACGAGAAGAAAGGAATTTTTGTCGTGGAAGATGTCGACCTGGAAGCTTTGGATACACGCGCCAATCATACGTCTATGCTACAGATGGCCGCAAATTCAAATGCGAAATTCTTTCCGTTGAAAGATTACAGCGAACTCTTGAAGGCGATCGACCAACGCGATGACATTGCCGAAATGGCTTACGCGGAAAGTGCTTACAACGATTTGTTGGATTACATCTGGCTTTTGTTGTTGATCGCCTTATTGCTCGGTGCCGAATGGTTCCTGAGAAGGTGGAATGGTGCGTATTAATCAGTTAGGAGTGTTGGAGATCAAAAGATGTCAAAAATATTTTTGGCCCGATATACTTTTCTGCAATAAGTCCCGTTAATAGATTATAATCAGTTTAACGTTCTGTGCCTATGTTAGAAAAATACCCTAAAACTGCTCCAAGGACCAAGGAGTTGAAAATGAGTCCATCCGATATCACGCTGAACACGATTTTGAATTACAGTCGTTCAGTAGTCGCGAAAAAAGTAAACAACAAAAAAGTATTGTTCAATTTGAACTAACCGGAAGCCGCTCTAATCAAGCGGCTTTTTTGTTGAGGTTAAGCCGAAAATGAAAGTGTGATTTGAGGATCAGAAAGTATAAAGCTTACATAGCACCTCTAAAACAGGTACTTTACCTTTTAATCTAGTTGAATCTAAAGTATGGCGATAATCAATTGCTGAACCTAGAAAGGGATCTATTTGGAGTTGGTCCTTTTTTAACTACATTTACACCTGTTAACTTAACCACCATGCTTGCTTCCCTATCTAATCCAATGTTTTTTCTAACAAGATCCATGCTAAAACTTAATCTAATCTTCTTATACCTTGTCTTTCATGCTACAGGCTTTTCGCAACAGTATGTGAAAGACATCTCTTTTACAAACTCCCCAGGTATAAACGAGTTCCTTCAAGTGTGTGTTTCACTACCGGATGGTGAACAATTAATAGCTGGTGCTTTTTCATACTATAACGGCCATTTGATGGGACGAATAGGAAAGATATTTGCGGACGGATCGATTGATACTACATTTAATCCAGCCGGAACAGGTGCAAATAATTGTGTACGTGACTTTGTCATACAACCAGATGGCAAAATCGTCATCGTCGGTGATTTTACAAGCTATAACGGAGTAGGCAGAAATCGCGTCGCGAGGATTCATTCGGACGGAACGCTTGATACGACTTTTAATCCGGGTACAGGCACCAACTTCTGGTGTTTTTCTGTGAGTTTGCAATCAGATGGAAAAATATTGGTGAGCGGTTTATTCGATACTTATAACGGAAACAACAGTCGTAGTCTGGTCAGGATCAATTCAGACGGCAGTTTTGACAACTCATTCACCTCCGGGGTTCCTGGTAACACAATTATTTACGGTGTCGATGTGCTTGCGGATGAGAAAATACTCATTTGTGGTGGCTTTACCAGTTATGGCGGGAATTCATACAAGAACATCGTCAGATTGAGTCCGGACGGATCACTGGACCCCGAATTTAATGTAAGTGGAAATGTTTGGGGCAACGGTTCCATAACAACAATGAGCGTCCAGCCTGATGGCCAAATACTTATTTTAGGTGATTTTTCGAACTACAACGGCGTGTTTTGCAAGGGTATGGCATCACTTAACCCCGACGGTACTATGAGCATACCTTTTATAGCGAACAATGCAGAACCGTTGGCAATCCTTGCAACATTCTGCGTGCTGCCCAATGGCCAGATTCTTGCGGCCGGAACGGACTTCAAAATCTTCAGGTTTAACCCTGACGGAACTTATGACGCTACTTTCACGCCTATGTTCGCAAATAATAGTATCACATGCATTGCGCTGCAGGCTGAGGACCGAATACTTGTTGGCGGAAGATTCACAACATTCAATAATCAAAATGAAGCAGGGATTATTCAGTTGCGCCCTTGTATACCAACATATTCCACTGACGAACACACGTCCTGTAATTCCTATACATGGATAGATGGTAATACGTATGCTTTTTCAAATAACACAGCGTCTTATACGCTTGTCAATGCCGACGGTTGTGATTCGATCATCACACTAGACCTGACGATCAATCAACCGACATTCGCTACGCAAACCGAGATGACCTGTGGTACTTTCACGTGGCCAATCAATGGTGAAACGTATACAGTATCGGGATCATACACCGACACGATTCCGAACAATGCCGACGGTTGTGATTCGATCATCACACTAGACCTGACGATCAATCAACCGACATTCGCTACGCAAACAGAGATGACCTGTGGTACTTTCACGTGGCCAGTCAATGGTGAAACGTTTACAGTATCGGGATCATACACCGACACGATTCCGAACAATGCCGCCTGTGATTCGATAATCACGCTGAATCTGACGGTCATTCAGCACCTTCCGCTTGAAGTAAACACGTACTCCCAATCCTCGGACGCCAACGCCTGTACAGGTCAGCTTGCGATCTCGACAACAGGTAATGCCCCGTTCGCACTTGAGATCGATAATGACCTGATACTGACATCGAATAGCTATATACTTACTGGAGAATTATGCCCGGGTATTCATTCAGTATTCACAACCGATTACTGCGGTGACACGCTTACCACAAACTTCATTATCCCCACTGATTCGAATTATATTTTCAACAATGCCTTTATCGATTCGCTCTCGATCAACTCACTCGGGGTGACGATCGAGAATTGCGAGATTTATTATAACGGTATTGATACCGCATACATCGCAGATATTTTTACAAATGGTAATGAGTTGACCGTAACTTGGATCATCGTTGATGCGAACGGTATGAGCACGCAAACTTCAACTTATGGACTGAACAACGGCAGCGGCGTCTACAATCTGCAATTGAGCGTCTTCTGTCCACAGAAAGCGCTGGGACAGTATTTCGTGGTGACGCAGACAGTTTATTTCGACGGAACAAATGTACAAATCGCTGGTTTAAAGCAAGAAAACCAAATTTTGAAAGCGACTCTATTTCCAAATCCGACGACTGAAATGGTTACGATCACATTTGCTGAACCCTGGGCCAATCTGATAATCTGCGATACGCAGGGCAAGCTGATCTCTTTACAAACCATCGCTTCTGGAAGCCAGATCGCAATGACAGACTTGCAATCCGGCTTGTATTTCTTTGCTTTGAGTACGGAAAACGGACGTGTTGTAAAGCGTGTTACGAAATACTAGAATCAAGCATGTACGATCCCACCTCGTCCAAACAGACATGGTGGAAACGAAAGGCAAAGCCTGACCACTTTCAGGCTTATACAGCTACGTGAATGGCATGGCTGCACTAAATGCCGGTGACAATATAATTCATCGCAACTGCCTCAAAAAAGCCTATTGATCCTTATATGTATATGGAAGCTGCACCTATTCCTTCATCGGACGCCCTTCCCCCGAAGGATCGAAACGCACAACGCCGTCAGAGCGATTGCTTCGCCATGTGCATCGCCGTTGAGCTTAAAAACCATCGTTCCATTGAAAAAACTGATAAATGCTTTTCCCTTGATCTTAAAGCAGGATTTGCCGAACATTTGGCTTTGCAGTGCGTCTTCCAGCGTTTGTCCGATCAGGCTGTAATGTGCTTTGGATGCTATGGCACAAATATATGGCCTTCAGGGATAATGGGCAAATGTGTTTTCACCATTTGTTAAGAGGTCTGATCATAAAAAATGCGCTTCCCGACATAGAAGCGCATTTTAATGAAGTGTATTTTTCTAATTACCAGATCTTCGCAACCTTCGTTGCATCATTCCGCATTTTATCTCCTTCTTTCACATCGAAAGCAGCAAAAAACTCAGGACAGTTCATCAGCGGTCCATTCACGCGGTACATGCCCGGTGAGTGTGGATCGTTCGCGATGCGGTTCTTCAATTCTGCCTCCGTATAATTGATCTTCCACAATTGTGCGAAGGACAGGAAGAAACGCTGTGCCGGTGTAAATCCATTCTTTTTGATGCCGGATTTGAACTCCGCAGTTTTCTCATACGCATGAAAAGCCAGCGTGATCCCACCGAGATCGGCAATGTTTTCTCCCATCGTGAGGTCGGGATTGACACAGTGGCCATCGATCGGGCAGAAGCCTGCGAAAGTCGCGCCAAGCATTTGTGTGCGCTCTTCGAACAATTTTCGGTCGCTTTCAGACCACCAGTTTGTGAAGCTGCCATCTGCGGCAAATTTCGATCCCATGTCATCGAAACCGTGTACAAATTCATGGCCGATGACCATTCCGATGCGACCATAGTTAACTGCATCTTCCGCATTTTCATCGAAGAAAGGTGCCTGCATAATTCCGGCAGGGAAAGCGATCTCATTCAGCAAAGGATGGTAATACGCATTCACCATGTGTGCGGGCATGCCCCATTTGCTTTTGTCAACTGGTTTGTTGAGCTCCGCAAAATTCTTCTTCACCGCACGGGAACTGCAAGCCTTGACATTTTGTACATAGTCCGTTCTCGTCAAACGTAAGTCACTGAAATCTTCCCATTTGGATGGAAAGCCTAGCTTACGACCAATCGAACTGAGCTTTTTCAAAGCTTCTTTCTTCGTTTCGGCAGACATCCATGACAGGTTTTCGATGCGCTCCTTGAAAGTAGCAAGCAGGTTGTCCACCATCGAATTCACACGCTGTTGTGCCTTGTCGGAATAATATTGCTCCACGAACAGCTTGCCCAAAGCTTCGCCGATCTGGATGCCTGTGATCTCGCTGATCGCTCTTTCCTCAATCGGTTTCATTTGCGTTTTGCCGGTCAGAACACCCTGGTAGAATTTGAAATTTGTCGTCACAAAACGCTCGTCGAGGTGACCTGCATAATGATCGAGGGTTTTCCAGGAAAGGTAGTCTTTCCATACATCCACGCCAACACTACCCGTCATTTCTGCTACTTTGCGCACGAATTTAGGCTGACCGATTACCAATTGCTCGAAGCTTTGTGAGCCGACTTTGGATACATAACCCTCAAAATTAAATCGGCCAAACATTTTGTCAGCTTCTTGTTTTGTGAATTTGTTGTAGCTGTCTTCCGGTACACGCAGTTCAGCAGGTGACATCATGCTTCCCGCCAGTTGGGTCTCGATGCTGATCACATTGTCTGCGATCTGCTTGCCTGCTTCGTAGGAAACGCCTGTCAGCTCGAACATGCGGGCAATGTGCATGCGGTATGCATCCAGGATCTCCTGCTTATCCTTGGCAAAATAATAATCCTTATTCGGCAGGCCGATGCCGCTTTGTCCGACATAGGTAATGTTGTTGTCGACATCCTTCAGGTCCTGATCGACACCAAAGCCGAACAAACTGTTGATGCCGTATTGATGCTGTTCAGCAACAATGGAGCACAATTCCTCGTAGCTTTTCATCGCCGCGATGCGCGTCAGATCTTCCTTGATCGGCATGTAAGCAAGCTCGTTGCGTTTTTGCATGTTTGTAAACGACGCATAATAGCTGCCGAGCAATTGTTGGTTGGAGCCTTCTGCAAAATTTCCGCTGCTGGCTTCGTTGAGGATTTTTGTCAGTTTGACCTTGTTGTCCTGTTCCAGCTCGTTAAAACTTCCCCAACGGGATTCGCTGGGCGGGATCGGGTTGTTTTTGACCCAGGTTCCGTTCGCGTACATGAAAAAATCATCCTGCGGACGTACGCTGAGGTCCATGTAGGACAAATCCATCGTGATCTCTCCCGATTTCGGCTGACTCGCGGCAGCTACATTTTCTTTTCCCTTTTTAGAAGCGGAGCAGGCAGAAAGCAAGCCGGCCAGCACAAGGGAAGATACATATATCTTATGCATATCGATTTGAAATTATTTAAAAGTTGATTCCGGTTACTGCGCCGGAGAAAAAAGCATTTCCAAATGGGGGATATCGTCCTCCAGGTATTCTTTGCCTGTACTTTTGAAGCCGTGTTTTTCGTAATAACCTTCCAGGTGTTTCTGCGCGGAAATACGGATCGGCACCTGGCCGAACTCTTCGCTGGCGTATGACATGCATTTGTCCATCAGCTCATGTCCTTTTCCCAATCCGCGGATTTGCTCGTCGATCACAACGCGGCCAATCGCAACTTCAGGATAAGCCAGGCCCGGAGGAAGAATGCGCGCCGTAGCGACGACTTTCCCAAGTCCGTCCCGACAAATCAGGTGATAGGATTTTTTATCCTTGCCATCCAGGTCGAGGTAAGAGCAATGCTGCTCCACTACAAAAGCTTTCAGTCGCAGTGCGATGATGTCGTGAAATTCGATGGCTGAGATTTCACTAAATGGTTTTATTTGCCAGTCAAGTATCATTGTTTATGTATTTAGGCGGGAATATCCCGGATTTTCAGCGATCAGTATCAAGTCTGGATAATCCCTACATTGTAAGGTTTCTCCGCTTTTTTTAGGTTGGCCATCGAGATGCCCAAGGAAATGACTTTGCGTGTTTCCACCGGATCGATGATCGCATCCACCCAAAGGCGGGATGCCGCATAATACGGAGAAACCTGCGCATCATATTTGTCTTTGATCTCATTGTAGAGTGCTTCTTCGCGTTCTTGGGTGATCGTTTCACCCTTGGCCTGCATCGAGGCGACTTCGATCTGCAACAAGGTTTTGGCTGCCGCCGCGCCGCTCATCACAGCAATTTCAGCAGTCGGCCAGGCAACGATCAGCCTTGGATCATAGGCTTTTCCGCACATGGCATAATTTCCGGCACCGTAGGAATTGCCCATGATGATCGAAAATTTGGGAACAACGGAATTGGCCATCGCATTCACCATTTTCGCGCCGTCCTTGATGATGCCGCCGTGCTCACTTTTGGAACCGACCATGAAGCCGGTCACGTCCGTCAGGAACACAAGCGGAATGTTTTTCTGGTTGCAGTTCATGATGAAGCGGGCCGCTTTGTCCGCAGAATCGCTGTAGATGACGCCGCCGAACTGCATTTCGCCTTTCGCATTTTTCACGACCTCGCGCTGGTTGGCTACAATGCCTACGCTCCAGCCATCGACGCGGGCATAGCCGCAAACGAGCGTTTTACCAAAGTCCTTTTTATATTCTGTAAATTCCGAATCGTCGACGAGCCAGCTGATCACTTCTTTGACATTGTAAGGCTTCGTACGCTCGGAAGGGATGAGTCCATGGATCTGGCGCTGCTCCGTTTTCGATGGCAGGCTTTCCTTGCGGTCGAAGCCGGCATTTTCCGCATGACCAATCTTGTCCATGAGCTGGCGGATTGTCGCAAGGCATTCCTGATCGTTTTCCGTTTTGTAATCGCACACGCCCGACAGCTCTGTATGGGTTTTCGCGCCACCCAGCGTTTCATTGTCGATCGATTCGCCGATGGCTGCTTTCACGAGGTAGGAACCGGCGAGGAAAATCGTTCCCGTGCCGTTCACGATCAGGGATTCATCCGACATGATCGGCAAATAAGCACCTCCAGCGACGCAACTGCCCATGACGGCGGCGATCTGTACGATTCCCTGTGCACTCATCACCGCATTGTTCCGGAAAATACGTCCGAAATGTTCTTTATCCGGGAAAATCTCATCCTGCATCGGCAGAAAAACACCGGCTGAATCCACGAGGTAAATGATCGGAAGCCTGTTGTCCATCGCGATTTCCTGCGCGCGGAGATTTTTCTTGCCCGTCATCGGGAACCAGGCACCGGCTTTGACCGTTGCGTCATTCGCCACGACGATGCATTGTTTGCCGGAGACGTAACCGATTACGACGACAACACCTGCCGCAGGACATCCGCCGTGTTCTTCGTACATGCCGTAGGCCGCCAACGCGCCGATTTCTATGCGTTCCGTATCTTTATCAAGCAGCAGGTCGATGCGCTCGCGGGCGCTCAGCTTGCCTTTTTCGTGTAATTTTTCAATGCGTTTTTTGCCGCCACCTTCGTAAATCTTTTGTAATTCCTGCTCGAGGCGGGAAATTTTCAGGCGCATTTGGTCTTCATTTTTATTAAATTCCAATTCTTTGGGGGGTATTGCCATGGATCTTTCAATTTAGTTCTCAAATATAACGATTATCTGCCAAGTTGATCCCGATCCTGCGGGCAATAAACCGGGCAAACCAAGGCAGGTAAAAGCCGTCCATGCTGCGGACACTATTTCCGTTTTGGCTGATAGATCACAACTGAATCGGCAGCAATATCGTGAATCGCGAGACTTTTTTGACTTCCTGAGATCGTGATGAATGAAAGCCATCCGAGTGCGGCTTTGAGAATAAACCGGATCAATGCCCTGTGGAAATAGATGTTCTTTGTTTCGTCCTGTTCCTGTTTTACGCGGAGACCTTGCATAAAATGGCCTGCTGTACCGCCGAAAAAGCTTGTCATTAAGGGGTCGTAAAGGACAAACACAAAAATAAAAGCAACCATCCTGGCTTCTTCGGGTACATTCTTAAAGTTGGCAAAAATGCTGGTTACGCCGAGAACCATTGCAAAAAGTACAAGCATATCTGTAAAAATCGCTTTGAGTCGTTCGGGGATGCCAGGGTATTCAGTTTCCATATTGAAAAGGTAAATGATTGGATACAGCAAAACTAGTAACATTTCGGATCGGCAGATAGAGAAGTAACATTTCTTCTGTGAAAAGTCTCCGAAATTCCTTCCTGGGCAGCTACGGTGATTTCGAACATTCCAATGTTGGAAAAATTCCGCGGTGATTTCGCCGTTTCGGAGTAAATTTGCAATTATGCAGGATACATACAAGCACAAAGGTTTAAGGAAACAACTGATCGAGGAATTGAGGGCCAAGGGCATTCACAGGGAAAATATCCTGGAGGCTTTTAACGCCATTCCACGCCATTTCTTCCTCGACCTCGCTTTTACGCAGCAGGCCTACAGCAATATGCCGTTCCAGATCGGTGCGGGACAAACGATCTCGCATCCCTACACGGTTGCTTTCCAAACGCAGCTGCTGGATTTGCAGAAAGGCGACAAAGTACTGGAAATCGGTACCGGATCCGGTTTTCAAACCTGTATTTTGTGTGAAATAGGCGCAAAGGTAGTCAGCATTGAAAGGCAGCGCGAGCTGTTCATGAAAGCCAAAACAATTATTCACCACTTCAACTTCAATCCGCGCTTGTTTTATGGCGATGGTTACAAAGGACAGCCGGCTTATGCGCCTTTCGACAAAATCCTCGTGACCTGCGGCGCACCTTTTGTGCCGGATGCTTTGCTGGAGCAGCTCAAAGTCGGCGGTGTGCTTGTGATTCCGCTTGGATCGGGTAGCGTACAGGAAATGCAGCGTATTACAAGGATTTCAGAAACGGAATTCAAAACCGAGAACTTCGGGGATTTCAGTTTTGTGCCAATGTTGGAAGACACGAACCGGTAAAATTCTCAAAGCGAACAGCTGGAAACTCGTTTTTTAGCTAGTTTTGCGAATGAAATTAAAAACCTGTATTTTATGATAAACCTCAGGCCCAACGAAAAAAGGGCAAAAACAGCCATTACACTCATCTGGATCGTTTTCGCATTTGAAATGGCATCACTTGTATCCAGTATTCTCCAATATTACTTTCTGAAATCCGTGGAAAACGGTGAGATATTGACGATAGAAGCAGCTACAGCCAACGACCGCCGGCAAATAATCATTGGATTAGCTACTACCGCAGTTTTTATTGTTTCTGCGGTAACATTCATTCAATGGTTCAGAAGGGCTTACTTCAATATGCATTTATTGCGGGGTAAACATTTGCAACATGCAGAAGGCTGGGCTTCCGGGGCCTGGTTTGTGCCAATCATGTCCCTTTTCAGGCCTTACGGGATCATGAAAGAAATTTATGAAAATGCAGAAGAATTGTTATACAAGGAAAAGTTGATCGAGGTCGAAGACCGCCGATTTCAAACAATAGGCGCTTGGTGGACTTTATGGGTGATTACAAACATCCTGAGTTCTGCCTTAAATCGCATAGAAGCAAAAGCCGACAGCCTGGAAACACTCACATACACAACGATCGGCCACATCGCCGGTTCCATCTTGTTCATTCCACTCACATTGCTGGCGGTGAAAGTCATCAAAAACTACGTGGAAATGGAAAAACTGCTTCCCGAGCTCCAGGAGGCAGGTACTTTGTCAACAACCACATCCACAGACTTATTGGACTCCTGATCTTCCCCTGAAAATAAGCAAACAAAAAATCCCGCCTTTTGAGCGGGATTTTTTAGTATCAAAATGTATTGTTTTTTTAGTGCTCAAGACTTGCGAGGTATTTCTCAGCATCCAGCGCAGCCATACAACCAGTTCCCGCAGCGGTAATCGCCTGACGGTATCTTTTGTCTGCTGCATCGCCTGCTACAAATACGCCCGGTACATTGGTCAGGGACGTTCCCGGCTGCTCGTACTGGATGTAACCTGTTTCGTCGAGCTTGATGTAATCTGCGAAAACATCGGTGTTTGGCTTGTGGCCGATCGCAACGAAGAAACCGGTGCAGGGAATTGTTCTTTCTTCACCGGTTACGTTGTTTTTCACATGTGCCGCAGTTACGCCCTCATCGCCGAGCACTTCTACGGTATCGGTGTTGAATAGAATTTCAATATTCGGTGTATTTTTAACACGGTCAGCCATGATCTTCGAAGCGCGGAACTCATCTTTGCGCACCAGCATCGTTACTTTCTGGCAGAGTTTTGACAAATAGTGTGCTTCCTCGCAGGCCGAATCTCCGGCACCTACGATCACAACTTCCTGTCCGCGGTAGAAGAACCCGTCGCAAACTGCACAGGCAGAAACACCACCTCCGGAAAGCAGGAATTTCTGCTCAGAAGGCAAACCGAGGTATTTCGCGGTTGCGCCTGTCGAAATAATAACGGTCTCTGCGTGGATCTCATGTCCGTCTTCAGTCCAGCATTTGTGCACACCGCCTGAAAAATCTACTTTCGTGATGAAGCCAAAACGGACGTCTGTCTCAAATCTCTTGGCCTGCGCCTCAAGCTCAAGCATCATTTCCGGACCGGAAATACCTTGTGGATATCCCGGGAAATTCTCTACTTCATTGGTCGTTGTCAATTGTCCGCCCGGCTGCATTCCCTGGTACATCACCGGGTGCATGTCCGCACGGGCTGCATAGATCGCAGCGGTATATCCTGCAGGTCCTGAACCTATAATCAGACATTTTACTTTTTCGAAATCGCTCATTGTTACGCTTTGCTAAATTTTGTAGGCAAAATTAGTCATTATTTATGCAATTTGCCGACATTCCGGGAACGCTTTTTAAGCGGTGGGATTCCTCGTCTGCCCGAAAGGCACTGAAAAACAAAAAATGCTTTAATTCTTGGCCGGCCTTTGTTTTTCCATAAAAGAACAGTAATTTTGTACCCCAATTTTGAAAGACACCAAATGATAAATGCTGCGCTGTACGAAGCCAAAAAATTATACCCATTCCAGGAAAAAACGGTTTCTACCATTCTGGCGGAGCTGGAAGAAAATGGTTCCAACTTCAATTTACTTTTCCAATTACCTACCGGCGGAGGCAAAACTGTAATCTTCTCGGAAATCGCCAAAAACTACATTGAGAAATGGGGTAAAAAGGTCCTGATCCTCACTCACCGCATCGAGCTGTCTGTGCAGACTTCCAAGCAGCTGACTGCAATTGGTGTCGACAACAAGATCATCAACAGCGACGTCAAAAAGCTGGAGGAAGAAGAAACATTCAGCTGCTACATCGCGATGGTGGAAACGCTCAATAACCGGCTCCACGAGAACGAGAACTTCATTGAAGGCGTTGGACTCGTGATCGTCGATGAGGCGCATTACAACAGTTTCCGCAAGATTTTCCAATATTACCAAACGGCCAATATCCTCGGCGTAACAGCAACACCGCTGAGCTCCAACAAGGCCTTGCCACTGAACGATAATTACAACAAGCTCCTCGTTGGAGAATGTATTTCTTCTTTAATTGAAAGCGGATACCTTTCTGATGCAGAGACGTTTACGTATGATGTGAATCTACACGGACTTAAAATAGGTTCCAACGGTGACTTTACGGTGAGCAGCTCCGAAATGGTCTACGGAAACTACTTCATGCAGGAAAAACTGTTGTTTGCCTACGAAGAGGTTGCAGTAGGAAACAAAACGCTGATCTTCAATTCCGGTATCGAAACATCGATCCGTGTCGAAGAAACCTTCAAGAAAAGAGGGTACAAGATCCGCCACCTGGATTCGACTTTCAGCGATAAGGACCGCAAAGACGTGCTCGACTGGTTCAAGCATACGCCAGATGCGATCCTGACTTCGGTTGGGATTCTGACGACCGGTTTCGATGAGCCGACAGTAGAAACGATCATTCTCAACAGGGCGACGCGTTCATTGACCCTCTATCACCAGATGATTGGCCGTGGATCGCGTAAATTGCCGAACAAAAGCAAATTTAAGCTGATTGACCTCGGAAACAACGTAAGGCGTTTCGGATTCTGGCAGGATTATATCAACTGGCAGGATGCTTTCCGTTTCCCGGACCGTTTCCTAGAATCGCGTCTTTCCGAAGGCGACGACCTCGAATTCGAAGTCGTATACGAGTTCAACCGCGCATTGAAAGAGCGTCTGAATACGGATTTGCTGGATAGCTTCAGCCTGAAAGACGTTTATTATGAATGCCTGGACAAAGGGGAGCGCGGTAAAAATGCCGTTGATTATTCCCTGGAAAACCACTACCAGGCGATCATGGCAACAGCCAAAGATTTTTACGATGGCCTCGATGTACTCGAATTGTTGCAGGAGCACATCGAATACAGGTTGAAACAATACACGAAATGCATCGCGAAGAGCACACCGAATTATTTCAAATACCTGATGGAAACCTA
>Ga0247806_10000973_pt1 | contig 15057 bp, 15 predicted proteins | sample UWRJL059202B1_FD_179935 | JGI IMG/M metagenome (GOLD analysis project Ga0247806, IMG submission 179935) | Plant litter microbial communities from Arlington Agricultural Research Station in Wisconsin, United States - UWRJ-L059-202B-1 | ecosystem: Environmental > Terrestrial > Plant litter >... | reverse complement strand
CCTCCTGCCTGGCGTCGTCAACAGCACCGATGTGCTCACCGCCGTTGACGAAGCCACTCAGAAGGCCCTCGCGGGCGGCGACCCGGCAGAACTGCTCAAGGCCGCGCAAGCAGCCGTGCAGCAGGCGCTGGACAACTGAACGGGAATCCGATGACGACCACACCCCTGCAACGGCGCCGCTCCTGGCGCCCGCCCGGCCAGCTCGGCGGCCGGCGACCGCTCAACGACGGCTTCCGCCGGCGTGCTGTTGTCGTCGGATTCCTGGCCCCGGCCCTGATCATCCTCACGGCCTTCGTGGGCTGGCCGATGATCTCGGCCCTCCGGCTCTCCTTCACCGACGCCAGCGGCTTCGGTCAGGAGACCTGGGTGGGCCTGGCCAACTACGCCCGGGTTTTCACCGATTCGAGCATTCTGCAGGCTATCGGCAACACGGCCCTGTACGCGGTGCTGTTCACGCCCGTGGCCCTGGTGGTGGCGTTGATGCTGGCCCTCGCGGTGAACAGCCCACAGCTGCCGTTCCGCGGGTTCTTCCGCACCACCCTGTTCCTGCCCTTCATCGTGTCGCTGGCCGTCGCGGCCTTCGCCTGGTCGTATCTGCTTGACCCGCAGATCGGTCTGCTGAATTACTGGCTACAGACCGTGGGCATCCGCATCGGAAACGTTCTGGAGGATCCAGCACTGGCCATGCCGACCGTGGTGCTCGTGGCGGTGTGGAAGAGCTTCGGCTTCTACATGGTGATCTTCCTGGCGGGCCTGCAGGACATCCCCAAGAGTCTGTATGAGGCGGCGTCGCTCGACGGCGCGAACGGATGGCGCCGGTTCACTAACGTCACCTTCCCGATGCTCAGCAACACGATGGCCTTCGTGGTGGTGATCGCGCTGATCGCCGCCCTGCAGGCCTTCGACCAGATCTACGTCCTCACCGGCGGTGGCCCGTACCGGAGCACGCAGACGATCGTGATGGAGATCTACCAGTCCGGCTTCAAGGACCTCGAACTCGGGTTCGCCTCTGCGCTCTCATACGTTCTGCTCGTGGCCACCCTGCTGCTCAGCCTCGTGCAATTCCTGTTCTTCGGTCGGCGTGGAGAGGACACCAGCTCATGACCAGCACCCTCAGCCGCCCGGCACTCACTCCCCCGCCCGCCGCCCGCCGCCCCGCGGTTCGACGTCGCTCTCGGATAAGTGTCACCCGCGCGCTCTACCTCGTCGGATTCCTGGTCGTGACGGCGGCGATCATGCTGCCCGTGATCATCATCGTGCTCACCGCGTTCAAGCCGGCCGCCGAGGTCAACGCCTACCCGCCCACCCTCGCGCCAACGGCCTGGACCCTGGACAACTTTCGGGCGATCTTCTCCGAGCTGCCATTCGCGCGGCTGATCGGCAACAGCTTCGTGTTCGCCGGCGGGGTCACCCTGTTCGCTCTGGTCTTCGACTCTCTGGCCGCCTACGCGCTAGCCCGACTCGACTTCCGCGGCAGCAAGGTGTTGCTGATCGTGATCATCGCCAGTCTGATGATCCCGTTCCAGGCCACTCTGATCCCGATCTACCAGCTGGTCTCCGATCTGGGCTGGGTGAACACCTTCGCCGGGCTGATCCTGCCGCGAGCTGCGGATGCGTTCGGCATCTTCTTCCTCCGGCAATTCTTCCTCTCCCTGCCCCGCGACCTCGACAACGCCGCCCGGATCGACGGCGCCTCCGAGTTTCGGGTGTTCTGGAGCGTAGTGCTCCCCAACGCGGTGCCGGCGCTGCTGACCCTGGGCATCTTCACCTTCGTCAACAACTGGAACGACCTGCTCTGGCCGTTGGTGTTCACCACCGAATCCGACCACGGCACCATCACCTCGGGCCTGACCCTGCTGACCGGGCCCGGCGGCATCATCCCGCAGGGCGTGATGATGGCCGGCGCCCTCATCGCGGTGCTGCCGCTCGCGATCCTCTTCCTCCTGGTGCAGCGCCGCTTCATCGAAAGCGTCGCAAGCAGCGGCCTGAAATAGCCCCCTGCCGCCCCGTTCTGACCACATTCACCACCGAATCGAGCAACATGACCTGGTTTGACGACGGCCGACTGCACTTCGCGGTCGGCATCGAGGACACCTTCGTGCCGCAGTCCCGCCCCGGCGAGCGCGCCATCGACGAATACGAGCTCACCGAGCACTACGCGCAGTACGCCGGCGACCTGCAGCTGGCCACCGAGGTGGGTGCCGAACTGGTGCGCTGGGGAGTGCCGTGGCACCGGGTAGCCGCTGAACGTGGCCGGTGGGACTGGTCGTGGGTGGACGGCGTGATGGGCCGGTACGCCGAGCTGGGCCTGCGTCCGGTGATCGACCTGCTGCACTACGGCACCCCGCTCTGGCTCGACGGCCAGTTCTCCCACCCCGACTACCCCGACCACGTGACGGAGTATGCCCAGCGGTTCGCCGAACGGTACGGCGACGTCGCCACCGACTACACGCCGGTGAACGAACCCGTCATCCACGCCCTGTTCTCCGGCGAGTACGCCTACTGGCCGCCGTACCTCTCCGGACCCACCGGCATGGTGTCGATCGCCACCGCGCTGGCCGAGGGTTTTGTGAAGACCCAGCACGCGATCGCCTCGGTGCTCGGCGACCGGGCGACCTTCGTGCACGTGGATGCCGGCATCCGCTACTCCGGCGACCTGGACGCCCCCGAGCACGTGGACACCGTGACCCGACTGCGGCATCAGGGGTTCCTCGTGGAGGATCTGGTCACCGGCGCCGTCGGGCCAGACCATCCGCTGCTCGGCCAGCTGGAGCGCGGCGGCGCAGACGACGCTCTCCTCGACTGGTTCCGGGCGCATCCGGTTCGCCCCGATGTCATGGGCGTCAACTACTACCCGCTGCACTCCACCGAGGTGTTCGAGGCCGGCGTGCACCACAGCGGCGGATTCGCCGACCCCCGCCCCTATGAAGACACCGGCACCGACGGGCTGAAGGAGGTGCTGACCACCTGGGCCGACCGCTACGGCGCCCCGGTGATGCTCACCGAGACCAGCGTCACCGGCACGGTGGCCCAACGGCGCCAGTGGCTGGATGCCTCGGTCGCCGCGCTGCACGAGCTCAAGGCCGACGGCGTCAACGTGGTCGGCTACACCTGGTGGCCGCTGTTCGACATGTACGAGTGGACCTGGCGGCACACCGAGGCACCCCGCGCCGACCACCTGCTCACGATGGGCCTGCACGACTTGGTGGAAACCCCGGGGCGGCTGGCCCGGCACCGTAATCCCGTCGCCGACACCTTTCAACGGCACGCCACCGCGGCACGGCTGGCGCCGGTTGGGCCGGCATCCGCCGGGCTGGCCGAGCACCCGGCCGACGCCATCGCTTGACTTGAGGCCCGCTGAGGCCCCGTCCCTTCTCTCCCTTCCTGCATTTACCTGACGAAACGGATTTTGCGATGCCGCACGCCCAGTTGACCTTCAACCCGCGCTCCTCCATCGGACCCATCGACCGACGCCTGTTCGGCTCGTTCATCGAACACCTCGGCCGCGCCGTCTACGACGGCATCTACGAGCCGGGGCACCCCACCGCGGACGAGAACGGCTTTCGCGCCGACGTCATCGACTTGGTGCGCGAACTCGGCGTCTCCACCATCCGTTACCCGGGCGGCAACTTCGTGTCGGGGTTCCGCTGGGAAGACAGCGTGGGGCCAGTGGAGCAACGCCCCGCCCGGCTCGACTTGGCGTGGCACTCGACCGAGTCGAACGAGGTGGGCCTGCACGAATTCCAGACCTGGCTCGACTCGGTCGGCAGTGAGCTGATGCTGGCCGTCAACCTGGGCACCCGCGGCACCGCCGAGGCCCTCGACCTGCTCGAGTACAGCAATCTGGCGCGCGGCACCGCGCTCGCCGACCGGCGTCGGCAGAACGGACAGGACGAGCCATTCGATGTGCGGATGTGGTGTCTCGGCTACGAGATGGACGGCCCCTGGCAGATCGGGCACCGCTCCGCCGACGACTACGGCAAGCTTGCCGGCCAAACCGCGAGAGCGATGCGCGCCTTTGACCCAGACCTGCAGCTGGTCGTCTGCGGGTCGTCGAGCTCAACGATGCCCACGTTCGGCGAGTGGGAACGTGTTGTGCTCGGGCACACCTATGACGATGTCGACTTCATCTCCTGCCACGCCTACTACGAGGACCTCGGCGACCGGGCCAGCTTCCTCGCCTCCGGCGTGGACATGGACCGCTTCATCGAGCAGGTGGTGGCCACCGCCGACCATGTCGGCGCCGTTCGGGGCAGCTCCAAACGAATCCAGCTTTCCTTCGACGAATGGAACATTTGGTACAACACCCGGTTTGAGAACGTCGACAAGATCGAGGGGGTCGACAACTGGCCCACGGCACCCCGGCTTCTTGAGGACGTCTACACGGTCACCGACGCTGTCGTCTTCGGCTCGCTCATGATCTCCCTGCTCAAACACGCCGACCGCGTCACCAGCGCATCTCTTGCCCAGTTGGTGAATGTGATCGCGCCGATCATGACCGAGCCGGGCGGGCCCGCGTGGCGACAGACCACTTTCTTTCCCTTCGCCGCCACATCGGCCTCCGCGGTCGGCCGTGCAATCGACGTGCAGCTGCAGAGCGAGTCCTACGAGACCGAGCGGTACGGCACGGTGCCCGTCATCGATGCGGTCGCCGCGTGGGACGATGCCACGAGTAGCGGAGCCGTGTACCTCGTGAACAGGTCGGAGACGGAGGTCGCCGAGGTGACCATCGACCTCACCCACCTCGGGGAGACCGTTGTCGTGGAGGCCCAAACCTTGAGCGACCCTGATCTGAACGCGGCCAATACGCTGGCCGACCCCGACCGGGTGCGACCGACAGCCAATCTGACCGTCACGGTCTCCGCCGGGATCGCGACCATCTCACTGCCCGCGGTGTCGTGGACCGAGGTTCGCGTGAGCGCACCCGTGGGCGAGTAGCGGCGGCGTCGCCCGGTTAGGCGTCGCAGGCGATGCCGTCGCCGTCGCGGTCGAGGTCGTAGACGTCGGAGCCAACGATGCGCAGCGGGCCGTCCACATAGGCCGGTCCGTTGCCGCTGCCGCCGGCGCAGTCCACGTCGGATGCGATGGGCACGCAGACGTCGGCGTAGTTGGAGTCACAACCGTTGCTTTCGGGCGCGGGCTCGGCCACCGCCACGGGTGCGGGTACGCGGGTGCCGATCGACGTGACCTCGTCAACGGGCTGCACGGTGGTCTCTTCGCGCGCGACTGCTCGGGAAACCTCGACACCGTCGATGTATTTGACGAGGTAGGTGGTCACCTTTTCGCCGTTGCCGTCACCGACGGTCACGGCGGAGGTGCCCACGTCGATGGTGTCGTCGTCCACGCTGACGGCAGCGAAGGGAATGGCGGTCGTTTCCTGCACCTCGGCCTCGGTGGCGACGGCCGTCGGGGTGGGGGTTGGAGTTGCGCTGCGTTTGGGCTTGGGCGAGGGGCTCGGGGTGGTCTCCGTCACCGTGGAGGCGCCCGAGATGAGGCTGGCTTGGGGCGATGTGTTCGGCTGAACGCCGGCGTTGGCACCGGATCCGACCATCACCACGAAGAGACCCACAATCACCGCGATTGTGCCGGCCCGGCGGGAGCGGAGCCGGGTGCGGGGCACCGAGCCTTTGACCAGCGCCACGATGCCCACAACGGTCAGGGTGAGTCCGAGGATCGCCACCAGAGCCCAGAAGATCCCGGCCACCGAGGTGACGATCACCAGCAGAACGACCACAGCGGCGATGATCCAGCGGGTGCGGGTGGGGATGCGACCGTCCGGGCCGCGAAGCGGGGCGAGCCATCCGCCGGTGGCCGGCTGGGTGCTCATCGGGTAACAGCGTTCGCTGTGCGGGCTGTGGCGTAGCAGGGCGCAGTGCGGTGGGTCATTGGATTCCTCTGACAGGCCGCGAGCGCAGCATCCATAAGTTAGCAGCGCGGCATGGCGTCCCGACATCCCCGTTCGGATGTGACTTTACGGGTCTGACCGGCGTGAATGCTCAGCCTCTTACGGTCCTGCATTCGCATTGCGGGGTGGCGCGCACGACGCGGACAGGTCAGCGTCACGGCGCCCGCACCACGTCGCGCTCGAGTGGGTCCTCGAGGCCGAACTCATGTCGGAGTGCCGATCGGGCCGCATGCCAACCAGCCATGCCGTGCACGCCGGGGCCTGGCGCAGTGGATGCCGAGCACAGGTAGACCCCACGGGCGGGGGTCCGCCAGGGGTCCGCCGAGAACACCGGACGAGCCACCATCTGCTGCAGGGTCATGGCTCCCCCGGTGATGTCACCGCCGACGAGATTGGCATTCGCCATGTTCAGGTTCCGGGCACTTGACCCTCTGCTCTGCAGAATACGATCACGGAACCCGGGTGCCAGACGCTCAATGGCGGCCGTGATCGTTTCTGTTGGATTGCGCACCGACCCTGCGGGCACGTGCGTGTACGCCCAGACAACATGCTGACCGGCCGGCGCCCGACTCGGGTCGTGCACAGTGGGCTGCGCCAGCAAGATATAGGGGTCCGCCGGGTGCCTTCCCCGGCTCACCTCCCGTTCGCTGCGCCGGATCTGGTTCCAGGTTCCGCCAAGGTGCAGGGCGGCGGGCTCTCGCAGCCCGGCGTCCGACCACGGAACCGGACCGTCGAGCCCAAAGTCCACCCGCGCCGCGGCGTTGCCGTGGCGAAACTTGCCCAGCTCCCTGCGGTAGCGCGCTGGTAAGCGGTCGCCAGCCATTCTCAGCAGGGCTTGAGGGGCGACATCGAGCAGCACCACTCGCGCGTCGCCGAGTTCATCAAGGCTGGCGACTGAGTGACCGAGTTCGATCGATCCACCGTGCACGGTGATGTCGGCCACCAGCGCATCGGCAATGCGCTGAGACCCGCCCACGGGGATACCCCAGCCGCGCGCATGCGCATGTGCTGCCAGGACGACACCGGCCCCGACCACTGCAAGGGAGGGCATCCGCCCCACCGCATGCGCGGACACCCCAGCGAGCAGGGCACGGGCCCGTGGGTCCCGCAACGTGTTGCGCCAAAAGGTCTCCGCCAAGTTCACGGTCGTGAAGCCGAGCCGGGCGGCCAAGGCCGGATCTTGGGGGATGCTCCACAGCGGTCCCAAGGTCAGGTCGGTGAGGGAACCGATCTGTTCGACCAACGGACCGAAAAGCTCTCGCCACGTGCGACCGCTGCCACGGGTGTCTCCTAGGCCCGCCACCGTCGCTTCCAAGTCGCGGTGCGCGTAGACCGCCCCTCCTGGTAACGGATGACCGTAGGACGTCTCCGGCACCACAAAATCAACCCGGTCGCGTAACCCCCAGGCCTGGAAGAACGGAGACGCCAACGCCATCGGGTGAACCGCGGCGAACTCATCGTGCACGAATCCCGGCAGGGTCAACTCGCTACTCCGGAGGCCGCCGCCCCACTGGTCTCTGGCCTCGATGACGGTCACCGCCAGCCCGGCCCGGGCCAGCGTGACGGCTGCGGCCAGTCCGTTGGGTCCGCTGCCAACCACGTACGCGTCCGGGGCGCTCATTCGGCGACCGCCTGAGCGGATGCCGTGTGCACGGCTGCCGGCACGGTCGGGACCGGGGTCGGTCGCCCGCCCCAAACCCGGGAAAGCGCGCTGGCCACATACACCCGGGCCAGCCGCACCTCGCGGTCGGTGAGGAAGAAGAGGTCGCTCACAACCATGAACAGCGAAAAGAACGGTAGGCCCATGAGCACGCCGATTGCGATGTGCATCCCCAGCACCAGAGGCAGCAGAATGGCTTTCGCCCACGGGTTGACCAGCGCAAGCGGCAGGCAGAGTTGCACGAATACGGCGGCATAGGTGGCACCGACCACGACGATGGGCCACTGGTAAATCAGCGCGGTCACCTCGGGCCACGAGTTGTAGTCCGCGGTCCGGAGGATGTAATAGAGGGCAGTGCCGTTCTGCCACATCTCGCCCTGCACCTTGAACAGACTCGACGTGGCGTAGAGCACGCAGACTTGGGCGATGCAGGCTAGCAGCGCCGCATTATGCGCCACCGTGCCGAGTACCCACTCACGACGCCTCGGCGCACCGGCGACTCGACGACGGCGCGACCGGAGCGCGTCGAGCGACCAGTGCGCACCGACCTGGGCGAACACCATGTAGACGAGGATTATGCGGGACAGATTGTCGCCTCCATTGGTCGCCAGCGGGTTGCGCGCTTGCAACGACCAGAGCAGGACGAAGAAGACAATGGTGATGACGCGGGTGTGCCAACCCACGGTGAACAGGATCGCTGCGATGAGCAGAGCGAAATAGAGCACGTCTGCGTACAGCGCACTGGAGGAGAGTACGAAGAGCGACGGCTGCCCGCCAGCGAGCGACGTTTGCATGAACAGGTCCCAGGTGTATGCCGCCTCAGCACCCCAGATCCGTTGGCGAACGGGCAGGTTGACCAACAGCATGAAAATCGTAGTGGCACCGTAGCCGATGCGCACAAGTGAGAACACTCGCGTGCCGTGCCGCCGCTGTGCCAGCCAGTCCAGACCGGATGCCGCGAGCGCCCGAGGATCGATGCGACGAGCCCGGCTCGCCCGAACACTCACGAGATCACTTCCTCACCGTCGGCGGTCAGCCAGGGGGTGTCCGAGTACGCGACCTCGCCCACCCCGGCATCCGCTCGCTCCGACCACCGTGGGAATTCGTGGGTCACGACGCGCACCTGCACGGCATCCGGAGTCACGCCGGTCTCAGCGCGCACGGCGTTGATTGCCAGCTGCACGATGGCGTCCACCGTGCGCTCGTATGCGGTGCGCAACGAATCGGGCGCGGCTTCCAGAAGTTCTTCGCTGAGAAAGAGTCCCGATTCAGCCGCTTCCGGCACTGCCGCCAGGACGCTATCGTCCCGGATGAGATCCTGACGAGCCGACAACAGGTTGTGGCTGGCGCTGCTCACTGTGTAGTGCAGATTGTCGGGCACTGGATTGTGCAACTTGCGTTCCAGCATCGCCGTGGAGAGATCGATGAATCCTCCGAGGGACTCATCACCCGTCATGCCCCGCACGAGAAGACCCGTATCCCGTGAGACCGGGTCCGGTGCGAATAACTCCCAGTTCTGGTCGAAGAACGGGCTCATCCAGAGCCCGACCGCGGGCGCAAGCTGCTGGCTGACGGGATTGGCCGGGGCGACGTGGAGAAAAGTGAACCCGAAGTGGAGCGCGAGAACGCCCGCTGCACCAGTGGCCGCGACGCGCGGCCAGGTTATCGGACTGTTGACCTTATTGCGGGACTGGTACATCGCGACTCCGATTCAGATGTGGAAAGCGGGCGGGCAAAACCGGGTCCCCCCACATGGTGTGAGGGGACCCGTCGAGCATTAGTCGAACGCCGTTACGGCGACCGGAGTCGCGTCGGCGACGTTCCAGATGCCGATGACCTTTCCGGCAACCCACGCCCCCACTGCCGCACCCGCAGCACTGGCGGCTCCGGTGATGAAGGCCGTGGCCACCACGGCGGGCACGACCTGCGGCGACGCGACGTCGTCTGCGCCGTCGGGCTGGGCAGCCGCAGCAGCCGCGAAGGCCTGTCCGGCCACGATGGATGATGACGCGGTCTGGGTGATCGCCGGCGCGGCAGTTGCTGCGACCGACGTGCTGGCCAGACCAAGGGTCAGCACGACACCGAGCGCGATCTTGGGAAGGGACTTCTTCATTCTTTTCTCCTGTTTCTCATGCGAGTGACGCCGGAAGACGGAAACTCGTGAAACCCATTTGATACGGATTTCCGTCGTTTCGAAATCTATAGTCGCCGTGTGCACGATGTCAACGCTTTCTTCGTTTTTTCGACCGTAGCCTCAAAATGGGTCCAGATCTCCTGGTTTAGAGGGTCAGGATGCCCGTTCGAGGCCAACCTGTCGCGATCTAAATACGCAAAAACTCACATCGAATAGAACCAGAGTTGGTCGTTTTATCGTAATATCGAGCCATGGAGAACGAGACCGAACGCATCGAGGGCAAACTCGACCGGGTGATTGAGCTGCTCGAGCACACCTCCGGCGCCCGGGAACTCGTCGCAAAATCTGAGGGCAAGTTCTGGGCCCTCGAGGGGCTGCGCAGCCGGCTAGAGGACGGCGCGGGCAGCGTGATGATCGTCGGCGCCGTCGGCCTGCCGACCGGCGAGGCGTACGACTGGCAGCAGGCCGGGTCGGTGGCCACGACCCTGCAAACCGAATGGGCCGATCTGGCCGATGCACTCAGCGCCCTGGGGCATCCGATTCGCCTGGTGATCCTGCAGCGAATCGCCACGGGCACCCGGTCGACGGCCGACCTCGCGGCGATTCCCGAGCTGGGCACCACCGGACAACTGCACCATCATCTGCGCCTACTCGTGGCCGCGGGCTGGCTGAGCAGCACCGGTCGGGGCCACTACGCGATCCCGGCACCGCGCGTGGTGCCCCTGCTGGCGATTCTCGTGGCGGCGGCGCGATGAGTCGGAACACGCCGGCGGCAACCGTGCAGCCGTTGGGCGCCGCATCCGCTGCCCTGCGGACACCGGGCCCGCTTGCTCGGCTGCTCGCCGTGGTGAGGGCACCGCTGTTCGCGGCCACGCTGCTCGTCGCTGTCGGCGTGACGGTGTGGCGGCTGTTCCCCTCCTCGGGTGTTCTCGAACAGGCGCTTCGCGACTTGGGTTCTCTGCTCATCCTGATTCTTGTGCTGCTCCTGCTGGCGCTCGCCCGGTTCGGCATCGGCCGGCCCGGCGGCACCATTGAGATCGCGGCGCCGGTGCGCGGCCGGTGGCGGGCACTCAGTTCGCCGGCCACAAAGGTGCCGAGCCACGGCACCCACGAGTACGGGCAGACCTGGGCGCTGGACATCATCGCCGCACCGCCCGGGACGGTCGTTCCGGCGTTCGGCGGGATGCACGGCCCGATGCCACCGGAGGCCTTTCCCTCCTTCGGGCAGCCGGTGTTCGCCGGCGGGGACGGCACCGTCGTTCTCGCCCGTGACGACGCCCCCGACCGGGGCAGCCGCAACAGCTGGCTGCTGCTGCCACTGTTCGTGCTGGAGTCCGCGCTGCGGGGCATCGGCGGGCAGCGGTTCGTGTTCGGCAATCTGTTGGTGATCCGCCTCGACCACGGCGGCTACCAGGCGCTTGCGCACCTGCAGCGTGGGTCGATCGGCCCGGCCGTGGGCGATCGCGTCGCGGCCGGAGAACCCGTGGCGCGCTGCGGCAACTCGGGCAACAGCACCGAGCCGCACCTGCACGTGCAGCTGATGAACCGGCCCACGCCGACGGCCGCCGTGGGGTACCCGTTCGCGATGCTGGGGATCCGAGTCGAGCGGGCCGGCACGGAGGAGCTCGGAGAGATCGGCCCGATGCCGGCGCGCGGCGAGACGTTCCTCGGCTGAACGCGCAACGACATCCGCGGTTCTGACCGAGGCCTGTTCGCCATGACCGCGTTGACCGCCGAACCGGCGCCTGGGCCCCTGGTTGCGCGCGGCCGGAGTACCGTTGAGCCGTGCGCCCTCCTCGCAAGTTCCCCACCGTCAAAGCGCCGGCAGCGCGGGCGCGTTATGCGAAGCGCCGGCAACGACGACTCGCCCGCGTCGACAACGACCTCACCGCAGCACAGTGGGCGGACCTCCTCGCAGCCTGGGGCGGCTGCGCCTATTGCCAAGCCCCGGGTCCGGCGCTCCAGCGTGACTGCATCATGCCGATCTCTCGTGGCGGCCGGTACACCCTCGAGAACGTGGTTCCCGCCTGCCCGTCCTGCAACGCGAGCAAACACAACAACGAAGTCACCGGATGGCTCCGCCGCAAGCAGCTGGACGAGCGCGCGTTCCTGCTCCGATACGCGACAATCCTGCCGACGCTCCTCCCGGCAGAGGAGGGCTGACCACGTTCCTGGGCGCCTAGCCCGGGGTGCGGGCATCGGTGCACCCCGCCCCTCTTCGCTCAGCCCCGGCTGTGCACCGGTCTGGCGTTCGCCGGGGGTTCTCCGACCTCGTGAACCGTGTGGCCGCCGCAGGCCGTGCTGGTGACGCTGGCCCGCTCGATGCGCGACACCGTAAACCAGCGCATTGCGTCGCGCAGCCGGCACCACCCGACCAGGTACCACTGGCCGTTCGTGGAGGCGAAGAGCACGGGTTCGACGTCGCGTGTGGTCGTGGTCCCGTCTGCCGCTGTATAGCGCAGACGGAGGACTCGCTGCTCGGCCATCGCCTCCTCCAACGCCGACCTGGTCACTCGTGACGAGGAGGGCGGTGCGTTGACCCAGACCCGGCTCGCCAGCTCGTCGGCCCGTGCCCGGGTGCGGGGATCGAGGACGTCCACGATCTTCTGCACACCGGCTGCGGCCAGATCGGCGTAGGGGGCATCGGACGCAGCGGACACGGCCGCCATGAGTGCCACGGCCTGCGCCGGGGACAGGCTCACCGGCGGCAGCGACGCGCCCACGGCCATCCCGTAGCCACCGCCCGGACCGGGCCGCGACCAGAGCGGCGCGCCGCTGCGCTCCAGCGCAGCGAGGTCTCGCTTGACCGTGCGCACCGACACTTCGAACTCTCTCGCCAGTCGCTCGGCGGAGCACCCCCGCGATCCGTTTCGGCGTAGCATCTCGGACAACGCATGGAGCCGTTCTGTTCGCTTCACCGTTCAGCCCGCAGCAAATTCATGACACAAATAGTGACACACACCTGCCCGTAGCGCCTACGAAGGTAGTGACATGACAACTACAACGAGCAGTCCCACCATCATTCTCATCGCCGGCCACTGGCTGGGCGCTTGGGCCTGGGATGACGTCCTGGCACACCTGGACACCGACCACGCCCGGGCAACCGCGATGACCCTGCCCGGTCTCGATGGGGACGATCCGGAGCGGGCAACGAGGACCCTCGACGATCAGGCCGCGGCGATCCTGGACCTGTTCGCTCGACTCGGAGTCTCCGAGAATCAGCCCGCGACCATCGTCGCCCACAGCGGGGCGAACTTTCCCGTCACCCTCGTCCTCGACCGGCACCCCGAGCTCGTGCACCGGGTGGTGTGGGTCGATTCCGGCCCAGTGGCACCGGGAAGCATCTACGCGCCCGACCTCCCGGACGCAGTGACGGAGCTTCCGTTGCCGCCCTTCGACGTCCTCGCCCAGCAGGCGAGCCTCGACGGCCTGAGCGCTGAGGACCTCGAGCGTTTTCGGGCCCGGGCGGTGCCTGAGCCGGGCCCCGTGCTTCGTCAGCCCCTCGAGCTCACCAACGAGGCCCGGCGCATGGTGCGAACCACCCTGGTGTGCTGCTCGATCCCGGGCGCGCAGATGCTGGAGCTGGCCAGGTCCGGCCATGCCATGTTCGCCGAAGTCGCCAACCTCGAGCGCCTCGACGTCATCGACCTGGCGACGGGGCACTGGCCGATGTGGAGCCGTCCCGGCGACCTCGCCCAGGTCATCCAGTCGGCGGCCTCTCGAACCGACTGAACATCGTGTCCGATGTGCCACGGCCCTGACCGGAGCGGCCGCCCTGGTGAGCGGCTTCGGCACCGTCGGCCTTCACTGCACCTCGTGTGGCCGGATGCGCCCGCTATAGGTGGCGCATCCAGCCGTCGAGGGTGCGCCGAGCCTCCCGGGCAGCCGTCCCGGACTCAGCCGTTCAGGACTCAGCCGTTCAGGTCGAGTTCCACGCCGACACCCCGCGCCCGGGCCCCTCGCACGAGCAGGTCGGCGATCGCGAGGTCTTGCGCGCCGATACCCACCGAATCGAAGAGAGTGATCTCTGCCGCGCTGGTGCGGCCCGGGCGCAGGCCCGCGAGAACCTCGCCGACGGTGCCGACCACATCGGACGGGGTGAGGGCGCCCTCTGCCACGGCCAGCATGAGGTCCCCGGACTTGGTCTCGGCCGTGGCCATGTCGTCGACCCAGACCGAGGACCGGGCCATCGCCGTGGAGTCGACCTCGCGTTCGTCCGGCCGCGGGCGGGCGCCGACGACGTTGAGGTGCTGGCCGGGTCGCAACCAGTCTCCCCGCACGATGGGGGTGACGGAGGGGGTGAGCGTGCAGATCGCATCCGATTCGGTGAAGACCGCCGCGCAGTCCTCGACCACCTCGATGGCGCCGTCCCAGTCCAGCGAGTCGGCGAGGGCCTTCGCTCGCACCGGGGTGCGCGACCAGATCACGAGCCGATTCCAGTCCCGCACCCCGCGCAGCGCCTCGACGTGTTCGCGGGCGAGCCCGCCCGCCCCCACCAGGCCCAGCACGCGGCTGTCCTCGCGGGCCAGGGCGCGGGTGGCGACGGCGCTGGCCGCGGCGGTGCGCACCCGGGTGGGCACGCCGCCGTGCAGCAGCGCGACCGGCGCGCCGTTTTCGCGGTCGAGCACGACGATCATCGAGCGCTGGGTCGGCAGACCCCGGGCGGAGTTGTCGGGCACATCGGCGAGCAGTTTGACCGCCGCGGTGCCGGTGGTGTCCGACAGCGCCGCCATGAGCACGTACCGACCGGTGCCGGCGTTGGTGCCCATGGAGGTGGGCGGCGGCTGGTGGGCGGCGCCCCGGGCGATGTCGAGGAAGACCTGCGCCACGGCCCGCTCGGTGGCCGGCCGGTCGATGAGAGCCTCGAGCTGGGAGGCGGTGAGCACGATCATGCGACACCCGTCAGGTCGAGGCCGTCGGCCACGACCGCGCCACGGAACACGACGGTGCGATCGGGCAGCCGGTCCATCACCGCGCTGGTGACGGTCTCCCCGGTCACGAGCTGCAGGTCGGCGGGGTAGCCGACGGCGACTCCGGGGCGATCCAGGTGACCCCGCAGCGCCGGGGCGGTGCCGAGCACCGAGCGGCCGCCGATCGTGGCCACCGCGACGCAGTGCTCGATGTCTTCGTCGCGACGGAAGTTGTTCGTGAAGGCCATCTGCCAGGTGCGGTCGAGCATGTCGGCGTTGCCGTAGGGCGACCAGTAATCGCGTTGGCCGTCTTGGCCGAGTCCGAGGCGGATGCCGTGTTCGGCGAGCAGCAGCGTCGGCAGTGGCGTCGTCGGGGCGATCGTCGCCCAGGCGATGTCGAGTTCGGCGAACTGCTCGAGCAGGGGCACCAGCTGGGCGTGCGGCAGCT
>Ga0247806_10000972_pt1 | contig 15070 bp, 14 predicted proteins | sample UWRJL059202B1_FD_179935 | JGI IMG/M metagenome (GOLD analysis project Ga0247806, IMG submission 179935) | Plant litter microbial communities from Arlington Agricultural Research Station in Wisconsin, United States - UWRJ-L059-202B-1 | ecosystem: Environmental > Terrestrial > Plant litter >... | reverse complement strand
GCCACCGGGCTCGCCGGCTGATCGCCTCCACACTGGACCTGCGCCCAAGCGGTACCTAAGCTTCCCCGAAATTCTGCAATCGGGGATTATCTTTGCGCAAACTGGGCCTGATCGGCGGCATGAGCTGGGTTTCCACGCTCGCCTATTACGAACACATCAACCGCATCGTGCAGCGCGAGGTCGATCCGCGCGCGTCAGCGCCGATGCTGATCGAGAGCCTCGACTTCAGCCAGATCTACCGGTTGCAAACCGAGGAAGACTGGGCGCGCGCCGCCGGGGTGCTGGGCGAGGCGGCGAAGCGGCTGGAGGCGGCGGGGGCAGAGATGCTCGTGATCGGCGCCAATTCGATGCACAAGGTCTATCGCGAGCTGGAGGCGCAGGTGTCGATCCCGATCCTGCACATCGCCGAATGCGTCGGCGCCGCGCTGGCCGAGGCGGGGGTCAAGACAGCGGCGCTGGTGGGTACGCGCAATGTCATGCTCGAAGGGTTCTACCGCCGCCGGCTGGTGGCGCATGGGGTCGACCTGCTGCCGCCCGACATGGCCAATGTCGAGCTGCTCGACGATATCATCTACGAGGAGCTGATGCTGGGCCGCGCCACCCGCGAGGCGGAGCGCACGCTGCGGACCATGTTCACCGATCTGGGCAAGGCCGGGGCCGAGGCGGTGGTGCTGGCCAACACCGAGCTGGGGCAGGTGGTCGACGTCGACGCCAATGTGCTGCCGGTGTTCGACTGCACGCGGATCCATGCGGCGGCGGCGGCGAAGTGGATCATCGGCGAGGGGTGAGGCTGGCTGATTTGTTTCGCGCAAAGACGCTAAGACGCGAAGGGGATAGCGCCAAAGCGGCGCAGCCGCAGCAACGCTGGTCCGCATCCCGGCAGGCTGACTGGGAGATAGCGGAGCGGCTACGCCGCAAGCGCGACCATCTTGGCGTCTTAGCGTCTTAGCGCGAAACCATTCCAACGACCGACATTGCCAACCCGCCCGCCACCCCCTAGCTCGCACACCATGTCCCGTGCCCCCTATGCTGCCGACCCCGCCGCCACCCGTGGGCGGGAATTTGCGGTCGCCGACCAAGGGCTGCGCGGCCCGCGGGGGGCGTTTCAGCGCGATCGCGACCGGATCATCCACTCGATCGCGTTCCGTCGGCTGGCGGGCAAGACGCAGGTGTTCGTTGCGCCGGATGGCGACCATTATCGCGTGCGCCTGACCCACAGCCTGGAGGTGGCGCAGATCGGCCGCGTGCTCGCGCGCGATCTGGGGCTCGACGAGGATCTGACCGAGGCGCTGTGCCTCGCGCATGATCTGGGCCATCCGCCGTTCGGCCATTCGGGCGAGGACGCGCTCGCCGCCGCGCTCGCGCCGCACGGCGGCTTCGACCACAACGCCCACGCGCTGCGCGTGCTGATGCGGCTCGACAGCCCCTATTGCGGGATACCGGGGCTTAATCTCAGCTGGGAAGTGCTCGAGGGCATCGCCAAGCACAATGGGCCGGTGGCGGAGCCGAGCTGGGCGCTGGCCGAACTCGATGCCGGGTTCCCGCTCGAGCTCGACCGCTGGCCGTCGCTCGAGGCGCAGCTGGCCGCGCTGGCCGACGACATTGCCTATGACAACCACGATATCGACGACGGTCTGCGCGCGGGGTTCTTGCAACTCGACGACCTGCTGACGCTCGATTTCCTTGCCGACCTGTTCCACGACATCGAGCGGCGCTTCCCCCGCGCCACACGCGCGGCGCATCTGCGCGAGCTGGTGCGGAGCCAGATCGGGGTGATGGTCAACGATCTGCTCGCCACCACCCGCGCCAATCTGGCGGGGGTGGAGAACATCGCGGATATTCGCGGGGCAGGGCGCGCGATCGCGGCGTTCTCGCCCGAGATGGCGGCGCGGGAGCGGGCGCTGAAGGCGTTTCTGTATCAGCGGCTGTATTACCATGACGAGCAGAACCGCACCGCCGAGCGCGCGCAAGGCGTGATCGCCCGCCTGTTTGCCGCCTATGCCGACGATCCCGCGCTGATGACCCCCGGCTGGGCGGAACGCCTGCCCGAGGCCGAACCGGCGCGCGCGCGGCATATTGCCGACTTCATCGCCGGCATGACCGATCGCTATGCGATGGACCGCTACCGCCAGATTTTCGGCGAGACGCCGGCGGGGCTGTCCAATGTCTGAGCGCGCGATCAAGCGGGTGTTGCTGGTGGGGGCGACTGGGCTGGTCGGGCGCGCCGTGATCGGGCGCGGGCGGCACATTCCGGGGCTGGCGCTGATCGGGCTGGCAAGGCGCGAGATGGACTTGCCGCGCGGTGGGCCGATGGAAATGGTGATCGCGCCCACCGAGAACTGGCCAGAGCTGATTGCGAAACTTGCGCCTCACGCGGTGATCTGCGCGCTCGGCACTACGCAGGCGCGGTCGGGCAAGGCGGGGCTGGAGGCGATCGATCGCGAGCTGGTGCTGGTCGTGGCGGGGGCTGCAAAAGCGGCGGGAACGCGGGTGTTCGTGCAGGTCTCCTCGGTTGGCGCGGATGCGCAATCGCGCGGCTTCTACCTGCGCGTAAAGGGCGAGGCCGAGCAGGGGCTGCGCGCGCTGCAATTCGACCGGCTCGATATCCTGCGCCCCGGCCTGCTGCGCGGCCCCCGCCCCGACGATGCGCGCCCCGCGGAACGGGTGTGGCAGGCGCTCGCGCCGCTGGCCGATCTGGCGCTGCAGGGCGCCTGGCAACGTTATCGCTCGATTGCGGCGAGTGAGGTCGCAGCGGCGGCTTTGCAGGCGGTGCGGGACCCTGGGCGCGGTCCCTTCGTCCACGAACATGCCGATCTGCGCCGGCTTGCCGCGCGGCTGGCTCAAGGTCCGGCGGGCTGCTAGCAAGGCGCGGGGCCGGGGGTTGGCCCGGACGGGGCGCGGCCATGCACAGTTTTGCCATCGATCGCGCCACCGCCGAGCGGCTCAAGGGGCTCGCGATCCTGCTGATGCTGGCGCATCACCTGTTCGGCCTGCCGGGCCTGATCGAACCGCCCAATGCCTACGTCGCGCTGATTCCCGGCGTGCCGCTGGAATACTGGATCGGCCGGTTCGGCAAGATCTGCGTGGCGATGTTCCTGCTGCTGAGCGGCTACGGCTTTGCGCGCGCGGGCCTGCGGCCGTGGCGCTATTTTGCGGGCAAGGCGTGGCGTTTCCTGCTCGCGTTCTGGCCCTATTTCCTGATCGCCTTTGCCGTCGGCAGCCTGTTCTTTCAGGAGCGGCTGCCCAGTGGTTACTGGCGCTTTCCGCGCGACCCGGTCGAGTTCGTGCTCAACGCGCTGACGCTACGCAATTCGATGGCGTTCGAATGGTGGTTTGCCGAGACCTACCTGCTGCTGGTGTTGACGACCCCGCTGCTGCTGCGCGTGGCAGGGCAGCGGCTGGTGCTGCTCGGTGGTTCGTGCGCGCTGTTCGTGCTGGGATCGGCGATGGATCTGCTGCGGATCGACGTCCCGTTGGTGTCGCTGGCCAACCTGTTGATCTGGCAGTGGCCGTGGGTTGTCGGGATGCTGCTGGCGGGCGAACTGCCGCGGTCGATCGCGGGCGCGCTGTCATCGCGCCGGATCGCGTTGATCGGGCTGGCGGGAATCACGGCGGGGTTTGCGCTGGTCGAGCGGTTCGCGGGGTTTGCGATGACGCCGTTCGTGATCCTCGCCGCCCCTGCGCTGGTGGTGGCGCTGGTGACGCTCACGGGGAACATGCGTGCGGGCTGGCCAGCCCGTGCACTCGGCTGGCTTGGCGGGCTGACGCTGGGGCTGTGGTTGGTGCACCCATTCTTCTGCTATTACTTCTTCCAGGACGCGATCTATGCCCCGCGCTGGTCGCCGCTGGTGTTCGCGGCGCTGCTGGGTGCGAGCCTGGCGGTGGTGCTGCCGGTGGAGGCGGCGCGGCGGCTGGCGGGCAAACTCATCCACAAAGGCAGGCCGATCCGATGAAGCAACACGCCCCCGCGACCGCGCGCAACCGCGAGCCGATCGCCGCCATTCTCGCCGAGGAGCTACCCCCAAGCGGGCTGGTGCTCGAAATCGCGGCGGGGACGGGCGAGCATGCGGTGCATTTCGCCCGCAGCTTCCCGGCGTTGCATTGGCAGCCGAGCGACCCCGATCCGACCGCGCTGGCGTCGATCGCGGCCTGGCGCGAGGAGAGCGGGCCGGGCAATCTGCTGGCACCGGTGCAGCTCGATGCCGCCGCCGCCGATTGGCCGGTGGGGCGGGCGGAGGCGGTCTATTGCTGCAACATGGTGCATATCAGCCCGCTCGCCGCGAGCGAGGGATTGGTGGCAGGCGCGTCGCGCGTGCTCGTCCTGGAGGCGCCGCTGATCCTGTACGGGCCGTGGTTGGAGGAAGACGTGGCGACCGCGCCGTCAAACCTCGCCTTCGACGCCGATCTGAAGGCGCGCAATTCGGCGTGGGGGCTTCGCGCGCTGGAATGGTTCGATGAGCTGGCGGCGCGGCACGGACTGTTGCGTACCCGCCGCGTGGCGATGCCCGCCAACAACCTTATGCTGGTCTACCGCAGGCCCGAATAGCGAAGCGCCCGCCGGATCGCTCCGACGGGCACCTTGCGACCCTGAGGGCAGGGATGGGAATTCAAATTTCTTCGTCGACCGTGTTCGCTGCCGAGTTGAGATCGTCACCGGCACCGCGAACGGTGTTGCAGGCCGCGACCGTGAACATCAGCGTAACTGCCGAGAAGGCGACCACCAGTTTGCGAGTCATAGATATTTGCTCCTGTCCAATCGCCCGACACAACGGGGGCGAGGGGTATAGGTGCTTAACCGCCGAGATGCCGTCAGGTTCCGGCCTGGCGCTGATCGACGAACCGGCGGCGCGCCAGGCGGTGTTCGCGCCAGGTGATGATGATCCCTGCCGCTACGATCAACGGCGCGCCGATCCACGTCCAAGGCCCGGGCAATTGCTGCCAGATCAGCCAGCCATACAGCGTTGCCCAGAACAGCGACGAGTAATCCATCACGATCACGCTCGCGACCTTGCCATAGCGCAGCGAGGCGGTGAGCAGGAACTGCCCGAGCGTGCCGGCCGCGCCGAGCGCGCCGAGCAACAGCCATTGTTCGGTGGTGTGCGCTTGCATCACGAATGGCAGGCCGAGCGCGCAGAGCGGGGCGGACACCATCGCGAACCAGAACACGATCGTCAGCGGCTGCTCGGTGCGCCCGAGATCGGCGATCTGGATCGAGATCAGCGCGATCATGAACGCCCCGCCGAGCGCCACCGCCGCACCCAGTGGCGGGATATGCCCGCTGCCCGGCTGCGCGATCACCAGAATGCCCGCAAACCCCAGCAGCACCGCCGACCAGCGCCACGCGCCGATCCTGTCCTTGAGCAGCAGCATCGACAGGATTACGGCCCAGATCGGTGCAGTGAAGCCCATGGTGGTCGCCTCGGCCAGCGGCAGCAGGATCACCCCGCCGAAATTGAGGATCATCCCGGTCAGGCCATAGATCCCGCGCAGCGCGTGCGCGCGCGGGCGGGTGGTGCGCAGCGAGGCGAGCGAGCGGGTGCTGATCCACACCCAGGCGACCACCATCGGGATCGCCAGCGCCTGGCGCCAGAACAGGATCTCGACCAGATGCACCCCGCTCTCGGCGAGATATTTGATGATCGCCGACATCGTCGCCAGCGCCCCGATCGCGCCGAGGCGGATCAACAGCGCCAGCATCGGGCGGGGCTCGGCGGTGGCGGCGGTCATATGAGGTGGGCTTTAGGCGGCTGGCAGGGGCGATCAAGTGTTGCCCGCGTGGGCGGGTGGCACCATATCGGCGCCGCCGATGCGCCTGCCCGATTTCCTCCTGTTCGCGAGCGACGCGACCCTGTTCGCACTCGCCGCCGCCGGCTTGCTGGCGTTGTCGGTGCTGGCCGCTTGCGGCGAGCGCAGACGCAAGCGGCGGCGCAGCATCGACGCGGTCGGGCTGATGCCGTGGCGCGATGTCGGTGTGCTCAGCCTTTTTGCCGGGCTGGTGTTGCTGGCGATGGCGGTGATGGGCTGGCTGAAGGGTTAGACTGAACCTACAGGCACGCCTCGAGATAGGCCTGGTCGAACCCGAACTGCCGCGCCTTTTCCAGCGTGTAGGGGCGCAGGCCCGAGCTGCGGTATTCGCCCAAAATCTTGCCGTCGTCGCTCTCGTCGAGATATTCGAAGGCGAACAATTCCTGCGTCACGATCACGTCGCCCTCCATCCCGATAACTTCGGTGATGTTGGTCGTCCGGCGCGAGCCGTCGCGCAGACGCTTGACCTGCACCACCAGGTCGACCGATTCGGCGATCTGGCGGCTGATCGCCTCCTTGGGGATCTTGATGTCGCCCATCAGGATCATGTTCTCCATCCGCCCGAGGCATTCGCGCGGGGAGTTGGCGTGGAGCGTGCACATCGAGCCGTCGTGGCCGGTGTTCATCGCCGCAAGCAGATCGAAGCACTCGGCGCCACGGATTTCGCCTAGGATGATCCGGTCGGGCCGCATACGCAGCGCATTCTTGACCAGATCGCCGATGGTGATCGCGCCTTGCCCTTCGAGGTTCGGCGGGCGCGTTTCGAGCGGCAGCCAGTGCGGCTGTTGCAGCCTTAATTCGGCCGCGTCCTCGATCGTCAGCACACGCTCGCCCGGGTCGATCATCTTCGACAGGGCATTGAGCATGGTCGTCTTGCCCGAGCCTGTGCCGCCCGAGATGACCACGTTCATCCGGCAGGCCCCGGCAATCTTGAGCACGGTGCACATCTTGTCGCTCATCGAACCGAAGTTCTTGAGCATGTCGAGCGTGATCGGCTTCTCGGAGAACTTGCGGATCGAGATCGCGGTGCCGCGCAAGCTCAGCGGCGGCACGATCACGTTGACGCGGCTGCCGTCCTTGAGCCGGGCGTCGGCCAGCGGGCTGGTCTGGTCGACGCGGCGGCCGACCTGGTTGACGATCCGCTGGGCGATCTGGAACAGGTGCGATTCGTCGCGGAACTTGATCGGGGCGAGCACCAGCTTGCCCTTTTTCTCGATATAGGTCTGGTCCGGCCCGTTGACCATGATGTCGGAGATGTCGGGGTCGTTGAGCAGTTCCTCGAGCGGACCGAAGCCGAGCAACTCGTCGATCAGCACCTTCTCGAGCGCGAATTGCTCGCGCCGGTTGAGCGTGATTTTGAGCTCGGCGAGCACCTCCATGATGATCGGGCGGAATTCCTCGGACAATTCCTCCTTGGTCAGCGTCGCCGCCGCCTCGGGATCGACCCGTTCGAGCAGGCGCGGGAGCACCTGTTCCTTGATCTTGTGGACGCTGGCCTCGAACCCGGTCGCCTCGGTAGGCGCCTCGTTGATCGAATTGGCGCGCTCGGACAGCCGGCTCATCGCGTCGTCGTTGCGGTTGTTGCCGGGGCCGTGATCGAGCGGCGCGCCTTCGGACGGGACGGGCGGGAACTGGTCGCCTGACCCGGAAATGCGCGCACCTTCGCCACCCTGAACCATCGGCCCGCGCATCGGCTTGGCCACACCAAAGCTCGCCCGCGCGCCCGGCGTGATCCCGCCGGATCCGTTCTTGCGTCCGAAAGCGCTCATCAGTTTCCTCGTTACCCCGTGCTGCGACGCCGGTCATGTCCTAGGGCTGTGCACTCGTATATCCGGACTTGGTAAAGATTTTGCCAAGCCCGGCTTAACCAACCTAGGTGCGGTCGAACCAGTAGAGCGTGCGGGTGGGCAAGACATCGACCGACTTGACGATCCGGGCGCGCTGGGAAAGCAGCGCGGCGAAGCTGGCGTTGTCGTAGTCGGGAAAGATGTCGGGCCGTTGCGACAGCAGCACCTGGACCATCGGATCCGACTTGTGCGGGAACTCGACCACGCCCCGGGGGGCAAGCTGCAGCAGCCAGTCGATCACCATGTCGAGCGGCACGTTGCGCCCGATCGCGATATGATGGACGAAAGCCAGCGCGAGCAGAGCATCGGCTTTGCCGCGGCCAGCAAGTCCCATCCTTTCGGCTTGGCCCCACCCCTGCGCGGGGCTCGGGTTGGCGGCATCGAGCCACAGGGGCAGCAGATTGAGCCCCTCTGCGGACGCCCGGCGATGGGCGATCTCTAGCGCGCCGTGATCGAAGTCGAACCCGATCACCTTGCTTGCGCCTGCTTCCAGTGCCGATTTTGAATAGTCGCCACTGTTGCAACCGATATCGTAGAGCAACTCGGGCGCTACCGACGCCACCATTTCTTTGACGAACGCGTGCTTTGCCTGCGCCTCGGGGGCGGCGTAGCTGGTGTTGGTGGCATAATCGCCCCACACCGTGCGGTGCGAGGGCACCTTGAGCTTGGCAATGGCGCTACGCAAACCGCGCAGCATGGCTTCGAAGCTGGTGCGCGGCAATTTCGCGTCGCGGTAAGCAACTGATCCCTTTGTTGCGTTGACCGACCTGGTTTGCATTGCCGCCTGGGCGATCACGTGCGTGAGAATGGTCCAGTTCAACCGCTTGCGCATCGGGATGAGCCGCGCGAGGTCCTCGGGCGCGATCCCCTCGAGCGATCCGCGGAACCAATGGTTGGGGGAGAGATCGAGCACCGACCACATCAGCAGCGGGTTGAGAAACTGCATGCAGAACTGCCGGTGCCCGGCCCAGATTTCGCCTTCGACATAGGGCCGGATCGACAGATGATCGATGAACACCGGGCGCACGCCATCGAACTGGACGTTGTAAGCGGTGGCGTCGCTCAGGGTAAAACCCTGGCCGAGCAGTTCCAGATGGAGGTCGAGATGGGCGAGCGCGGCGGCCTTGTGCAGGCTGAAGCTCCACTCATAGGGGTAGGAGATAAAGGGAATGCTCGGATGCGATAGCAGCACGTTCGCCCGCTCCAGCCCCAGAGCCGGGGCCTGATCGGTCACATCCGCGAAATCGACCAGCTTGCCTTGGTCTGCAAGCCTGCGAAGTATCCCCGATTGGCTGGCGCGCGCGAAATTGTCCGCCGCCGCGTCCATGACCGCGCGGAACACGGTTTCTCCGGCGTGAAAGATCCGGCCGCCGGGATCGCGGAACGATCCTGGTTCGACCACGGCTGCGGTGGTCAATTGTCGTCGGCCGACTTGTCACGCGAAAACAGCGCTTTGACCTTGTAAAGCGATGTGCGGAAGAACAGCGTCGCCCCCGCCACCGCACCGATTGCGGCCTGCAGAAGGATGCTACCGGTGGCCGGATCGAGATAGGCATGGGCCGGTGCAGACAGGCTCAGCATGGCGGTGAAGCCGGCGAGTGAGATCATGGTTTTTGTCTGCATCGGTCTTCTCCTGACGCGTCGGCCAACTGGGTTATGGATGTCGGCGGTTTTGCCTAACATCTGGTAAATCACTGGCCTAAATCGGGGAGATTTCGCCATTTGCTGGCGAACGGCGGATCGCTGGCGTTGACGTCGTCGCGCGCGGACGTTGGCTTTGGACTGCGTCGGAATTGGATACGTTCACCTGTTCCAGGTGAAAGGAATGTGCGGGCTTGCGCCGATCTTTGCGATTGCAATGCCACCGGCTGCCATTCACACGCAGCAGCCTTTCCTCCACGGCACTTGCGGAGTTTCAACCCCTTGGACAACGACCGCGCCGGCCTGCTCTACGCCCTCGGAGGTTTCATCACCCTCTCGATCGGCGATGCGGTCATCAAAGGGATGGCCGGGCTGTGGCCGCCCACCGCGATGGCGGCGACGCGTTATGTGTTCGCGGGGATTGCGCTGTCCGCGATCCTCGCCGCGCGCGAGGGGCGGGGGGCCCTGTGGCCGATGCCGCGCGCCGGGCTGCAATGGTGGCGCGGGCTGGGCGTGTCGGTGTCGACCGTGGCGATCTTCACCGCGCTGTGGCTGATGCCGCTGGCCGATGCCATCGTGATCACCTTCATGCAGCCGATGCTGACCGCGCTGCTCGCGGTGCCGCTGCTGGGCGAGCGGTTGCGCAAGACCGCGCTGTTGGCGACGTTGCTGGCCTTTGCCGGGGTGGTGATCGTGCTGCGACCCAATTTCGCCGAGGTCGGGCTGGCCGCGTTGCTGCCGCTGGTTTCGGCGCTGGGCCTGTCGGTGCTGATGATCGCCAACCGCGCCAGCGCGGGGGCGGGCAGCGCTCTGGCGATGCAGGCCTATATCGCGATGACCGCAGCAGTGCTGCTGCTGCTCGCAACGCTGGTCGGGCACCTGAGCGGTGTCGAGCGGTTTGCGCTCCACTGGCCACAATGGCACGTGCTGGCGCGGTGCGCCTTTATTGCCGTCACCGCGAGCGTGGCCCACTGGCTGATCTATATGGGCACGATGCGCGCGGGCGCGGCCACCGTCGCGCCGATGACCTATGGCCAATTGCTGGGCGCGGTGGTGTTCGGCTGGCTGTTCTTCGACGAGGTGCCCGATGCCATCAGCATGCTGGGCGCGGCGATCATCGTGCTGGCGGGGTTGTGGTTGTGGTATCTGGGGCGGCCGAAAGCTGCGGCGAGGGTGCCGACGGACGCAACACGACCGCCGGGTTGAACGCCGGCAAAGGTTGCGGTTCGCCCGGAAGTGCGGGGTTGCTGCCCATGATCAGAATGCGGGGCGGTTTTGCGGCCGGACGCGGCGCGGCCGAAAAATCCCGGTCGCGAAAATCTGCCAACAGTTCGTCAAGGGCAAAGACGCCGGGAACTTCGCCCGCCGCTTCACCCGGCACGCGGATGGCGAAGAACGCGGAGTGCAGCATCAGCAGCTCGTGATCTGACAGGTCGATCCCGCCGACATATGGCAGCGCGGGGGCGACGCGCGACCCGTGGTCGCCGTGGAGCAGAACGATGGCCTCACGTCCAGCAGGGGTCTGGTCGAGCGCTGCGAACGCTCGACCGAGCGCTCGCTGGAGGCAGCGCACCTGATCGATATAGGCCGCTTCACGATCGGCGACGGAGGCAGGGCCGTGCTCGTTGCGCCATTCCGCCTCCGGTTTGACGCTGCAATCGGGATTAAAGCCGAACGGGCTGTGCGGCAGCAGGATGTGCGCGAAACGGACTTCGCCGGGTTGCAGGTCGGCAAGGTCCTCTGTGAAACGATTCAAATTCCGCAACGCCGTTAGGTGGCTGACTTGACCGCGATTGAACGACCACCGTTCCGACGTGCCAAACCATTGATCCACGCCCAGCTGGATCGCCGACACCACACGGCTGGGCATGTGCGTGAGCCGAAGGAGCGTAAATCCGAAAACGGTCGCTCGATCGACCACGCCAAGATTGGTCCCGAGCATGGACGTGAGTTCCGAGCTCTGGGAATTGCGGCATTCGGTCATTTTCTGGTGAACGCAAAGGTCGAAGTAGTTCGGCAGCGCAGCGCTGACACGGTAGCCACCTCGATCGAGATCGGCGAAGTAGGGCAGCGCTTGAGGGACCGTGTATTCGGAACTCCTGGAATCGAACGTGGGCCGCACCTCCCCATAGGTAAATATCTGCGGCAGAGAGTTCATGGTCATGGCGTGGCGGCTGTAGGCGCCCGGATAAAGCTGGAATCCCTGAGTGGTAAAGAACGCGACCTGTTCTGCGCGGACATCGCGGTAAGCCGGGCTGAGCGCCATGCCATCGAGGCCAAGATAAGAATCAAGCAGGAGGTGAACGATGGCCGGGCGATTGCTGCTCACACCGCCTGCGACCTGGAGATTGCGGGCCTCGTTGTCAGGTTTGGCAACATCGCCAAGGCCAGTGGTCAACCCGATGATCTGGAACAACAGCACCGAGGTGAAGGCGGCAAGGGTCAGCTTGAGCAGCGCGTTCTCGGCCAAGAAGGCGATGACCGCCAAGCCCGCCCAGGCGGCATAGAACCAGGTCCTGTCGATGGATGCGTTGAGGTCGACCATGATCGCCAGAAACAGCGCGGTGAACAGGAACGACAGCCGTGGCCGCGCGATGTGTTGAACAGCGCCGAGCACCCCTCCCAACAGCCCCAGGCCAAACAGCGTCAGCCCGACCTCCGCACTGAAAAGCGGGTAGTCGTTGAAATTGAGCAGGTTGAGGAAGCTGGTCCACAGGGCGACGGTCCAGACGGTGAAATCAAGCCAGCGATTGGATCTGGCGCCGGCGGTTGCTTGCATGGCTTGCCTTGTCGGTTCGATGTGGTGACGTATTTTCTGGTTGTGCTTGAGCGGCATTAATTGTCCGAGAACATGGCGGGGGCCGCAATTGCCTGGCTGCCGGGCGGCAGTCCGGAAGTTTGTCGGCCAAGCAGCGGATCGTCCTGCCGCGCCCACGCGGTTATGACGCGGCTCGAAACCAGCACATGCGCGATGGGCTGATAATCGCGGTTGGCGGTCAAAGTTATCAGTTCGAGCGCATCTGGATTTTGCGGGGTCACGCTGCTGCTGGCGGTGACGATCACCCCCGGGTGGTTCGCGAGGATGCGGGCGATCTCGCCCACTTGCGACACGCCGATGGCATCGGTCTCGAGCGCATTGTTGAAATGGTCGGGGTAGACGATCCGGCTCGGCACACAGCCGCCGGTCAGGCGATAGAGCGCGGTCGGCCCGTCGAACACGAACAGGCAGTTCTCCTGCGCGTCGACATGTGGGGCGATGGCCGCTGCGAACGCCGCGATATCACGGCGCTCGGCGGCCTCGCGGGGATAGCGGGCGGGAAGGTTGAGCATGTTGATCGTGAACGCCAGCAGCAGCAGCGGCGGCCCCAGCCCGATCAGCGAAGCGCGCGCGTAGAACGGCGTGGCCAGCAGCGCGATGCACGGTGCGAGCGCGGCGAAGTAGTAGGGATAGATCGTTTTCGGCAGCAGCACCGTGGCGAGCACCGACAGCGACCACAGGGCGAAATAGAGATAGCGCGGCCCGTCGCGCGGGGGCGCTACGCGCAGGCTGTAATACAGCGCGCCCAGCAGCGGCAACAGCAGCGGCACGGTCCAGAGCAGCAGGCTTGGGTGGAAGCGGCTCTCATGCCCACCTGCGCGCGCAAAGGAGGAGGTGATGTTGGCGAACCAGAACGCGTCCCACCCGCCGATCGCGAGATAGAACAGCCCGACCAGAGCCGTGGGCGCGAGGCCGAGCGCGGCGTAGATCAGCGCGCGCCTGATCAACAGCGCCAAGCTCGCGCCGGTGCGCCACTGGCCGTAGAGCACCCACAGCCCGAGAAACAGGCATTGCGGCAGGACGGTGTACTTGATCTGCAGCGCCAAACCGCACAGCGCCATCGACGCGAGGGCGCGGCGCGGGGCATCGGGGCGGTGCCAGTCGCGCACCAGCGCCAGCGCGACCAGCATCATCGGCACGAAGAACGCCTCGCTTTGGCCTGACGGTCCGCCATAGGCCACCATCAGCACGACGTAGAAGGCGCCGGCGATCGCGGCCCCGGTCCGGTCCGCCAATGGTCGCGCGAGGTGACAAGTCAGCAGGGCGCCGCCCAGCGTGAACAGCATTGCCAGCGCCTGATAGGCCATCGCCGAGGGACCGCCGATGGCGTGGGCAATCGCGAACAGGGCGAAAAGGCCGAACGGCTTGCGGTCGAACCAGTCGACGAACGGCAATTCGCCGTGCAGCATCCGCCAGCCGATGAAGGAATAAAGCTGGTCGTCGAAATCGGACACCGGATTGCCGAACGCGGCCCCGCGCATCAGCAAGACCAGCACTGCGAGCCCCAGCACCACCGGCCAGTCGATGCGCCGGGACAGGGCGGGGCGGCCCATACCCCGCAGGGACGTAGTCAAAGCACTCGATGCCATTTCTCTTCCCGTCGCGGCGATCCTGCCGCTCCATGCTGCACACGTGGTTAAAAACGGGTTAGGAGTTGGTCGAAGTGTGCGTGACGCTGCAGGACGCATCCTGCCAACTCTGGGTAATCTCCCCTTAACCACGGTGAACTACGCAATACCCCGCGGGGCCGGGCGCTTGGAGCCAGGTTGGCGGCCGGGAGCAGCAAATGATATCAACCACGACCCTGGCGCGCGAATTTCCATGGCGCTGGATCATGTGGTGGCTGCTGTTGCCCAACCTGACGTTCATGCTCATGTGGGGGGTAGGCGGTCCGCCGATGACGCCGATCATCGCGCGTGGGGCCATCGCCTCCTTGGTCATTGCACAACTCCCTTGGCGAACGCCGAAGCGGATTGCCTTGGCCGGAATGATGCTTTGGGCGCTGTACTATTACGTTTGCGCGATGTTCAACATCCCGCCGTCGCAGCTGGATTTCGTGCTGCCGTTTCTTCGCGAAGTACGTCCGTTGCGGTCGCCCGAATATCTAATCGCAGCAATCCTCTTTGCAGCGAGCCTGTTCCTGGTCTTGCGGTTCGCCCCGCGTGTGCCGCGCTTCCCAAGCATCTTGTCGTATGGATTTGCCATGCTCGCGATCATGGGTCTGCTCGCAGCCGATGTCGCCGCTACCAGATCGACGCGTGGTTCGTACCGGGCCGCGCCGCCTGAAGGCACGCAATTCACGTCGGCCGTGCAGCAGGCGGGCCTAGAAATGCCGAGAGAGGGTAACCGCCACCTCGTGATCGTGGTGGTGGAGGCTTTGGGTGTTCCTAGCGGACATCCCGAACAGCAACTGTTCAACGACGCTTGGAACCGCGTTCATTGGAGCGCGCGGTATCAGGTGAGATCCGGCAGGATACCGTTCTTCGGCTCGACCACCAGTGGTGAGCTGCGCGAGTTGTGCGGTCGGTTCGACAGCTACACCCGGGCGGCCGCCTTTGGTACCGAGTGCCTGCCCGCCCGTTATCGCCAGCAGGGATACCAGACTTCCGCCATCCATGGCTTTACGCCGGCCCTGTTCAACCGAGATGACTGGTATGGCGATATCGGCTTTTCGGACGCGATGTTTCGCGATGACCTGATGGATCGTGGGTTGTCGCATTGCATCGGGGTTTTCGCCGGAGCCTGCGATCGCGAAGTCCCAGCGCTGATCGCCGCGCGCCTCAAGTCGGCCACGCGCCCGCAACTGGTGTATTTCCTCACCCTCAACACGCATCTACCGATCATGGCCGACGAAGGACTGCGGACCACAGAGTGCGAATTGGGCGGGAGCGGATGGTCGGCGCTCTATCCGCAGGTCTGCCGGCTGTACCTGATGCACCAGCACCTCGCGGACGAGATC
>Ga0247806_10000971_pt1 | contig 15086 bp, 11 predicted proteins | sample UWRJL059202B1_FD_179935 | JGI IMG/M metagenome (GOLD analysis project Ga0247806, IMG submission 179935) | Plant litter microbial communities from Arlington Agricultural Research Station in Wisconsin, United States - UWRJ-L059-202B-1 | ecosystem: Environmental > Terrestrial > Plant litter >... | reverse complement strand
TACCTAAATCAATTTACTAATGGCGCCCATGGCCCTGAGTTCATGGCTTCTAGAGATTATGTTGTTACTGGCTTCGGAATGGGATTTATTGTTCCACCAACAAGCGGAACCAATATTTCTGGGACTATTTATGTTAGATCGACAACGAATGTTAAGACAGATATAGTAAATTTTGTATATAGGACTGGATTAGCTTTCTTAAATACAGGAGGACTAACAGCTAACCTATTTAGATTAAGTAGGATGGGAGTGGAATGGAGTGGAGGAGCAGGAACTAATGCTAGTGGATTAACATTAGGAATATTTGGTTACGGATACAGTTAAAATGCCTTTAGATTTTCAATATTATTTAAACGAACAGTATATTGGTAAAATGTGCTATGACCTAAATGGTTCTAGCCCTACTCCAGACTCAAATACTTTATATAGTGGCGCTGGAAATTTTTATTCTTTTGAAGGACACTACGGAAGTTGTGCTACATTCAGAAGCGGAAGACAAATAGGATGGAATTTCACTGGAGTAGCTTATAATAGTTATAGTGGAAGTTTATATAATGCTTACTCTGGAGTAAGAGCTGGCTCAATACAATATAGTTCCATTGGAATGACAGGAAAGGGAACTGTAAATTCTACAGGAGGTCACGTAGATTTACTTGAAGGTTCTGGTCAATTTGACTTTGATAGCAAAACCGTAAGTAGTATATTAATAAACCAAGGAAGATTGTATGGCCTAGGTTATACCGGAGATTACTTAGAAAGTCAATATGTAAACGTAACTGGAGATAATCTATTTTACGTAGATGGTTCTTTCAGGTTATTTCCAGATAACCAATTTAAAATTAATGATTTTAACGGAGTAGTTAGTATTACTACTAATCAAACGAGAATTTCTTATACCCATACAGGACAAGGAGAAGGCTATGTAAATGGTCCGCATGAAGTCTCTTTTAGTGGAATAGAAAAATTGTCGTTTGAAGGAGAAAATTTAACTACATTTACCGGAAACTATTATGGTTTATTTGATGGTTATAAGGAATACGTTTGCGACTATAGAACTCCAACAGTTAATAATGGAGAATGTCCTTCTTTCGCGCCTTTTATAAATAGTTGCGCTAATAGTGGAGAGCTAGACGTTAGAATTATAAGTCCTCTAGATGGAGGAATCTATAATCTAATTTATAACAATGGTTCTCCTACAATTGGAGTGAACGGATTAGGAAATGTATTCTATCCTCCAGTAGTTGTTCCTCCAACTAACCCTAGCGGTCACGAAGACGACCCCGAGAACGGAGATTATCAATGTCCTTACTTTGAAGGAACTTCACCTACTTGCACCGGGCAAACTGATGGCTCCATTGTATTCGTTTTAAAAAATACTAATCCAGAAAAATGTGGAATTTATCCTCCTTACAGTGGATATGTAAGTAGGTCTGAATTCATTGGGGAAGAAGGAGAAGTAGTCTATACAGGTATGTATCTACCGAATAGACTAGAGATAGGTGGATTAAGTGAGGGTATCTATACATTAAACCTAAGTGGACAAAGTGGATTCATGCAAGTTGTTGCAACTCTAGAAGCTCAAGGAACAAGCGATATCAAATATGTAGTTTTACAAAGACCTACTACTTGCCATAGTAACGACGGTATAGTAAAGTTTAGCTGGAGCGGACATAACGGAAATAAAATAAGTTATAATATTGCTAACACCAATTATACTGGCAAGTCAAGCAGTGGATTTTTGGCTACCGGACTATCTGCTGGAGAATACGATGTAGCATTTATCGAAAATGCTTATTGCAACAATATAACTAGCTTTAATATTCCACAGAGTGACCCCTTAAGAATCATTCAGCAATCTTCAATTGGCGTTACCTGCACTGGAAATTCTTCTGATGGAGTCTTATCAGTTTACGCAACTGGTGGGCACGGACCTTATACATATAAGTGGCTAACTAGTGGATACGCAGGAAGTGGACAGACATTGAGCGGAGTTCCTAAAGGACCTTATACTTTATCAGTTATTGACTCTAGTGGATGTGACGCAGTAAATACTTTTTACGTAGGAGAGCATAGTCAAAATTTATCAATATCTACTACGGTAACAGATGGAGAAGATTATATTTGTTGTCAAGAAAATAATAAAGAAAATCTTCCTAAGATGTTCGCTCAAGCTTACAATGGAGTTGCTCCTTATAAATATTATTGGAACACGACACCTGTAACAACTGGACAAAATCTAACTGGAATTTCTCCGGGAGAATATACTTGCACCGTAGTTGATGCTGCCGGATGTTCGGTATCTTCTTATCCTCAAAGGTTCGATTATAGCTCTACTTGCTATAATGTAAGATGGACAATGACCGATGGGATTAAAACTTTAGTTGAAGAATATAAAGCTTTACCTAGTCAGCTACCAGTTGAATTTCCGTTCGATATGCAGGTTCCTGGTGACTATTTAATTACCTTGTCTATAGCTAATTATTTAGGACAAGTAGGAATGGATTGCGCTTTAGTTCATGTAGTTCCGGGATATGAAACTCCTGGACCTAGCCCTTCTCCTAGTCCTTCACCTAGTCCGTCACCTTCTCCTAGTCCTTCCCCGTCGCCTAGCCCTTCTCCTAGTCCGTCGCCTAGTCCTAGCCCTTCTCCTAGTCCTTCCCCTTCCCCTAGCCCATCCCCTAGTCCTAGTCCCTCGCCGTCCCCTAGTCCTTCGCCTTCGCCTTCACCTAGTCCTTCACCTAGTCCCGGTGGTGGAGGAGGAGACGGAGGAGATGGAGAAGGGTCAAATGTCTGCTGTAAAGTTTTAAGTGCATCTTTAAATGATAAGACGTGTAAGATAATTTGTAACTCAGATTCTTCTTCCTGCGGTGGATATGATCCAGTATTTCCTATTTCTTTCTTAGAGTCTGGTAGCTGTAACCAAGATGGAGGTAGTCCTTGTAACGGTAAGAGAACTCCTGTAGCTGGTTCTTGCTGCATAGGGAGTAGAGTTAGTGATGATAATGGCCCTTATATGTGCTGGGAATGTGTGGAAGGAACTTCATGCGACGGGCCTACAGCTTGCGAAAGACTTAGAACTTCTCCTGACCAAGTTATAAAATGGAGTGAGGGTGGTTCTTGTGACAAAGCCTCCCCATCTTACTCTTGCGACCTTACTGGACTATGTTGTAGAAGTTCTGGTAACATTGGTAAGGCTTGTGAAAGCACCCCAGCTATTGAGTGTGATTGCAGAGCAGATGGTGATGTCTTTCTAGCAGGAGCAAAGACCTGTGAAAATCAAGGAGACTTTCACGAAGGAAAGTGGTGGTGTCAACTAAATGATGGAGTTTGCTGCTGTCCTTATTCTGACGAATGTGATAGTCAGTGCGCTGAGTGTGCTGAAAGAGATTACTTCGACTGCAAGGCTAAAAATATAGCCGCTCAGAGTCCTTGCGATGGGATTAGTGAAAGTTGTAATTGGACTTATATTCCACCAGACATGAATAGTGATCCTAACAGACCTACTTGCGCTTTATTATGCGAAGATAAAGTAGGGTGCAGGGGAGCTTGCTGCGAAGTTACAGGATGTAGTCTAAAAAGTCAGTTTGCTTGCGAAGAAGCTGGAGGAACATTCTATGGGAAAGAGTCAACTTGTGAAGATTCTAATGTTCAGGCAGATTGCTATAAAGACTGCTGTAATCCGTTTCCTTCTAATAGTCCCTCTTGTTTAGAAGACGTGCCTAGAGCGGAGTGCGATAGTGCCGGAGGAAATTGGGGAGGACATGACACTTGCGATTATTGCTTAAGGAGAGGAGCTTGTTGTAGAGGAAGTGGATGTTCCGCTTTAACTCCAGCTTATTGTAGTGAGCAAGGAGGAACTTATTACGGAGATAATGTCCCTTGCGATTTAGGATATATTCAAGAAGCGTGCTATAAGCAATGTTGTATTACTCAAGATAGTGCTAATCCTTGTGATGGAAGGTCTTGCAATTATAATGTTCCTTTCGATTCATGCGTAGCTCCTGAAGGTGGAGACGCGAACTGGAGTTCAAATGCTTGTTCTAATTGTAATACTTGCTGTTCTCATACTGAAACTTCGCGAGAATGCGGAGAAGAAGGTTGTTGTTGTCCATGCGGATGGGCTCCTGCTTACTATGGAGGACCTTGCGTAGAAATAGAAAGTCCACATCCGTCAGACGATCCATTTAGTAAATGCTATGTTCCTTTTTGCCCTTGTAGCGATGGTATGGAAACTGCCTGCGAGGCTTCTCCGAATTGTGCGAGTTGCTGTCCATGCGGATATATTCCTACTCTTTCTGGATGTGAGCTGGTTGGTTGTGAGGGGACATGCTTTAAATAAAGGCAATAAAAAACCCGGACTTTTTTAAGTCCGGGTTTTCTTTTTTTCTAGTTTACTTTAGTAAGACCTAACACTAAATCCTTCTTGAGTTTGAATAGCAAAACAAATCTTATCGTGACCGAATAACGCCTTCAATTTAGATAAAACTGGCGCTTCTACTTCTTGAACTACATCATTATACGTCATAGTAGTTCTGTTCATCTCTTCGCCTAAACCGCAAAAGCAATTTTGTGCTTTAACTTTCTGGGCAACGGGTTTAATAAAAGAAAATTCTGGAATTTGATCAAAAAATGTGTCATCTTCTTGATATTTTTTCACAAAATCTCTTACTGATAGGGGGTGGATTACTTCGCTCATATTATTTAGTTAATTTGTATAGGTGGTAGGATAAGAAGGCCGATAGGAACGCTCCAATTGGCGCAGATTTAAGCAAATCAAAGCTTAAAGTAGTTAGTGATAAGAGAAGCCAAAAAGCTAAGGCAACCCATATAGAAAAACATTTTGGACAAGTAACTAATCTAACTATAAAATTATTATAATTATCTGATATGTAATCAAGATATGAACTTGGCGATCCTTGAGACTTAATTTTGTTAAAGTTTTTTAAATGAGTTAGGAAACGATCCGCTTTAAATAAATTTAAATACTCTACAAAAAATTTAGCTCCATCGAACCAAACAAATAGAAAGTATGCAGCGGCTAACGAAGCAATAACTCCAGCCAAAGTTAAAGTTAGAAGTAAATTCACCATTTATATTAATATAAAGTTTTTATTGATATTTTCAATTTAGTATGTAGCTTTTCCTGTATTATCAACCCAGAATTCTTGAGCCGTCATATCTATGACAATATTTGATAGAGTGAAATTTCTCCTAGAATATAAGGGAACGTCTAAGATAACCGAAGCCTCTCTCCCAGTAATAGTATTATTTGAAATAGTATCGTATAGTCTAAAATTACCAATTTTTTGTAGCCCCACTCCAGTATAATATACGGAAGTAATAGTATCATTAATTGGACAAGCTCTTGTAGAACTAGTTAAGTTTTTAAACCTCATCTGGAAGTGAAAGAATGGGTAAAATATAGAAGAATTATCAGGAGTAGCAAAACTAGAATAATTAATTCCCGTTCCTATATTATAAACCAGTGGAGACCAAAGACCAGAGGGCTTCTTGTTTATTCCATATCCAGTTACTTCTCCCCATTTATTAGTTAGACACTCTCCGGACTTACCGAACTTATCGAAAGGTCTTTCTTCATTTAATTCTGGATAGTATCCTGATTGGTAAAATCTAGATAAGCCACTATAAGCTAAACCATCTAAATCCATTAAGGATAAAGTGAAATATGAAGTAGCCTTTTCAATAAATGGAGTTATTCCACAATCATATCCTAGCTCCACTATCTCAATAGGTTCTACTACAGCATATTGATCCCAAGTATTAAAATATGGACCCTTTAAACCAGTGAATGATTTTCCAGTTTCAAATATTCCAATTTCTTCTTCTGTTGGAGCCCAAGTAAAGTAATTATTCCTAGATAATAGGTCATTAAACTTTTGAATAGGATTGATCGGAACGCAAGTATTACGATTTTCGTTACCTTGTGCTTCTATGATAGGACAAATGCCGGGGATGTTTCTATTATAAGCGTCGGAGTTATCGCTACAATAATCTTGTAAATTTAAAGCCTTGCTCACTAAATCGGTAGCGAATAGATTAGTTGGGCTACCTCCATAACCACCAATAATACAATATTGGGTGGCGTCTAAGAACGGAGCATAACCAGGTAAAGGAAATGCGCTAGTGCATGTAATCGTGGAAGCGTTACTAGACCTAGTATAAGAGACGCTCATAGTCCATTTTTTAACGCACCAGAATGTTCTAGATAATTGGTCTAATTTAGCAGCATAAGGGTAGAAAGTACCGTCTCCTAAAACACCAGAGAATGTCTTCTGGTTAGTTAAGTCGTCGATTATTCCTGTTTTTACGGGTCCGCTAAAACCCCTAAAATTAAACAGTTCTTTATAGTCTTCTCCTACTCCAAAAGGGAAAGTCCCTATAGTTAGAGTGTCAGAACACCTTACTCCTGTATCTAAAATCATAATTACCTTTTGCCTAAAAAGGGTTACACCAAAATTTTACTGAGGTGTAAATTAAAGTAACCATTAAAACCTATGAAAAGATTCTTATTATTATCTATTATCGCAATTCTTGTAGGGGGATGCGAAACTACAAAGACTAATATCCAAGCTCCTTCAACAGCAAGTGTCGAAGCTAAAATCACTCGTGCTTCTGGTTCTGTCTCTGAAGCAGAGGCTTCTTCTAGGAAATCTAGCGAACATATTAAATCATTTAAAACTAGTGCTGAGAGAATCGAGTATAAAGCCACTAGAGCATTGGAGTTCCTATAATGATTAAAAATTTTATATTACCATTATTCATTGGAGCTACTTTAGCGTATTCCGCTCCAGTTAAAAAAGTTGAACCTACTCCTAAAACAGTGGTAGTTCAAGTTATCCCTGGAAGTAAGATTAGAAGCCCGGAGGACGACGCTAAATTAAAGGATTGGATCACAGGTATTCTTAAAGAAGCTCAACTAGCAGAAGAGAAAGCGAGTGAAGCGGAAAAAGAAGCCGCTAATAGTAGAGCCCACTTAGGCACCGCAATAGCTTCTTTAAAAGAGGCTATGCAGAATTCCTTTGATTTACAAAAAGCTATAGACGCGCAAACTAAATCTTTAAATCAAGCTATTGTAGAAAAAGAGAAGGCTCAAGCTCACGATGCAAAGACTACAAAACAAAATAATCTATTAAAAAATATATTAGGACTAGAAGCCGCAGTTATAGCTGTTTTAGCTTGTTTGTATTTTAAGGTCCCTAGCTTATCTTATCCTTGGGGAATAGTAGCTACAATAGGTGCGGCTCCCGGAGCTTTCTTTTTAATTAAATTATTGCTATAATATGGAACAATCTGAGAAAACTACAATTAAGGAGTCTAAAATTACGACTCCCGACAAACCGACTACTAGAGTAACTTATAAAAAGGGAAAAGCTCCTTGGCAAAGATTAGCTATTTCCTCTGTGGGTATTGCGATTATGGTTATGATTTGGCAGCTAGCCACATATAATTTATATTCACTACCGTCCACTAGTATTATAGCGTATAATAGTATTACTAATAATGTATTTTATTGTATTACTGCTTTAGTTGTTTTCTTCGTAACAGGTCAAGTGGTCTTTAACTGGAAGAATGAAACCGCTTCTACTGTAATTCAACAAGCTAGTGCGGCTTTAGAAAATAAAACTAATCACACTATTGAGGACAAGAATATAACTCAGAGTGTAAATATTACTGAATATATTAAAGAAGAAGGAGTGAATGCTCCTGAGACTAAGCCTTTTGGTAGTGTAGCAACGAATATGGAAGGAGAAGAGTAATGGTTAACGCCGATCTAAAAAATAAAATAAATAGAATGTTGAATGTGTTTGAAAATGACTCTGGTTCTCCAGAGACAGATTATACGACTATCTATTTATACCACGATGGAAACAACCAAAGAAGACAAGTAACTTTGGGAAGGGGATTCACTGACGACGGAGGTAATCTTAAAAGCGTAGTTACTAATTATATTTCTAAAGCTGGAAAATACTCAGATAATTTTAAGAAATATGTGGGCGCATTCGGTAAGGGAACTTTAGATGATAATAAAGAGTTTATGGCTCTCTTAGTTAAAGCGAGTAAAGAGGATCAGTTAATGAAAGACGCTCAAGACGAAACTTTCGACGCTAAATACTGGACTCCTGCCTTTAAGTTTTTCACAGATAATGGATTTAAAAAGCCATTAAGTATGGCTGTTATCATGGACTCATATCTACATAGCGGTAGCATTCTTTCGTTCTTAAGGAATAGATTCTCGGCTAGTGTCCCCGCTAAAGGCGGAGACGAGAAAGTTTGGATTGAAGAGTACGTTAGAGTTAGAAGACAATGGTTAGTTAGCAGAGGCAAGCCTTTGAGTAATACAATCTATAGAGCGGATTTTTTTATAGTTCAGATGAAAAAGGGAAATTGGGATTTTAATTGCCCATTGGTGGCAAATGATAGAAAGCTTTGCTAATATATGAAGAGATTTTCAGCTACAGAAATTTTACTTAATAACCAATTACTCACTGCTAGTGGAGGAATAATCTACCTTAACGGGGCAATCCCTTTGGGAGATGCTTACGTAAAAATTGACGACGATCAAACTATTTACGGAACTAAAAGTATAGTTGGTAACTTAAATTTTCCTGCTGGAACAGAATCTAAATTTCTTTTTGAAAGCACTGGAAATTATCTTGGATCTAATGGATCTTTTTCTCAAAATGGAGTAGAAATCTTTTCTCCATTCTCTAGAAGTGCTAATGGTAATGATAATCAAGACAGCATCCACTGGGGGTATAGAAGATTGTTCGGGGAATGGACAGCAAAAAATGGATTAAAAGTAGAGGGAACCTATGGAGTAAATGATGAAAATACGACTACTTATTTTGATGTCAGTCCAGCTTCCAGAAACATTACTATGGTTCTGCCTGAGTCCGATGGGGACGGGTCTCAAAGCGTATTAATTTTTGACGGTTCTTCTCAGCAATTTTTCACAAGATATAATGGATCGCTATCTATAGATTGGGGAACTAGAAGATTAGCAGATAACTCTTCTACTACTACTTTAGATTGGGGTAATAGATACCTATACGGTCAGTGGCAGATTACCGGAACTCCAACTTTAGCTGGAGATATAATCAATAAAGCATATCTAGATTCTAGACTAGCCTCCGCGTCTTATTCCGGGTTTGTTAGAACAACAGGCAATCAAACCATTTCTGGAAATAAAAGCTTTGTCGGAGTATTTTCTGTAAATGGAGAGATTCATTTAAGTAGAAGTGTAGGAAGCTCAATTCTTAGTATCTTTAATGATGGAGGTCTATACATATACGATGAAGCTGGAGTCCAAAGCTTTAATGGAGAAAGAAACCTATATGATGAAGCTGGAGAAATAGCTTTAAAGTGGTCGGATAAAATGCTTTATGGGAACTGGTCTATAGACGGAACTCCTAGTAGCCCAAACCATTTAATTAATAAGGCATTTTTTGATTCTAGAACTGGACTAATATTGAACTCTACTGTAGTGAGAACTACTGGAGCGCAAACAATTATTGGAGCTAAAACTTTTTCAGCTATAGCTACAGATAGATTAAATTTAGGTATTTTTTCTTATTTTAATCAAAGCGGGGATTTACGAAACTCAGGTAACTCTCTCTTAATGTCTCCGACTAATTACGCTTTGTATGGTGCTGCGGAAACACTAACATTAAATTGGAATAATAGGCAACTATCAGGAAATTGGTCAACTAATACTTCTCCTACTTTAGATAGCCACATTCTGAATAAGGGTTATTTAGATACCGAAAAATCTTACGGAGGTAGTTTGCTGGATGGTAATAAAATAGCAAAGTTTAGTAATAACGGAAAGCTAGATATAAAGGCTTGGCAAATTCCTGACTTATCTCATTCTATTGATAGTAAGATTTATGGTAAAAGCGGAACAACTGGAGAAAAGAATATATTTAGCACTAAGACGCACGGCACCTCTACATATATTAGAAATACTGGTTGCTGGGCATATGACATTGATCTTACTCCTATATCTGTTTGGAATTCTAATGGAGAAGATGTCAGAGCAGGAACTTTAATTAGCCCTAGGCACGTAATTCTAGCTAATCATTATAGTGTCCCTAACGGAACGACAATGCGTTGGGTGGATAGAAGTAATAACGTAGTTACAAGAACGGTAAGTAACCAAATTCAAATTGGTTCTTCTGATATTCAGATTTTATTATTAGACTCGGATGTTCCAAGTAATATTAGTTTTTGCAAAGTTGTAGACTCTTCTTTTTCTCAAAAATTTAAACTAAATGAAATTCCGTTACTATATACAGACCAAGAGGAAAAGGCATTAGTAGCCGAATCAAGCATTAATAGCGGAGAATCTTTCTCAATATATTCTGGAACCAAAAACTATCGTGGGAATTTTTACGAAACCGTTGTAGGAGGAGATTCGGGGAATCCTGTGGGATTTGTAGTAGGAAATGAAATTTATTTAGCGACAACTTTTTTCCACTCTGAAGATGGACCGAATTTCGGATATTATAATAGCTTAATTAATTCTGGAATGAATGCTCTCGGTGGCGGATATAGTGCTACACCGCCTCCTAAAGACCTTTATCCGATTTCACCGAACTTCCCATTAGATAAACTAGGAAGCGCAGCTTATAAAGCTTCTTCTTTTAATCCCACAAATGGACAAATTCCATTAGTTGATGCAAACGGAAAACTTAATATAGATATAATTCCTAGTGGAGTAGTATTTGTAACTGGTGGACTTTTTGACCCAACCATTGTAAGGACTACGGGAATTCAGAATATTTCAGGACAGAAGACCTTTAAGGAAAGTATTATAATTTCTAATGCGTCCGTATATGTTAATGGAGCTAATGGGAACGTGTCCTCTCCATCTACTTACTGTTCGTTTTATACAACGTATGGGGTCGGAGAGTCTGGACCTTACATTGGAATGTCGTCCTTAGATGGAGAAGGAGTTCCTGATGCGGGAGTGTTAGGAAAATATGTCTTTGATACTAAAACTATTCATTTGGATTGGTTAAACAGAACTCTTTCCGGAGTTTGGACTGCTACTTCATTAGTTCTTGGAACCCAAACTACCGCGACAGGAGCAAGTATTACTTTAAATTGGGCCTCAGGTAATGTCTTCGATAAACAACTTCACGCTAATACTACTTTTACATTTAGTAATGCTGTGAATGGTCAGACGATCACTCTAGTTCTTGAATCCACAGGTAACTTCACAAACACTTTCCCAACTGGAATGAAATGGGCCGGAGGTTTCCCTTATTTAGGAACAAGCGGATCAGTTTCTAGTCCAGCCTATGATATTTATACATTTATGAAAGTTAATGGAAATATTTTTGCTAGCTGTAGTCCTAACCACTTCTAATGAATAACTTTGGATCATTTAAATTTACCCCTTTATCTTTAAAGCCTATCGCTTGGTTTAACTCTGAAAGCGTTAAAGGGGTTGCTGATAACACTCTTTTCTCTCCTTGGAAAAATCAAGTGCCCGGACAACCGGATGCGGCTAATACTGCTGGAGCGGATTTCGGAACTTGGTGGAGAACTTATAACGACGATCCTGCCTTCACAGCTTTAGTTAATAATAGACCTACAGTTGGAATGTGGGATGTGGGAGGAGTAAATCCAGGAATCACGTTAGGAAGTAATTGGACTATATTCGTAGTTTCTAACGGCTTTTTAGAATTTAATAGAAGACTCATAAATGGATGGGACATTAATATGCTATTAGCTCCTAATAGAATAGGTAATGGAGCGTATGTAGAAGGTAGTGTTAGTCATGACTTCATGTGGAATAACAATAATGGCGCAAGTGGGGGAACTGCAATCGGATGTTTAAAAACAAGCGATTCAGGGAATATAGAATATTATCTTAATGGGTCAAATGCAACTAATTTCCAAGTAGCCAATCGCTCTATCGGAAGGATTACTTTTGGTAAAAATAATTATGCGGGAGAAGGCCCAGCCGCACTAACTCCCGAAATCATAATTTTCGACTATACCTTAACGATTGACCAGAAACAAATGGTTGAAAGATACTTAGCCAATAAGTACGCAATTAGACTTGGAGATATTGCCGCTTATTATCCTACAAGATGGTTCGTCGCAGATGATATTAACCAAGCAGATAACACTTCCATTTCAACGTGGCCGGATAGAAGTCGTCAGAAAATTGACGCCTTTCAAGCGACATCTTCTAAGCAGCCGACCCTCAAGAAAAATATATTAAATGGCCACTCTGTAGTAAGATTCGATGGCGGAGACTGTTTGACTGGAAGTGACGTGAACATGAAGTTTGGTGCGAGTGGCGATGGTAGTGGCGCGAGAGCTTGCTTTATTGTCTGTAAGGTAAATGCTAATGGCGTAACAGAATTAATGTTCGCTTACGGTTCAAGTGCCAGCTACCAAGGGTGGGCGATAGTGAAACTTAATAATAACCTTATTGGTGTTGGTCGTAATGGATATGACGCATTATCTAATAATACGGTAATAAACGGTCAGTATTATGTCGTAGGGGTAGTAGAAAGTGGAGACGTTTGCGACGTATATATAAATGGAGTTTATCAAGGTAGTTCATCCAGCACCTTAATGAATACTGTAAGTAGTGGTTCATTTGCCATTGGAAATTATATTCCTGGCGCTGGCGACTTGTACTATACTGGAGATATTGCTGAGATTGTTTATTTTAACAGGAATTTATCCAAGTATCAAGCTCTTAGAATCCAAGGTCATCTTCTTGAAAAATACGGTTTAATTAAGCAACTTGGACCTAATCTTTGGTTGGACGCCTCAGATATTATAGCGAACGAGGGAGATAAAATTTCAACTTGGACGGATAAGAGTGGAAATAATAATCACGCTACTCAATCTACCGTAGCATCACAACCAACTTACAGGAAGTCTGTTGCTAATGGAAAGCCAGCTTTATCTTTCGACGCTACTGACGATTGGTTGCAAGGAACTAATATGGGGACTCCTCAGCCTTTTACTGTATTTATGGTAGCAAATATTAAAAGCACTCCTGGAGTAGCTATTTTTGATAGCTCTAATAGAACGCTTATCGCTCCATTTATTTTTGGTCAAAATGCTTACTATTTATTTGCTGGAAATCAGTACGATAATCCGGCTCCCTTGTATGTAGCTAACAAGACAATTATCTTTAGTGCATTATTTAATGGAGCTTCTTCTACGTCTCAAAATAATAATAATGGTAAGATTACTGGAAATCCAGGAACGGAAAGTATCGGAACTTATGTTTTAGGCACTTGGTATGGTCAAACTGGAGGTTCTGATTGTGATATTGCGGAGGTATTAGTATTTCCAAGAGCTTTATCAGCGGAAGAATACGATAGAGTTCAAGGCTATCTTAATGGAAAATATCTTAATTATTCTCCTTATTAGTGTAAAGGATAAAGTATGACTAGAGAAGATTTTAAATATACGACTAAAATGGATAGGCTTTTCCCTGTTCATACCTCTTATGCCACCGAGCATGGGAAATACATTTCCGAGGCTTCTTTAAAAGAGCTAACAGCTTTAGGTGGATCAGCGGCAGACATTAAAAGTAACTACGACTTGCTTTATAATGTTTTTAACGCTGCGGTCATTAATAGGATTAACAAAAACGACGATGGCATTGACTCTTCAACTGCTGTAAGCATTTACAAACAGTTTATTCATAAGCCAGCTAATCTAGAGCATAAGAGAGACCTAATTGTAGGCCACATCGTTAACGCGGGATTTGCTGAGTATAAAACTAATAGGATTATGAGCGAGGAGGAAGCTTCTCAATCTAAAGACCCTTACTATTTAAGTTTAAGTGCCGTAGTTTATAAGTTAGTTGATGCAGAATTTTGCGACTTACTTATTGGCGCATCTGATGAAACTTCAGCGTCATATAATAGTATTTCTACTTCATGGGAAATTGGTTTCAATAGTTACCATATCGTTGTAGGACATAGAGACGTAGCTCAAGGCCAGTTAATTACTGATCCCGAGACTGTAGAGGCTTACTCACAATACTTAAGAGTTTATGGAGGGGAAGGTAAGCTTCCAAATGGCTCTCCTGTATATAGATTAATTACTGGTGAGGTTCTACCTTTGGGAATTGGATATACTAGCTCACCAGCAGCAGATGTATTAGGAGTTCTAGTATCAGAAAATGTTGCGATTAATATTAATGATGCTCCTGCAAGCGAAGAGGATAAAATTAAAAAGAACGCGGAGATTTTAGCTAAATTAGCGGAGATAGATGTAGAGGAAGCAGTAGAAAATTTAACAGCAGCTATAAATACATTCAATAGCGAAAAATTAGAAACTTCCGAGGTAGTTAAAAAATTAACTAATTTAACAACAGAAAGTGTAGAAAATCAAGAAAATAATAAAAATATTTCTTCACAAACAAATTCACACACTGTAAAAACAGATAGCATTATGAAAATCAACAGCATCAACGATATTACTGATGAAGTTTTGAAGGAAGTTAGCGCCGCTAACTGCCGTGAGTTTCTGGCCGACCAAATCGACAAAGTAAGCACCGAATATGCTGAAAAGTTAGAAGTTGCGAAGCAAGAAGCCGAACTCAAAAAGTCAGAAGCCGCACAGACTCAAGCGAGTCTCGACCAAGTTTCTCAAGAACTAACCGCTTTAAAGGAACAGCTAGAAGCAGAAAAGCAAGCCAGAGCATCCGAAAAAGCTCAAGCCGATTTTAATGATCGTATGTCCGATCTAGAAGCTCAATTCAATCTAACTCCTGAATTAAAGTCAGTAGTTGCTAAGGCCATTCGCGGCCAGGATGAAGCTACATTCGCTGCTTGGAAAAAGGATTTTGAAATCCTAGCAGCCGAAAAAAATAAATCATTTAAACCAGCAGTCGCTAGTGTCACAGAGGCAGTTGCCTCGGCGGAAGATGTTCTAGACAACGCTGGAGTAGTAACAAATCCTTCTATCGTTAATATCATCACCGACAGGGCTTCTGCAAAAGCCAAGTGGGCAGAGGCATTCAGGGTAGAGGATATTGTAATCGCAAACTAATAGATAAAATAAGATAAATATGAACT
>Ga0247806_10000970_pt1 | contig 15101 bp, 7 predicted proteins | sample UWRJL059202B1_FD_179935 | JGI IMG/M metagenome (GOLD analysis project Ga0247806, IMG submission 179935) | Plant litter microbial communities from Arlington Agricultural Research Station in Wisconsin, United States - UWRJ-L059-202B-1 | ecosystem: Environmental > Terrestrial > Plant litter >... | reverse complement strand
AATTGCCCACGCCGGCGCCGGTCAGCGCGGCGTTGATATTATACGATCCCGCCGCGGTCCGCGCGTCAAGCGGCGTCGTGCCGCCCATAAGCACCGCATTTGCCGTGACATTGTCGCCTGTGACGACGCCGTCGAGGACCGGCGCGGCGATGGTCGCGAGCGTGCCGTAGATCGAGGCGGCGTTTGTCGTGGTGTAGAATAGCGTCTTCGGGTCGATGATTGCCTGCCCGGCGCTGCTGTTGGCGAGTTCGAGAACGTAATTTCCGGCGGCGGCTCCGCCGAGTCCCGAGGCAAGCGTTGTATAGGTGCCGACGCCGGTCGTCGCGGTCAGCGCACTTGTCACGCCGTTGCGGCTTACCCCCGAAACCGCGAGCGAGACGTCGTCGTCGAACAGGACGCCCGTCAGGGCGAATGCCGCACTGCTCAGTGTCCCGTAGGTCGAGCTGGTCGACGTGCCCGCATAGGTCAGCGCCTTGGGATCGATCCGCAACGTCGCGCCGACCGTTCCTGCAAGATCGAGCGTGTAGTTGGCGGCCGCGGCGCCGGACAGGCCGGTGAGCGCAAAATCGCGCTGCCCGGCGGCCATGTTGGCGGCAAAGGCATAGCTTCCAGCACTGCCGCTCAGTGCTTGCGATCCGAGACCGTTGACGGTCGCGGTTAGGCCAACGGCGTCGCTTCCAACCAGGCCGCTCAATGTCGCCACACTGGCAGGCGATCCATAGGTATAGGCGCCGCCCGCCACGGTCACGGTCAAAGCCTTGGGCGTGACACGGAGCGTGTCGCTCACCGTACGAAGGTCGACGAAATATCCTGATACGCCGCTCGCAAAGCCGAAGCCTGGATTGGCGGTGGTCGTGACGGCATAGTCGCCGACACCCGCGCCGGCGGTGGGCCCGGTCGTGACGGTGGCCCCGCTCGCAAGGATCGAGTCCAGGGTGTCGGCGCCTTGCAGCGAACCGCGCACCAGATGGAGGCCGTCGAACGCGCCATATGCGTCGCCGTACACCGACGCATAATCCACGCCGGCGCCGTCCTTGCCGAGCGCCAGCCGCGTCGTGTCGCTCTGCGCGACGCCGCCACCTTCGCCACCTTCGCCACCTTCGCCACCTTCGCCACCTTCGCCACCTTCGCCGCCGGATGATCCACCACGAAGCACGCCGAAGCGCGTCAACACGCCGTTCTCGACGAAGCGGATGGCGGTATCGGGGCTGCTCGTGGTCAAGGACGACGTGGCTTCGCTGCGCCAATCGACCGTGCGACCGCTCAACGTCAGTCCGGCACTGGCCTGCACCTTGATGGCGCCGTTGATCGACAGCGCTTCGACGGCGGTGAGAAACGCAGGGTTGATGCCTGCATCGAAGTCGAACAGCGATATCGTCCCGCTGCCCGCATCGATCGAGATCGAGCGCCCCTCGATCGACGCGAGGCGCATGTCGCCGGCAAGCCCGTTTGTCACCCCGGCGCCGCTGCCGATCGTCAGGCTGACATTCCCGCCCGACTGACCGCTGGCCGTGCTGCCCGCGATCCGAGCGCTGAAGGCGGAGATTTCACCGGCGCCGACCTCCCGGTCCGCGTCGACCACGCCGTTGGCCAGGCTATCGTTTGCGACGACCGCGAGGTTGGCTTGGTTGAGCGTCAGATAGCCGGCAATGTTGACCGATCGCCCGGCGCTGAGCGACAGATCGCCAACGCCGTCGGCAAAACTCATGGCCAGATCGGCATTCCAGACAAGATCGTTGCTGGCGCGCAGGAAGACGTCCGTGCCGCCTTCCATCAACGCTTTGACGTCGGCCACGTTGAACGTGGCGTCGCTCCCCGGATTGTCGTCGTAGCCAACGTCGCCGGTGACCGGATCGGCCGGCAGCCCTGCAAACGAGTCGGCATTGTTGACGTAGATGTTCTTGGGATCGAGCAGAAGCAATCCGCCCTTGCCCACTGCCACCCGCGAAAGATCGGCGACCAGGCTGCCCTGGGACGACAATTCCACAGCCCCGCCAACCACGCCGCTCGCCTTGACGGTGCCCGCAAGGCGCGTCTGCAGGCTGCTCCACACGACGGCCGTGCCCGCTTGGAAGTCAGCCGACACGTCGATCGTGGTGCCGGCGTCGATCGTGGTCGTCCGCGCCGCCTGGAGGCTTCCAATCGGCCCGAAGCGGGTCGTATATTTGTCAGCCATCGCGGCGATAGTCGTCGAACTGGCATGACCGCCCTGAAACGCGCCGCCGACACGCACCAGCCCGCCGATGTCACTGCCAGTCGCAGCTATCGTTGCGCCCGCAAGGACCACATCTCCGCCGGAGATATCGACCCGGCCGCCGCGCACGCCCGAGGCATCGATTGTCCCCGACACGGCGACGGTCCCGCCGCTTCCGCCGTCAAGCACAACGGTGCCGCCCTGCTGGCTCACCGAAGTCGCGCGGACGATGCCCGACATGTTAATCGTCTGGCGAACGATCTCGCGCGCCGTGGCTGCGCGCATCACGACCATGCCGCCGCCGACATCGATGATCCCGCGTTGGTCGATCAACGGTCCGCCGTCGGCACCGTCAAGTTCGCTGGGAATGGCAACCTGCAGGAAGCCATCGCCATTGAGATCGAGCGTCGCCTGGCGTGCCGATCCGATCGCGACGCGCCCCAGCGGCGACACGATCGTGCCAAGGTTGGCGACGCGCGACCCCAGCAGCGCGACCGCACCCCCGGCAATGACCCCGCGATTGACAATCGATCCAGTGCCACCGCCCGCAAAGCGCAGGTTGCCAGCCATGAAATCATCGTCACCGATGTCGAGCGTCGACGCGACGAATCCGCCGCGCGCTTCGACCTTGCCTTGCTGGTCGACAATGATGCCATTGCGGTTGATCAGGAAGACTTGGCCGTTCGATGTGAGATTGCCCGCGATGTGCGAGACGTCATTGCCGGTGACGCGGTTCAGCAGGGCCGACTTGGCATCCGGTTGCACCACCTCGACACGGCCGCCGCCGCCGATGGAAAAGCTGTTCCAGTTGATAACCGCGCGTTCGCTCGACTGGTGGATCGCTATGCCCGAACCCTGCTGATCGATCGTTGCTGACCCAGCCCGAACACTTCCTCCCGATGGCAGTTCGACGGACTGCGCCAGGGCACTTTGTGCGCCGAATACCAGGATCGTGGACGCAAGGAGGCGGAGGCGCATCGCGCCAATGACGGAACGCATCAGAAGGAGACTCCATACAAGACCGACAAACGCTCATTCGAACCGGCTCCGCGATTGGCGCGTGCCTGCCCGAATTCGAGCGTCAGGGTGGGTGCCGCGCCGAACGGCAATGGCGTCGTCGCAAATCGAATTCCGACCCCGTAGGCAAAGGCCCGGCTGGGCAGGAACGGGTCGTCGATGACCGCATGCGGCAACCCGGCGGCGCCGAACAGATAGGGCTCGATCTGAAGCCTGGTCGTGGCAAAGTCGAACGCTTTGCGATGCGCAAGCTCGCCGCGAACCACCGCGCCCCCATCGGTGCTGAGCGCCCCGGCCGTCAATGGCGACAATCCATCAAGACCGCCAAGATCGAACAGCTCCGAACTCGGAAGGACCGTTCCAAACGAGGTCTGCGCGCGGGCAATGACGGTCAGCGTCGATTGCTGGCCGAAGGCCTGTTGCAGGACGGCCCGACCATCGACCTTCGTGAATTGCGGATCAGAGCCGCGCGACGACGCCGTTTCCGACCTGGCGATCGACGCCGGCGTCCGCGCATGGAACAGGCTGGTGCCTTGGGAAATCGTCGTTTCGGCGGCAATCGAGGCATTGCCCCACGCCGACCCGTTGTAGAATAGATTTCCGCGCACGACGCTCAGTCGATCCTTCGACAAGGTCAGGTCGAAAAAGGGCAGGCTTTGCGTTTCCGACACGACCTCAAGCGTTACGCGGCCGAGCAGCGCGCCCTTGGGCGTATACAGCAATGGATGCGCCAGGCTGAATGCACTGCGATACAAACGCCCGTCGCTGGCGAAGATCGGATTGGCCGAAATCGGATGCGTGTCGGACACCGTGAACTCGGGATTGAAGGTCAAGCCCGAAGCGGTGAGCGGGAGGATCGCTCCCACGCCGCCGACGCGCCGCGGCGCACTGCCGCGAAATGCACGATCGATGCGCGGGTCGCCCGACAGGAACAGATAGAATTGCTCGCCATAACCTAGCGCGGAATTGAGCTGCGCCTGTACGTTGAGGCCCCAGTCATCGAACGACGGACCCAGGCGATTGTCGCCGCCAATCGAGAGACCGGCCAGTTGATGACGGCCTTCGAGGACAAGTCGAGCGCCGCCGGCAGAATCACCGCGCGCCAAAGTCGATCGAATGGTCATCCCGGGGATCGCCGCCGCGCTGGTGAGGCGACGCTCCATCTCGGCGAGAGTCAGATGACGTTTGCCCACCACCGGCTGCAGCAACTGCAACACCGGCCGGCGAACGCGCGCCGGTAATCCCTGCGTGTCGATCTGCTCGACAAACCCGTCGACCACGCGAATGCGAAATACATCCATGTCGGCCAGGCGCTGCTGGACGATGACGACGCGCGCCAGGAAGTAGCCCGCGTCGCTATAGGCATTCTCCAACGCAGCCGCGCCACGATACAGGTCGGCAACCGTCACGAGCTTGTTTTCAAGCGGGCCCAGCAGGCGCCTCGACGTCGCCGCCAGCTCGGGGAATTCACCATCGACCTCGATCCGCGCGACGCGAACGTTGATCGTGTCCGCACCGGCCGGAACTTCGGCGGGGGTTGCCTCATCGAGATTGAGCGGCATCGGCAAAGTGGGCTCGGCGGGACGCAGCGAACGCGGCGTCACCTGGCTAGGGGCGATCGGGGTCGGGATCGTCGGGATCGTCTGGGCAGCGACGCCGACCGGCATCGCGAGGGCAAGTCCGGTCATTACCAAGACGGCGTGTCGCACACCACTCTCGTGCCGTCCCGTGAAACTACTCAAAAGCAACGCAAACTTGGACCGCACAGACTATACTCGCTTCGCGATAAGCGAGGCCCGACGATGCCGATAACGCTTTCAGGCGTCGCCCCGCAACGCCAACCCCTCGGTTAACATTCAGAAAGCAGCGATTACCAGCACTTGGTCGACAAGATGTAGGTCAACGACCTACACACGAACCGGCGGCGCGGAATATTGCTCCGGTGAAGCTGGCTGGGGGTGGGCGTATCGTGTCGATTTTTCGAGTGGTGATCGTCGACGATCATCCGATCGTCCTCACCGGTCTCACCCTGCTTTTTACGGGCAACGAAAGATTCACACTCGTCGGCGAAGCAAATTCACCCCGGGCCGCCTGCCTTATCGCCGAACGGTTGCAACCCGACGCCATCATCACCGACCTCGTGATGGGCGAGGGCGACGGCATCGCGATGATCGAAGACATGCGAGCGATGCTCCCATCGGCGCGGATCGTCGTTTATTCCAGTCGCGACGAGGCGGTATGGGCACCGCGGGCGATCGAGGCGGGTGCGCATGGCTATGTCGCAAAGTCCGAGCCGCTCGACGCGGTGGCGGTAGCGCTTGAGCGGGTGATGACGGGCCGAATCCATGTCAGCGAGCACGTCCAGCAGATGCTGATCGGCGACTTGGCGCAGCGCTATCGCAGGGCCGATGGCGGCGATCTCTCGGCGCGCGAAGCACAGGTGCTCGACATGATCGGCAAGGGGGCGACGCTGCAATCGCTCGCCACCCAGCTCGGCCTGAGCGTGAAGACCGTTGGCACCTATCGCGAGCGGCTCAAGATCAAGCTCGGGCTGGACAACGTCCGGATGCTTGAACGCTACGCCAACGACCATGCCGCGAGGCGGGCCGAATGATCGGCAAGCGCCTGCTTGCGCGGTGGGATGTTGGACCAGAGGAACAGGCTGGGCTGACGTTTGGCCAAGTCCTCACGCTGGTCAATTTGCGCCGCATAGAGATCGCCTGCCTGCTCGGAATTTTCACACGCCTAGCGGAGCTTGCGACCGGGTATAAGCCGGTCGTGACGCCCTTCGAGATTCCGATAATGCTGGTGGTCATGATCGGGTCGCTGGCCGTTCGTCGCATGTCCAATCAACAAGTCGCCCGCGTGGCGATCGTCGCGACCATCATTAGCGCGTTGCTGATGTCGCAATGGAGTGTTGCGGTGCTCGGCGAAAAGGGGCGTGTCACCAGCGGCTATCCGATGATGCTGCTGTCGCTCACGCTGTTGTTCGTCGTTCCTCCGCGCTTCGTCGTTGCTCCTCTCGCGGCGCTTCTCATTCTCTATGCGTGGATCGTGCTCGGCACCGAGACGACCAACGCCGAGCAGATCATCGCCATCCTCAATGCGGCGCTAGTCACCGTCATTTGTATCGTCGCGGCCGCGCTGATCCATTCCGGCCGTCGCCGCGATTATAATCAGAAGCGCGAAATCCGGCTCCAGAACGCGCGCCTCGTCGAACGCAATGTGGAGATGGATTCGCTCATGGCGATCACCGCGCACGACCTCCGCAGTCCGCTGTACGGATTGCGCAACCTGATCGACCTTGCCATTCGCCGCGCACCGCAGGAGCCGGGCCTGCCGCTGGTCGTGCTCGATCAGGCCATGACCAGCCTCGATGCGATGCTGTCGCTGGCGACCCGCATGCTCGATGCTCATTCTGCTGAGCATCAGCTGCTCGATGGGCTTTCGAGCGAAGACGTGCGTGGGCATGTCCTCGCTGCCGCAGAACGCATCGAGCCCCGTGCTCAGGCGGAAGATATCGTGGTCGAAGTCGACCTTCCCGACCACCCCTTGGCCGCGACACTGAATGCGGGCGCTCTGGCCCAGATCCTCGACAATCTGCTCAGCAACGGCGTGCGCTATACTCCGACGGGACGCGTGCTCGCCATAAAGGCAGCTCGCGAAGGACCGTTCGCCGCCATTCGAGTTGAAGACTGTGGCCCTGGCATTGATCCGGCTGCACGCGACCACTTGTTCAAACGCTTCAGTCCCGGCGCACAGGGCAAGACGGATGCCATGTCCAGCAAAGGACTGGGGTTGTTCATCGTAGCGACCCTCGCTGAGCGAATGGACGCCACCGTGTCCCACGAACCGCTTGCTGGGGGAGGCGCGGCATTCGTTGTTCGGCTGAAACTTAGGCGGCAGGGTCAGGGGTCCGACGTTAAGGCATGACTTGTCTGCTGACACGCGCGTGAGGTCAGAACGCTAGTCGAGACGCTTTCGCTTAACGACGGCGACCTCCACGAGAATTGAACTCCTCTTTTCGCCGTGAGAGCGATGGCACCAGAGGCAGCTTCGCGCCATCATTGTAGCCATCATCGATCGCGCCATCGATTCCGAAAGCTGCCGTCATTGATCTCCCGATGTTTAGATTGCGCCCGACCCATGCTCCCTCCGGTTTGGTTCGGGAAAGCCATCCGTCAGCGTGCAATTTCCATCAGCCGCGTCGCGCACTCCCGCGCCCCGAACACACCGCTCACCAAGTCATGGTCGATCCGCAGGCTCCCTGCACATAGCGTGAGGCGCAGTAATAGCCTGTGCCCGTTTGCGATGCTGTCCAGCGATTCGATGCGATCGCGAGCGAGGGAAGTACGCTGTGCGGCTCGACAGGCGTCCATTCGGCCCAGGCAAAGAGCTTTCGCATGGGGACGACCGTCGGATCGAACGTCGGCAGCTTTGATCGGTGAAGTCCTGGTTGGTCCAGCTAGAGCCGACGGCGGCTTTTGGGCGTTGCTCGATGAGCTACGAACGTCTGCAATGTCAGCGGAAGCGGCCCAAAAAAAGGGAGGTGCGAATCTGACGGTCTACCCACTGCACCAAAGACTTTAGTGCATCGGGTCAAGCAACCTGTTAGGCACCGCACCGATTCCATGCACCTACGCTTGTCCGCCTTGACCCTCCGGCCCCTCGCCGCGCTCCTGATTCTGGTGGCGTTGCTGATGGGTAGCGCGATCGACGCGGCCGCATGCGAACCGGAGTTTGCCCCCCACGCCCAGATGGACGCGATCGCAGATGTGGATGGCGAGCGGGATTCAGATGGCCCAGCGGAGCAGCATGGCGTCTGCGTACACGGGCACTGCCATCATGCCTCTTCGCTGGTCGACCAAAATTCTGACTGTGCAGCGGTCATAGCGACGCCTCTGGACCTGTCTATTTCGCCGCAGGCGCGTTTGGCCGGCACTGCGATCTCACTGCCCAAGCAACCCCCTCGAGCCTGACTGTTGAACCTGCGCCGCTTTTGCGGCGCATCATTCAGTCAGCAGAGGAACGCTTGAATCATGTCATTCTCTATGTGCCGCCGCGCCTTTGGCGCGGGGCTGGCCCTTGCCCTCGCTACATCCGCGAGCGGGCAGGAACGGAGCGTATTGCGCCTGGAAGAGGCACTGCGTCTCTCGGGGTTCGATCCCGCCCCTGAAAACCCCAACACCAATTCGAGGTTGATCGCGTCGCAAGCCGATGCTCAAGCTGCACGCGCGCTGATTGACCAGGCCCGGCTGAGCCCCAACCCCGAGCTGTCATTCGAGGTCGAGAACATCGCTGGAAGCGGCGCCTTTTCGGGTCTGCGCGCCGCCGAATACACCGTCGCTGTCGGTCAAAGGCTTGAGCTTGGGGGCAAGCGCGAGACAAGAGTCCGCGCAGCGACGGCCGCAGCGAGGGTAAGCGAGTTGCGCAGCGAGCTAGCCTCGGCCGAGCTCGCCCTGTCGGTCCGGGAACGCTACATCCGGGCCGTGGCGGCGGCCGCATCGCGTGAACTCGCGGCCGATATTGTCGAGCGTAGCCGCGAGTTGGCGCGCATCGCCGCAGTTCTCGTCGACGTCGGACGCGAGCCCCCTTTGCGGGCCCTGCGCGCGCAAGCTGCCTTGTCCGAGGCTGAAGCCGACCTGCAGGCGGCCGAAGCCGCAAGCTGGGCTGCGCGCGCGGCGCTTCTCGCGCTATGGGCCGACGCTGGCCCGCCTCCGGAAGTGCCAGCGCTCTTTCCCAACATCGAGCCACCGACCGAGTTGATGGTGGACGCCAGGCGGCTGACTTTGGAGATCGCCCGTGCGGAACGGCTGGCAGCCGATGCCGAAATGGCGCGTGAGCGCTCGTCGCGCATACTCGATCCCGTGCTATCTGCCGGGGTCCGCCGGTTCGAGGAAAGCAATGACCAGGCATTTGTGGTCGGCGTTTCGGTTCCGCTCCCGTTCTGGAACCGCAACCAGGGCAACATCGCAGCGGCGCAAGCGCGGCTGCGCGCCGCCACTGCCCGCGAAGCGGTCGTCCGGGCCGATTACGGCCAGGCAATTATCCAGGCGCGCTCGAATTACCTTGCTGCCCGCTCGCGGGTGCAGACGCTGTCCGACACCTCGTTGCCGCAAGCCGAGGAAGCCTTGCGTCTGGTGGGCATCGGCTATCGCAACGGCCGCTTCCCGCTGATCGAGGTGCTGAGCGCAGCGGAGGCGCGCGACAGCCTGCGCGAGGCGCTGATCGACGCCGAGGAAGCGCAGGGGCTGGCCGCGGCCACGCTGATTAGCTTGTCCGCGACACAAGGAATTGCCCAATGAACCGCACGACAATCGCCGTTTTGGCCGGCATCATCATTCTAGCGGTCGCAGTCTGGTTCCTCGTCCTGCCCGATGGCCAGCAAGAGCCTGCTGTCGTCGCCGACGCGGCTGAAGGGCAGCATAGCGAAGTCAAAGGCCTGATCGAGCTGAGCGCCGAGCAGATTCGCACATCGGGGATCGAAGTGGTTTCCGTGCAACGCGGCACCACCGTCGATCTGATCTTTCCCGCTACGGTTGCGGCCAATCCGACCAGCAGCGCACGCATCGATGCCCGTGCATCTGGCGTTGTGCGCAGCCTGTCGAAGACCTTGGGCGACTTCGTGCGCCGGGGCGAGATTGTCGCCCGGATCGAGAGCGCGGAGGCGGCTGGATTGGCTTCGCAAGCCAACACGGCACGCGCCCGCGTCACCGAGCTCTCGGCCGCTTACGAGCGCGAGCGTCGATTGTTCGAGGAAAACGTCACCGCCCGGCAGGATCTGGAGGGGGCGCGCGCCAATCTGGACGTGGCGCGATCAGAACTCGAGCGGGCCAATGCCGCCGTTGCTTCGGCGGGGGTCGGCAGTGACGGCCGCTCGCTCGCGGTTACCAGCCCGCTATCGGGCAGGATCACGGCGGCGCCCATCGTGCTCGGCTCGTTCGTTTCGCCCGGCGCGGAGTTGTACCGGGTGGTCGACCCGGCCGGTCTGCAGGTCGAAGTCGCCATCCCCGCCGCCGATGTCGGCCGCATCGCTCCTGGAGACGAGGCGGCGCTGGTGATGACCGGCGGTGTCGAAGTGGCCGCCCGCATGCGCTCGATAACGCCATCGCTCGATGCCGAAAGTCGCAGCGCGACCGCCGTGCTGTCGCTGTCGCGACCCGTGCCGGGTCTTCAGCCCGGGGCCTTCGTGCAGGCCCGCCTTCGCCCGTCAGGAGAGACGGACGCAAGCCGGATCGCCGTGCCGGAAGACGCGGTCCAGCTCATCGAAGGTCAGGAAATGGTGTTCGTGCGAACCGGCAACGGCTTCGTAGCGACGCCTGTGCAAACAGGCGCGCGCTCCGCGGGGAGCATCACGATCCTGTCCGGTCTGGCCTCCGGTGCGCGCATCGCCACCGTGAACGCCTTCCTGTTGAAAGCCGAACTCGGGAAAGAGGATGCCGAACATGGCCATTGATATGGCGGCAGACCGCGAGCCAGCCGCGCCCGCAGGCGCCAAGAGCGTTGGTCATGGCCTGCTTGGGGTCATCCTCGACATCTCGGTCCGGTTCCGCTGGGCGGTCATCGGGCTCACCGTGCTGGCGGCGATCTATGGCGCGTTTAACATCATGCGTCTGCCGATCGATGCCGTGCCCGACATCACCAACACGCAGGTGCAGATCAACACGGTCGCCCCTGCCCTCTCGCCGACGCAGATCGAAACCCAGGTGACGTTTCCCATCGAGACCGGCCTCGCCGGCATCGAGGGGCTGGAAATGACCCGCTCGATCTCGCGCAACGGCTTCAGCCAGGTCACCGCGATCTTCGAGGAAGGGAGCGACCTCTATTTTGCTCGCCAGCAGGTCAGCGAACGTCTGGCACCGATCTCGGCCGAGCTGCCTGACGGCGCGGAACCTTCGATGGGTCCAATCTCGACCGGCTTGGGCGAAGTGCTGATGTACACGATCGAATACCGCTTTCCGGGCGGCGAAGGCGCGCCGACGGGCGCAAGCACGGGCTGGCAGGCTGATGGCAGCTTCGTCACCGAAGACGGCGAGCGGCTCGACAGCGAGGTGGCCAAGGCCGCCTATCTGCGAACCGTGCAGGACTGGGTGGTGGCACCGCTCATGCGCTCGATCGACGGCGTGGCCGGAATCGATTCTATCGGCGGCTTCGAGAAACAATTCGTGGTGCAGCCCGATCCCGCCAGTCTGGCCGGCTACGGCATTCCGATCAACGCGCTGGTTGGCGCGCTTGAGGCGGCGAACCAGGCCGAGGGGGCCAACTTCGTCGACCGCGCGGGCGAGGCGCTGCTGGTCCGCGTCGATGAACGGTTGAACGACATTGCCGACATCGAGCAAGCCGTCATCGCCACGCGCGGGAATGTGCCGATCCGCATCGGCGACGTGGCCCAGGTTCGGATAGGCGGCGATTTGCGCGCCGGGGCCGCCTCGCTCAACGGTGAGGAGGCGGTGGTCGGCACCGTGCTCATGCGCAGCGGCGAGAACAGCCGCACGGTGGCGGCGCAAGCGGCGGAACGACTGGACGAGGTTCGCGCCGCGCTGCCCGAGGGCATCGTCGCCGAGATCGTCTACAACCGCTCCTCGCTGGTCGATGCGACCATCGCCACGGTCGAGAAGAACCTCGTCGAAGGCGCGCTGCTGGTGATCGCGGTGCTGTTCCTGCTGCTCGGGAATATCCGGGCAGCGATCATTGCGGCGCTGGTGATTCCGCTCTCGCTTCTGCTCGGCGCGATCGGCATGAACCGGCTGGGCGTATCGGGCAATCTGATGAGCCTTGGCGCGCTCGACTTCGGGCTGATCGTCGACGGCGCGGTGATCGTGGTCGAGAACAGCGTCGCGCGGCTGGCGGCTCGCCAACATCGTGAAGAAAGGCTGCTGACGCTGAGCGAACGGCTCACGGAGACGCGGCTTGCGGCGCAGGAGATGATCAAGCCCACGGTCTATGGCCAGGCCATCATCCTGCTGGTGTTCGCGCCCCTGCTGACCTTTACCGGGGTCGAGGGCAAGACCTTCTCGCCGATGGCCATCACCGTGATGCTGGCACTGGCGGCGGCTTTCGTGCTGTCGCTGACCTTCGTGCCGGCAATGATTGCGGTGCTGCTCAACCGCAAGCTCACGGAAACGGAAGTGAGGCCGATCCGAATGGCGAAGGAGCATTACGCTCCCGCCGTCCGCCGAGCGATCGCCCGGCCATGGCCGGTCATCGGCGCAGGCGTAGCGATGTTCGCGGCTTCGGGGGTGGTGTTCACTTCCCTGGGAAGCGAATTCACCCCGCAACTCGACGAGCGTGACATTGCCGTGCAGGGCCTGCGGATTCCATCGACCCCGCTCGAACAATCGCTGGTGATGCAGCGACAGGTCGAGGATCGTCTGCAGGAATTTCCGCAGGTGAAGCTGGTGTTCTCGCGCACCGGCACGGCGGAGGTGGCGAGCGATCCGATGCCGCCGAACATTTCCGATGGCTTTGTCATCATGGAGCCACGCGAGAACTGGCCCGATCCCGGCCTGCCCAAGGATGAACTGGTGGCGCAGATGGAGGACAGCCTCGGCGGCCTGGTCGGCAATCTCTACGAGTTCAGCCAGCCCATCGAACTGCGCTTCAACGAGCTCATCGCCGGTGTGCGCGGCGACGTGGCGGTCAAGCTGTACGGCGATGATCTGGCCGCTCTTGGTGTCAGCGCACGTGAGGTCGCCGGGGTCTTGCGCGGCGTCGAGGGCAATGCTGACGTCAAGGTGCAGCAGGTCACCGGCTTCCCCACGCTCGACATCGTGTTCGATCGACCGACCATCGCCCGGTACGGATTGAGTGTGGAGGATGTGGCGCAATCGGCCGCTATCGCCCTTGGTGGGAGGCCCGCCGGCCTGGTGTTCGAGGGAGACCGGCGGTTTGAAGTCGTCGTGCGCCTGTCGGATGCTGCACGCGACGATTTCGACCAGATCGGCGCCTTACCCATCATCCTGCCCAATGGCGGGCTCGTGCCATTGCGCGAGCTTGCCGAATTCCGCGTGGTCGACGGGCTGGCCGAGGTCCGGCGCGAACAGGGCCGCAGGCTGGTAATAGTGTCGTCGAACGTGCGCGAGAGGGATCTCGGATCGTTCGTCGAAGAGGCGCAGGACCGGGTATCCCAGGAAGTCACCCTGCCTCCCGGAGCTTTCATTGAATGGGGCGGACAATACGAGAGCCTGCAGGCCGCGCAGGCTCGCCTGGCGATCGTCGTGCCGATCTGCTTCGCGCTGGTCCTGCTGCTGCTATACATGGCGCTCGGCGCGTGGTTGCCGGCACTGGCGGTGTTCAGTGCCATTCCGATGGCGCTGGCAGGCGGCGTGTTCGCGCTGGCCCTGCGCGGCCTGCCGTTCTCCGTGTCCGCTGCGGTGGGCTTCATCGCGCTGTCGGGCGTGGCGGTGCTCAACGGACTGGTTATGATGACGGCCATTCGCCAACGGCTTGAAGCGGGCCTGGAGTTGACCGAAGCCATTGCCGATGGTGCGCTCGCGCGTTTACGGCCGGTGCTGATGACCGCGCTGGTCGCTTCGCTTGGGTTCGTGCCGATGGCGCTCGCGACGGGAACGGGGGCCGAAGTTCAGCGTCCGCTCGCCACCGTGGTGATTGGTGGTCTTATGACCGCCACCGCGCTCACCCTGTTCGTCCTCCCCGCCATCGCCCGCCTTGTGCTGCGCCGGGGCGTCGGCGAGCAAAGTGGGCGCGATCAATGGTAAGGTCGCTCGCGTCGGCACCCGAGCTTGAGTAACGCGCTGGACTGCTGACGGGTGACACGATTGCGGCGTCCATCTGGAAGATCGTCCAGATGTCGCGTTCAGATCTGGCGCATGAACCGGTCGATGGGCATCTCCGGATTGCAAGTGGGGCTGGGAATGCGTCGAGTTCAGTACGCGATTGATCGCATTGTTGTTTCAGAAGCACGGCGGGCACACGCTCCACAAACTTGATAGATAACCCGAGTTTAGCCTCCCCGGCCAACGACGGCGGTCTAACGGCCCAGATTGTCTTCCCTGATTGAATCCAAGACGAGGTTTTCATTGTGCCTCGCCCGGCTTTCCAGGAGGCGCCAATTTGTGGTGTATAGGCGCGCGAAATCGCGGACGCCGAGCTCTCGATACTGCACCACGTGGGTGAGTTCGTGGGCCCAGAGCCTCATGTTGAGATGGCCCTTGTTGCTGGTGAACACCACGACATCGTCCATCGTGACCGCCCCCTCTTTCAGCGCCCATCTTGCCAGTGCGGCGCCGAGATCGACCCTCCGTCCGGCGACGCTCCACCGCACGTCGTCCAGGATCTCGGCCGGAAAGTGGTCTTCGAGCGCTTCGCGGATATCAGACGGGATCGGCTGCCCTCCGGCGGCCAAGGTGGCGCGCTTGGAGTGGGTGATGGACTGCGCCAGCGCCACCGCCGCCGCATCATTCGTACGGGCGGCGGTCGTCTGGGCGGTGGTCGTATAGGTGCGTTGCAAGCGATCCAACGCGCGATCCCATGCAACGCGATCGGTTGCGACCCACGCCGGCGGCTGGTTTCGGGAATACACGATAAAACCGATGCCGCCGATCAACAGCAGCATCACGGCCAGGATGATCTTCTTCATAAGAGGGGCAACATCGCGGGCACTCGTTTTTAACCGGACTGGTAAGACTGGGGTCCCGGGTTGGGCGACGCAAGGGTCGCGTCGCACGCCGTCTTCTAAAAAAAAGGTCCTCGCCTTGTCGGCCCCCCTGCCATCGATCGCCAGATGAGCAGATCTCTTTGTGGCGGTCAGCGCACGCACCTCGCTCGCGTAACGCCTGCTATGAGGCAGCTTGCGGGATGGCCCGTTCGCTCAAGTGCTTATCAATCGGGGCCATTGCAAAGGCTTGAATGGGACGACCCCGACCTCGGG
>Ga0247806_10000969_pt1 | contig 15105 bp, 14 predicted proteins | sample UWRJL059202B1_FD_179935 | JGI IMG/M metagenome (GOLD analysis project Ga0247806, IMG submission 179935) | Plant litter microbial communities from Arlington Agricultural Research Station in Wisconsin, United States - UWRJ-L059-202B-1 | ecosystem: Environmental > Terrestrial > Plant litter >... | reverse complement strand
GCCATGCTCGCACAGAAGGTCGAGGAAACGATCCGGCAGACCGGAGCGTCCCAGATCGAGGCCAACGACATCGGCCTGGCCATCCTCGCCCCGCTGCGCGACCTCGACGAGGTGGCGTACCTGCGTTTTGCCAGCGTCTACCAGGCGTTCGACTCCCTCGAAGACTTCGAGAGCGCGATCGGCCAGCTGCGCACCGAGCATGCGGCCGCCGCCGCGGCGCCGGAGACCGACCCGGAGTTGTGATCGTGTACCCCTTCCTCTTCACGCATGTCCTCACCCGCATCGACCCGGAGCGGGCCCACCACCTGGCCTTCGAGGTCATCCGCGCCCTGCCCCGGCTGGGACTCGGCGGGATCGCGCACCGGTTCACCCGGCCGCGCACCGACATCGGCGTGGACACCCTCGGCCTGCACTTCGACTCACCGTTCGGCGTCGCGGCCGGTTTCGACAAAGACGGCCACGCCGTTCTCGGCCTCGGCAGGCTCGGATTCGGGCACGTGGAGGTGGGCACGCTGACCGCGATCGCTCAGCCCGGCAACCCCAAACCACGCCTGTTCCGCCTGGTGCGCGACCGCGCCGTGATCAACCGGATGGGCTTCAACAACAACGGCGCCGCTGCTGCCGTCGACCGGCTCACCCGAGTGCGGGCCAGCCGGCACCGCCCGGTCCTGGGCATCAACATCGGCAAGAGCCGGGTCACGGCCGTCGAGGACGCCACCGCAGACTACCTGGTGAGCACGCGGGCGCTGGCGCCCATCGCCGACTACCTCGTGGTCAACGTGTCCTCGCCCAACACTCCGGGACTGCGTGGCCTGCAGGAACTCGACCAGCTCGCCCCGCTGCTCACCGCGGTCCGCGAAGCGGCCGGCGGCACACCGCTGCTGGTGAAGATCGCGCCAGACCTCACTGACGAGGAGGTCGGCAAGATCGCCGGTCTCACGGTTCAGCTCGGACTGGACGGCATCATCGCCACCAACACCACCCTCAGCCGGGCCGACCTCGACACCGATCCGGCGATCGTGGCCGCCGCCGGTGCCGGCGGGCTCTCCGGAGCGCCGTTGCACGACCGCTCGCTGGCCGTCCTCCGCCTGATCCGGGCCGCTGTGCCGGCCGACCTGTGTGTGATCTCGGTCGGCGGCGTCGAAACCGCTGCCCAGGTCGCCGAACGGCTTGCCGCCGGCGCCACCCTGGTGCAGGGCTACACCGGGTTCCTCTATCGCGGTCCGCTGTGGGCGAGGCAGATCAACCGCGGCCTCGATACCCTGCTCGCCGGCCGCCCGACGGACAGCCGGAACCCGATCCGCCGCTGACGGTTCAGTCGACGGGTCCGGGCAACCCCGGGTCGGTCAACAAGCCGAGGTCGGCGAGCTGGGCGGCCAGGCTCGCGCCATCCGGTCCATACACCCAGAGCGGATCCGGCTTGTCTTCGGCGGCATCCTTGGCCCGGCGCCCGGCCAGAACGGCTTGGCTCGGCGACAACCGGCGGATGGCCACGGCCGCGACGGATGCCGGGAACTCCTTCTGGAACTCGCTGTAGATGGCCTCGTCATGCTGGCCGTCGTCGCCGACCAGGATCCACTTCATTTGGGGAAATTCCTGGGCGAGCCGGCGCAGGTTGTCGTGCTTGTGCTCCCGGCCGCTGCGGAAGAGCCTGTCGTGAGTGGGTCCCCAGTCGGTGAGCAACAACGCCCCGGCGGGGTAGAGATTGCGGGACAGGAACCGGCTCAGGGTGGGTGCCACATTCCAGGCGCCGGTGGAGAGGTAGATGACGGGCGCGCCCGGCGTCGCGTCGGCCAGACGGTCCAGCAGCACCGCCATGCCCGGCGTCGGCACGCGGGCATGCTCGTCGAGAACGAAGGTGTTCCACGCGGCCAGCAACGGGCGGGGGAGCGTGGTGACCATCACGGTGTCGTCCACGTCGGAGATGATGCCGCTCTGCACGTCGGGGGCCACCACGAAGACCGGAGCCTCGACCGGGTCTGAGGCCTCGGTGTGCAGGTGGGCGGTGTGCCAGCCCGGCGCCAGGGCAACGGTGACGACGGTGTCGACAACACCACCGCGGTCGGCCTGCACCCGGTGAGCCGTTCCGCCGATGTCGATGGTCACGGTCACATCGTTGACCGGCACGCTGGTGAAACTCCGCCAGCCCCTGATGCTGGCGTCGCGACCGTCGTTGCGCCGGCGTGTGCGGGACAGCGAGCCCGGCTTCACCGGCTTGGCCAGCAGAACCCGGCAGAGGATGCGCACGCGCTCGGTGCTGCCGTACCCGGTGTACGGGATCACGATCGGGTTGTGCCCACGACGGCGGGCGAACTTCTCCCGTTTCTCGTGCAGCCAGTCCTCGATCCGCGCGGCACGGTGCATCATGCGAGCAGGGTCCAGCGGAGCTGAGGTCGTGGCGGGGGACTTTGACACGACTCAAGTCTCTCATGCGCCACCCTGCGCTCGACGACCGGCGCCGGGACGGAGCCTCTTCCGCGCGTTCCGGCAGGGTCTTTCGACCTGCACCGTTCCGGTCCCGGCTCCAGTTCGGGGGGTATGTTTCGTGCGTCCAGGTCGGCCCGGCCCCCTAGGATTGTGACGTATATTCAAGGAGGACTTGTGGCGCTGATCGATCTCTTCGGTGAGGATTCTGTCGTACAGGGTCGGCAGGTGCGAACCGAGCCCATCCAACAGCGGAGTGCCGCCCGATTGACCGCGCTGCTCGACGCCGCCGCCGAGGTCGTCGATGAGGTCGGCTTCGACCGCATCACCACGGCCATGGTCGCCGAACGTGCCGGTGCGTCGATCGGCACCGTCTACCGCTACTATCCCGACCGGGTTGCCGTCCTCGAGGGGCTCCGCGAACGGGCCGTGCTGCGTTTCCGCCAGCGGGTGGCTGAGTCCCTCAAGGAGACCCAGCCGAAGACCTGGTGGGATGCCGTGGATTGTGGCGTCACGGCGTTCGTCGAGCTGTACCGCGCCGAGCCGGGCTTCCGCATCCTGCACTTCGCCGACCGGGAGCGTGCGCAGTCCAGCGTGCCCGACGAGCTGGCCACCGGCTTCTTCGCCCATCAGATCGCCGGCGTGCTCACCGAGGAGTTCGGCCTGGAAGGCGGCGACGACCTGATCTTCCGGCTCGAAGTGGCCGTCGAGATGGCCGATTCCCTCCTCAGCCGGGCGTTCACCTGGAACGCCCAGGGCGACGAACGCTTCATCTCCGAGTGCCGCCGCATCATGCACGACTACCTCGCGGGCTTCTACGGCACCGACGCTTAGTCGCTTCGCCGGATTCGGGAACCGTCGGCTCCGGTTGGAAATCTCGGCTTTTATGACGCCACGGTGCAATCCGCTTTGGCCTGGGCACCGAACAATGGTTGGCTAGTCTTTCGTACTCGCCCGATTCCGTCGCTTCGTCTTCTGTGAGCGACGGGTGTCAAGCCGCTTCGAGGATTGAGCCCAGCCATGATCGAGTTCCGTTCCGTCAGCAAGCGATTCCCCGATGGCACCCTGGCCGTCGACGATTTCAGTCTGGTCCTGCCCTCACACCAGACCACCGTGCTGGTGGGCTCTTCCGGATCGGGCAAGACCACCCTGCTGCGCATGATCAACCGCATGGTCGACCCGACCAGCGGTTCGATCGAGATCGACGGCGAGAACATCAATTCGCTGGCCCCGGTCAAGCTGCGGCGCGGCATCGGCTACGTGATGCAGAACTCCGGTCTGCTGCCGCACCGCACCGTCATCGACAACGTCGCGACGGTGCCACTCCTGCGCGGCACTCCCAAGCGCCAGGCGCGGGCGGATGCCCTGACCCTGCTCGACACCGTCGGCCTGGACCGGTCGTTGGCCGACAGGTACCCCAGCCAGCTGTCCGGCGGCCAACAGCAACGCGTCGGCGTGGCCAGGGGACTGGCAGTCGACCCGAACATCCTGCTGATGGACGAACCCTTCGGCGCCGTCGACCCGATCGTGCGCGCCGAGTTGCAGGAGGAACTGCTCAGACTGCAGAAGGAGCTGGACAAGACAGTCGTCTTCGTGACCCACGACATCGAGGAGGCCTTCCTGCTCGGCGACCAGATCGTGATTCTGCGCGAGGGCGGGCATATCGCCCAGGTCGGCTCGCCCGCTGACATCCTCGCCAATCCCGCCGACGAGTTCGTCGCCAGCTTCGTGGGCGCCGATCGCGGCCGCCGCGCCCTGCACCTGGAACGGCACGGAGACCGGGACGCCGTCGTCGACAGCGACGGCCGGCTCGCCGGCGTGTTGACCAGCCGCGGCGCACCGGATGCGGTCCTGGACGCTGAAGGTTCGCGATGACCTGGGTGCTGGCCAACCTCGGCCTCATCTGGGCGCGCATCCTGGACCACGTGGTGCTCAGCCTGCCGCCGATCGTGCTCTGCTTCGTGATCGCCCTGCCGTTGGGCTGGCTCGCCCGCCGGTACCGGATCAGCCGCGGCATCATCCTCACCGGAGCCGGCCTGCTCTACGCCGTGCCCTCCCTGCCGCTGTTCTTCGTGCTGCCCGCCGTGATCGGCACCGGGCTCCGCTCCCCGTTGAACGTCATCATCGCCCTCACCCTGTACGGCGTGGCCCTGATGGTGCGGGTGGTCTCCGACGGCCTCGATTCGGTCGACGCGGATGTGCGCCAGTCTGCGTCCGCGGTGGGGTACTCGGCCTGGTCCCGGTTCTGGCAAGTCGAACTGCCCCTGTCCGGGCCCGTTCTCCTGGCCGGGATGCGGGTGGTCGCGGTGAGCACCGTCAGCCTGGTCACCGTCGGCGCCGTGATCGGCGTGCAGAGCCTCGGCAGCCTCTTCACCGACGGATTCCAGCGCGGCATCCAGGCCGAGATCATCGCCGGCCTCGTCGCCACCGTGGGCCTCGCCCTGTTGTTCGACGGCGCCCTGGTGCTCGCCGGCCGGCTGCTGATGCCGTGGACCCGCAAGGCCGGCCCCGCCAGGCGCAACGCGCCGATCGAGGTGAGTGCGGCATGAACCTCTTCGCCGACGCCGTCAACTGGATCCTCGACCCCGCCAACTGGGTCGGGATCAACGCCATTCCGCTGCGGCTCAGCCAACACTTGGTCTTCACTTTGATCACCCTGCTGATCGCCTCCGCGATCGCGATCCCGCTCGGCTTCCTGATCGGCCACACCGGCCGGGGCAGGGGACTGGCGGTCACCACCTCCGGCGGATTGCGTGCGATCCCCACCCTCGGCCTTCTCACCCTGGTCGCCCTCTGGGTGGGCATCGGCGTCGTGGCGCCGTATGTCGCCCTCACCGTGCTGGCGATCCCGCCCATCCTGGCCGGCGCGTACACCGGCTTCGAGGCCATCGACCGACGCACCATCGACGCCGCCCGTGCGGTGGGCATGAGCGAGCTGCAGATCGTGCGCAAGGTGGAGATCCCGCTCGGCCTGCCGCTGCTGATCGGGGGCCTGCGCTCCGCCACCCTGCAGGTCATCGCCACCGCGACCCTGGCGGCCTACGTCGCCGACCTGGGGCTGGGTCGATACCTCTTCGCGGGGTTGAAGACCCGGGACTATGCGGAGATGCTGGGCGGGTCGATACTCGTGATTCTGCTGGCATTGGTGCTGGAGGGAATCTTTGCGCTGATCCAACGGTTTGTCGTACCGAGGGGTGTCTCCGGACGCCTCAAGACGCGTCAGTCCGGCAGCACCGCGGGCAGCACCAGCACAGAACCTGATTCGCATTCGCTTCGCACCGGGCGCCCAACGGCGGCTCGGTGACACATCTACCGACACATCGGTACCTGAGGAAGGACAACAGCATGTTCACAATCACACGAGGCCGGCTCGCGCTTGTCAGCGCGGTCGCGGTTGGGGCTGTCGTAGCCCTTGCAGGGTGTGCGTCCGGCGATCCGCTGGACGAGGGAAATACCGGTTCAGGCGGATCCGAGACCCTGGTCGTCGGATCGCAGGACTACTACTCGAACGAGATCATCGCCGAGATCTACGCGCAGGCGCTGGAAAACGGCGGCTTCACCGTCGACCGCCAGTTCCGCATCGGCCAGCGGGAAGCGTACCTGCCCGAGATCGAGTCCGGCTCCATCGACGTGTTCCCCGAGTACACCGGCAGCCTTCTGCAGGCGCTCGAGGCCGACGCGCCCGGCGGCACCGCAGACGAGGTCTACACGGCCCTCGAGGCGGCACTTCCGGACGGCGTCAGTGTGCTCGACCGGGCCGACGCCAGCGACCAGAACTCCTGGACCGTCACCCAGGCCTTCGCCGACACCTACGGCCTCACCGACATCGCCTCGCTCACCGCGGTGACCGAGCCGATCACCGTCGGCGGAAACTCCGAGCTGGAGACCCGCCCCTACGGCCCGACCGCGCTGAAGGAGAAGTACGGCATCGAGATCGCCGGCTTCACCCCGGTCGAGGACAGCGGCGGACCGCTCACCGTCAAGGCCCTGGTCGACAACAAGATCCAGCTCGCCAACATCTACACCGCCGACCCGAACATCGCGTCGAACGACCTGGTCGCCCTCGACGACCCCGACGGCCTGTTCTTCCCCGACAACGTCGTTCCCGTCGTGTCGGAGAAGGTCGACGCTGATGCCGCCGACATCCTCAACGCCGTCAGCGCCGCCCTGGATGCCGACACCCTCGTCGACCTCAACGCGCAGAGCGTGAACGACCAGGCCGCCGCCGACACCATCGCGACGGACTGGCTCACCGAGCAGGGCCTGATCTAGGCAGCACCCGCACCGCAGCACAAAATGCCGAACGGCCCCGTCCTCCGACGGGGCCGTTCGTGTGCGTACCGACTCGAGGTTCAGCTGGTGAGCAGCAGCACCGGAGGCAACACCAGCAGCCCGGCCGTGACGGCGAGAACCGCACCGCGTCCAACCGGCCCGAGGGTGTGCATGTCGCCCATCAGGCGGCTCACCCGCGGCCCGACCAGGTCGGCCGACGAGGTTTCGTCGAGCGCACCGGCCACGGCGCGCGGCGACTGGGTACCGGAGACCTCCGCCAGATGTGCCGTGCCGACCAGGGCGATCGCGCGCGCCAGGGTACGGTCGTCGACCTCGAGCCTGGCCTGGTCGTCTGCCATCATCTCCACCAGCAGCGCGACCGCATTCTCGGCCCGGTTGGCAATGGGAAACCAGGGCAGGGCGCTGTGCCAGCTCTTGAACGCCAGCAGCACCAGGTGATGCTGCTGGCGCAGGTGCGCGCGCTCGTGGGCGACGACGCCGCGCAGCTGGTCGGTGTCCAGCAGCCGCAACAGCCCGCGCGACAAGACCGTCGCCGAGCGGGTGCCGCCCGGCAGACAGTACGCGATCGGGGCAGCGTGATCGATGACCCTGGTGCCCTCACTGTCGAACGGCAGCGGATCGCTGAGCAGGCCGATCAGGGTGTGGTGGCGCCGGCGCTGGCGCTCCGCCCGGAGGAAGGTCATGCCGAGGTTGAGCAGCAGGTGGGCGCCGAGGATCAGGGCCAGGCAGAGCGCCATCACGCCGGGCAGGGTGGCACCGACGGGCAGCGTGCCGGCGAGCACGTGCCCGGCGAGGCCGGCGAGGGCGGTAATCGGCGTTGCCCCGAACGGGATCAGCCCGAAGACCAGCAGCGAGCCGATCATCGAGACCCCGCCCGCCAGGGCGATCGACTGCCACAACGCGAGGGCCAGGCCGGGCGCGCTCGACGGCCAGCCGGCCCCGGCCAGCAGGATGGGCACCGGCCAGGCCAGGAGGACCGCCAGCACCATCAGGGCGAGCGCGGTTGCGAGCACGCGGGCTACCGGCCCGGTCCGGGCTGCGGGCAGAGCGGCCGGGTCCGCGCCGTGCGGGGGAGCGTCATTCGGCGGCCGTATCGACACCCTCGAGCAGGGCGCGCAGGGTTTTGGCCTCCTGCGGGCTGACGTTGCCGATGAACCGGGCCAGTGTGGCGGTGCGGTCGCTCGTGGTGCCCAGCACTTCGTGCATGAGCTCTGCGGTGTGCTGGGCCCTGGAGCTCACAGCGCTGTAGCCGTGCGGACGGATCTCCCGGTCCCGACTCACGAAACCCTTCTGCTCCAGCCTCGACAACACCGTGAGCACGGTGGTCGTGGCCAGCGGCTTCGCACCGGTCGCCGCCGGGTCGAGCAGCGCATCCCGCAGCTCGTTGGCGGTGAGCGGTCGCTCGCTCGACCAGAGAATGTCCATCAACAGCCTCTCGAGCACACCCAAACTTCCCATGGGCCAAGTTTATCTCGCGAAAAGTGCTTTTCTACCGAACGTAGAATAGTAGTCTTCTACGACACGTAGAAAAACTCAGCTCCTGGAGGGCACATGAACGAGTGGCTTGATCCGTTACTCCTGTCACGCTGGCAGTTCGGTTTGACGACGGTCTACCACTTCCTCTTCGTGCCGCTCACGATCGGGCTGGTCACGACAGTGGCGATCTTCCAGACCGCCTGGTACCGCACGAACAAAGCCAAGTACCTCCAGCTCACTCACTTCTTCGGCAAGATCTTCCTGATCAACTTCGCCATGGGCGTGGTGACCGGCATCGTGCAGGAGTTCCAGTTCGGCATGAACTGGTCGGACTACTCGCGCTTCGTCGGCGACGTCTTCGGCGCTCCCTTGGCCTTCGAGGGAATCACCGCGTTCTTCCTCGAGGCGACCTTCATCGGCTTGTGGATCTTCGGCTGGGACAAGCTCCCCAAGGGCCTGCACCTGGCCACCATCTGGCTCACCACGGTGGGCAGCATCGCCTCGGCCTACTTCATCATCGCGGCCAACGCCTTCATGCAGAACCCCGTCGCGTACCAGATCAATGAGGTCAAGGGCCGCGCAGAGCTCACCAGCATCGGCGAGCTGCTGACCAACCCGATCGCCCTGGCTGCCTTCCCGCACACGATCTTCGCCTGCTTCATGGTCTCCGCCGGCCTGATCATCTCGGTCGCGGCGTGGCACCTCTCGCGCAACCAGCACCTCGAGACCATGCGCCCGGCCCTCAAGTTCGGCCTCTGGATGATGGTCATCGCCGGCGCCCTCACCACCCTGATGGGCGACCAGCTCAGCCTGGCGATGGTTGAGGCCCAGCCGATGAAGATGGCGGCAGCCGAGGCGATGTACCACACCGCCACCGGCGCGAACGCGTCGTTCTCGATCTTCACCCTCGGCACCCCGGACGGCGTCAGCGAGCTGTTCTCCATTCGCATCCCGTACCTGCTGTCGTTCCTGTCGACGCACACCTTCGACGGCACCGTCGAGGGCATCAACAACCTGCAGGAGCAGTACACCCAGCTCTACGGCCCCGGCGACTACGCCCCGATCATCTGGGTCACCTACTGGTCGTTCCGCTGGATGATCGGCCTCGGCATCGCCCACATCCTCGTCGCCGTCGGCGGCCTGTGGGTGACTCGCAAGGGCAAGAGCCCGCGGACCTGGATCTGGAAGATCGCAATCTGGTCGTTCCCGCTCTCGCTTCTGGCGATGAGCGTCGGCTGGGTGTTCACCGAGATGGGCCGGCAACCGTGGCTGGTCTTCGGCCTGCTGAAGACAGCGGATGGTGTCTCGCCGAATGTGAGCGGGCTGGAGATCCTGATCTCCCTGATCGCCTTCACCCTGCTGTACGGAGCCCTCGCTGTGGTGGAATTCCGCCTCATCCTCAAGGCCGTGCAGAAGGGGCCGGACGACGCCCCGGTGCCTGACCCCGTGTCAGGCGAAATCAAGCAAACGACCACGGTCTACTAGGAGCGCACGATGGATCTCAATGTTCTGTGGTTCTGGATCATCGCAGCGATGTTCATCGGGTACTTCGTACTCGACGGCTTCGACTTCGGCGTGGGCATGTCCCTGCCCTTCCTCGGTAAGGACGACACCGACCGCCGGGTGCTCATCAACACCATCGGCCCGGTCTGGGACCTCAACGAGACGTGGGTGATCGTGGCCGGCGCCAGCCTGTTCGCGGCCTTCCCGGAGTGGTACGCGACCATGTTCAGCGGCTTCTACCTGGCGCTGCTGCTCATCCTGCTGGCGCTCATCGCCCGCGGGGTGTCGTTCGAATACCGGCACCAGCGGCCGGAATTGAAGTGGAAGAAGTCCTTCGACGCCATGATCGTCGTCGGCTCCGCCGTGCCCGCCCTGCTCTGGGGTGTCGCCTTCGGCAACGTCGTTCGCGGTGTTCCCCTGGATTCGGACTTCAACTACATCGGCTCATTCTTCGACCTGCTCAACCCGTATGCGCTGCTGGCCGGTCTCACCACCCTGCTGTTGTTCTTCACGCACGGCGTGATCTTCGTCTCCACCAAGACCGAGGGCGAGATCCGGGTGCGCGCGCGGGCGCTGGCCATCCGGTCGGGCATCGTCACCATCGTCGTCGCGGCCAGCTTCCTGGTCTGGACCACGCTGGCGTACGGCACGCTCGCCTCCGGCATCCTCGCCGCCGTCGCGGCCGTTGCCCTGATTGCTGCCTACCTCGCGAACCTGCGCGGCAACGAACGCACCGCGTTCGGCCTGATGGCCGTCACCATCGGCTTCGCCGTGCTGACGTTGTTCGCCTCGCTGTTCCCCGACGTGATGCCGGCCAGCAACGATGTGGCCAACAGCCTCACCATCGAGAACGCGTCCTCCACCCTGTACACCCTGCAGGTGATGAGCTGGACCGCGTTGATCGCGGCGCCGGTGATCCTGCTCTACCAGGGCTGGACCTACTGGGTGTTCCGCAAACGGATCGGCCGGGCGCACATCGAAGCCGCCGTACACTGAACGGGATGCGTCCCCTCGATCCACGGCTCCTCAAGCACGCCTCCGCAGCGCGCTGGTTCCTCCTTGTCGGCGCGGTACTGGGCCTGGCCCAGACCCTCGCCATCATCGCTTTCGCCTGGCTGCTGAGCCAGAGCATCACCCTCGCGGTCAACGGCGACTCCTTCGACCGGCTCCGCGGAACGATCGCGGCCCTGGCCGGGGTGGTCGTCGTTCGCGCCGTGATCGTGTGGTTGCTCGAGGTCGCCGCGAACCGTGGCGCCGCCGCGGTGAAGAGCCAGCTGCGCAGCGCCGTGCTCGACCGCCTGGCCGAGCGTGGACCGGACTGGCTGGCCGGTCAGCAGGACGCACGGGTGGCGACCGTCATCACCAGCGGCCTCGACGCCCTCGACAACTACTTCGCCCGCTACCTGCCCCAATTGCTGCTCACCGCCATCGCCACCCCGATCCTGGTGCTGCTGATGCTCTGGCAAGACCCGGCCAGCGGCATCACCGTGATCATCGTGCTGCCGGTCATCCCGGTCTTCATGATCCTGATCGGCCAGGCCACCCAGGTCGTGCAGCGCCAGCAGTGGGATGCCCTGCAACGGTTGTCCACCGGCTTCCTCGATGTGGTCGGCGGTCTGGCCACCCTCAAGATCTTCGGCAGGGACCGCCGCCAGGCCGCCCGGCTGACCGACCTCACCGACCAGTACCGAGGCCGCACCATGAAGGTGCTTCGGGTGTCCTTCCTCAGCGGATTCGTGCTCGAACTGGCCGGCAGCCTCTCCGTTGCCTTGATCGCCGTGTCCATCGGCATCCGCCTCGTCGACGGCTCGCTGCTGCTCGGTGTCGGACTGTTCGTGCTGCTCCTGGCGCCGGAGGCGTTTCTGCCGCTGCGCCAGGTGGGCGCGCAGTTCCACGCCGCGGCCGACGGTCTCGCCGCCGCTGAGGAGGTCTTCGCGATCCTCGAGGATGACGATGTCCGGCCCACCGCGACAGCTCCCGCCGGGCTGCCCGCCCTGCCCCTCCGGCCCGGCGTGCTCCGTTTCGACGGTGTCACGGTGCACCGGGGCGAGGCGACACCGATCCACGGTTTCAGCCAGGACTTCGCCGCCGGGCAGCTGAGCGTGATCAGCGGACCGAGCGGGGTGGGCAAGTCCACCCTGATCGGCGCCCTGCAGGGCTTCGTGCCCTTCGACGGCGCCCTCCGGCTGGACGGCGTCCTCATCGCGCCGGGAGACCCCCGCACCTGGCTCGCCTGGGCCGGGCAACGCCCCGGCCTGTTCTCCGGCAGCGTCACCACGAACGTGACCCTGGGATCCGCCACCGTCGACGGCGACCTCGTGACCACCGCCCTCGCCTGGGCGGGTGCCGGCGACCTGGATCCCACACTGCACCTGGGCGTGAACGGCGCCGGCCTCTCCGGTGGGCAGGCGCAGCGGGTCGCCGCAGCCAGGGCGATCTATCGCTGCCTGGCCCTGGACGCCCCGGTGCTGGTGCTGGACGAACCCAGCTCCGCTCTCGACACCGACGCGGAGGACGCCCTCATCCAGGGGCTCGCGACACTGGCCGCGCAGGGCCGCATCGTGATCGTGGTCAGCCACCGCCCGGCTTTTCTCACCGCAGCCGACCGGGTCGTGCAGCTGAAGGAGGTCGCGCATGTCTGAGCCCACCACGGTGCGTCGGGCAACCAGCCGTGCCGCCTGGCTGCCCTCGCCGGCCGGCCGGGCCGTGCTCCGGCTGGCCCAGCCGCCCGCCCGGCGGAGCCTGCCCGGCCTCGCCGCCGGCGTGGCCAGTGTGGCCAGCGCCGTCGCGCTGCTGGCCTGCTCCGCCTGGCTGATCACCCGGGCCGCCGAGATGCCGCCGATCATGTTCCTCGGCGTCGCCGTCGTCGGTGTGCGCGCCTTCGCCCTGTCCCGCTCCGCATTCAGATACCTCGAACGGCTGCTCAGCCACGACGCGGCATTCCGCCAACTCGGCGCCCTGCGACTGGGCATCTTCGCCCGGCTGCTGCCGCTCGCCCCCGCCGGCCTGTCGGAGACCCGGCGTGGTGACCTCCTCACCCGGCTGGTGCGAGACGTCGACGACCTGCAGGACCTGCCACTGCGGGTGGTACAGCCGCTCGCCACCTCCGGCCTGGTCGCCGCGCTCAGCGTCGTGGGCGTCTGGTTGGTGCTGCCCGCTGCCGGCATGACACTGCTGCTCTGCCTCGTGATCGCCGGTGTCGTCGGCACCCTGGTCGCCACCGTGCTGTCGGCACGTTCGGAACGCGCCCTGGCCCCCCTCCGCGGCGCCCTCGCCGACGAAGTGCTCGAAGTGGTGGAGAACCTCGACGTGCTCACCGCGTTCGGCGCGCTCGACGACCGGCTGCACCGGCTACGTCTGGTGGAAGACCGCCTCCGCCGGGCCGGCCTGAGGCGTTCCACCGGGGCAGGAGTGCAGGCCGCCGTGATCTCGCTCTGCGCCGGCTCCGCGACGGTGCTCGCGCTGATCGCCGCGATCCCGGCGCTGGGCACCGGTGGCTTCAGCGGACCGGCCCTCGCCGTGGTCGTGCTGGTGCCCATGGCGGTGTTCGAGGTTTTCGCGATGATCCCCCCAGCCCTGTCGGCCTGGCGCCAGGTGCGCTCGAGCGCTGAACGGGTCGCGACGGCCGTGCCCGCTGGCGTGCCCGCCGAGATCCCGGCGGAGCCTGCCCTCGATGCGGATTGCCGGCACGACACCACGGTCGTGGCGGCGCCCGCCCTGTCATCCGGCAACACCGTGATCGAACTCGACGGTCTCGGCGCCAGCTGGCCCGGCGCGACGCATCCTGCCGTTGCCGGGGTGAGCCTGCGACTCGCCGCCGGTGACCGGGTGCACCTGGCCGGCGCCAGCGGGGCCGGCAAGACCACCCTGGCGCAGACCCTGGTGCGCTTTCTCGACTACACCGGCTCGTACCGCATCGATGGCGTCGAAGCGCGTGACCTGGCCCCGTCCCAGGTGCGTCGCGTCGTCGGACTGTGCGAGCAGCGGCCCTGGCTGTTCGACGACACCATTCGCCAGAACCTGCTCTTCGCCAGGGAGACCGCCACCGATACCGACCTGCTCGACGTGCTCGACCGGGTCGGCCTGGCCGACTGGGTGCAGAGCCGCGGTGGCCTCGACGAGCGGGTGGGGGAGCGCGGCGCGCTGGTCTCCGGCGGCCAGGCGCAACGCATCGCCCTGGCCAGGGCCCTGCTCGCCGACTTCCCGGTGCTCATCGTCGACGAACCGACCGCCAACGTGGATGCCGGCCTCGGCGACACCCTCGTGCGGGACATCCTCTCGGCCGCCGGAGACGCCGGTCGTGCCGTGCTGCTCATCTCGCACACCCCGGTGCCGGCCGAGCTGCTCACGCACACCCTCACCCTCACCGCCCCGACTGCCTGACGCCACGGACACCCGGCCGGCCGGGCTACTCCGGCGGTGCCTCGTGCTCGAGAAACCGGGCCTCCCGGCGCTTCAGCCAGCGCTTGACCAGCACGACGGCGAGCGCGAAGGCCGCGATCACCCCCACGAACAGGTAGCCCGCGAAGTGCAACTGGTCTGACAGGGTGCGATAGCCCCCGGCCGCCGCAGCGCCCACGCTGACATAGGCCAGGGTCCAGACAACACAGGCCGGCACCGTCCAGGCCAGAAAGGTGCGGTACCGCATCCGGCTCATGCCCACCGTCAGCGGAATCACCGAGTGCAGCACCGGCAGGAAACGGGAGAGGAACACCGCGATCCCGCCACGACGGGCGAGATAACGCTCCGCCCCCACCCAGTTCTTCTCACCGATCCGGCGGCCCAGCCAGCTGCGCCGGATCCAGGGCCCGAACCGGCGGCCGAGGTAGAAGCCGATGCTCTCGCCGGCAAGAGCGCCGAGGATCACGGCGAGCACCAGGCCGAGGTATTCGACCGGCCCGGACACGGCGGTGCTGGCCACGATCACGATGGTGTCGCCCGGAACGACGAGGCCGACCAGGATCGACGTCTCCAGGAGCATGCCGAACCCGGCCAGCAGGGTGCGCAGCACCGGGTCGACGGACGCGACGGCTCCCAGGATGGCGTTGAGTACGTCGTTCATCCCGCCCAGCCTAGGCCGCTGCGGCAAATCCTGCGGTACCGTCCCGGCCGCCGCCCTAGGCTGGACGCGTGCCGTTCCCTCCCCGCTCGCCGCCCCAGGGTCTGCCGGTGCGTTCCCGGCTCCTACCCGGCTGGACCGAGCCTGCCGTCGCCTTCGACCTGCTCTATGCCACGGCGGGCTATGCGATCTGGCTGGACGCCGGTGAGGGCGCGACCACTGGGGTGAGCTACCTCGCCGCCGCGCACAGCGGTTCCGAGTTCGTCAGCGCCTCGACCCGGGCGGGCACCGTGACCCGGTCACGCCCGCTGGCCGGCGGTGACGTGCCGGTCACGACTCCCGGCACCGTC